>Ga0081455_10003027_pt1 | contig 19589 bp, 13 predicted proteins | sample TabmetS3T2R1_FD_70207 | JGI IMG/M metagenome (GOLD analysis project Ga0081455, IMG submission 70207) | Tabebuia heterophylla rhizosphere microbial communities from the University of Puerto Rico - S3T2R1 | ecosystem: Host-associated > Plants > Roots > Rhizosphere ... | reverse complement strand
ATCCTGACGCTGCCAGCCGAACTCGCCGTTGCTGGCGACGAATGCTCCTGAAGTGATGCTGTCAGGTAGCGCGGTCATGGGGTCTAACGAGAAGAAGATAAGCCACGGCAGGGTGTCGTCGTAAATACACTGAACTTACAACGAAATGGGGCCGTTGGCTTCATCGATTGGTTAGATGAATTTCACTCACCGAGCTTCAAAGAGTGCCACACAGATTCAAACGTGGGCCGAAACCGCTCAAACTCTGAAGCTGGGGCGCTCATGGTCAGGCCGACTACAGTGAAGTTCCTGCGTGCCGCGACGCCCAGCCAGCGAGTGTTCTCATCTGCATTGATGTACTCGCGCCGCAAACCATCCCACCCCGTACCATTAACTTTCTCCATCGGCGTAGTGCCGCGCTCATCCGGAAAGAAGGCATCCAAGATCAAGTCAGGTAAGTTCTTCTGAAGTCGGACGAGGTTATACGTCGCGGAGATGCGGATCTCCGCCTTCCCCTCCGGTGATATCCAAGCGAAACTTCGATGACCACCAGGAGCGTCTTCTCGATAAGTCCAGCCAGAAGGCGGAGCCATCGAGTAGAATTTATCGGGCGACGTCCAACTTTCTGCGGCAATTGCGTTAGCGGCTGCTAACAGCGTAGCGAGCAAGATTCGCGACTTCATCTAACGAGACGGAGATAAGCCACGGCAGGGCGTCGTGGCAAACACACTGGACTCACAACGTAATGGGGCCATTGGCTTCATCGATTGGTTAGACGGGTTTGCATAGCAGCAGCAAAAGGCGAACAATCCAGATTGCCTGCAGCGTAAATGGAAGCAGTAGGATAGCAGGTGAAACAATCCTGAGCGGCGACTTCCCGGCGCGACCGCGTAAAAAACCGATGTAAAATCCTGAAGCGACGCCCCAGCACACGAATGATGCGATCACGACGGGGAAGAAAAAAGAGAGGTTGTAGGCAAAGTTAGCACCAGCAAAGCCGGGGTCTGGTGAGTGAGTAACGTAGATCAACGCGATCAGCGCAGCCGAAATACCACCGAACACGACCGCTTTGGTCCAAGGCTGCATATCGTCTAACGAGAATTCGACCCAATTTTTGGGCATTTGAAGAGAAAGATCCAATTTATGGGCCTAATCCAATCGTCGTTTGGGGAGAAATTCGAAAAATGTAGAATCATAGGGAATCCCTTTTAGGCACGATTGCCTGATGATGCGAGTGCAAAAATTTGAGAAAGCGGTTTAACAAATGTTGTAGCCACCCGCCTCAGGCGGGTTCACCCGGGGACTGCTTTCACACCGTACGTAGACGGCCCACAGGGCTGTGGCTACATCGGATACAGTTTATTCAATTCGCTCGAGGGGGCGGGAATCGCTCGGTTCACACACCACGTATCGGCCTGATCGCCCACTATGGTTACCGATCACGCCAATGGCCGCGTCGCAGAAGCCGCCGGCAGCAAACGCGCCAGGCCAAACTCAGCGTGGATCAACTGCGCAGCGCGTTCGGCGTCTTTTTCATCAATGATGACTGCAATCTTGATCTCCGAGGTGGAGACCAGCTGGATGTTGATTCCATTTTTTCCCAGGCATTCGAACATTCGCGCCGCTACCCCCGAGTGCGATCGCATTCCAATCCCGACCACACTCAACTTGGCCATGCCGGCTGCTGTGTTCAATCGCGTAGCGCCAATCTGACCAATCACTGGCATCAAAATGGTACGGGCGTTTTCCAGTTCATCCTCATGAATCGTGAACGAAATATCAGTCGTCCCGCCGATTGAGGCGTTTTGCACGATCATGTCGACGATGATGTGTGCTGCGGCGATGTTCGAAAAAATCCGGGCAGCCGTTCCCGGTTCGTCGCGCACGCCCGCGATGCTGAGTTTTGCCTGACGCCTATCGAGACTGATTCCGCGAACCAGCACGTCTTCCATGCTGGGCGTTTCTTCTTTGGCAATTGTACCGCGTCGCTTGGTAAAACTTGATCGCACTTCAAATTCGACTCCGAATTTTTTGGCAAACTCTACCGCGCGCGATTGCATTACCTTTGCGCCGCTGCCCGCCATCTCGAGCAGTTCGTCATAGGCAATCTCACTAACTTTTTTTGCATCGGGGACGATGCGCGGATCGCATGTGAACACGCCATCGACGTCGGTGAAAATCTGGCAGGCATCGGCGTTCAACGCGCCCGCGAGCGCAATCGCGGTCAAATCGCCGGCGCCACGGCCAAGCGTAGTCGTGTCACCCTCCGGGGTCTGGCCCTGAAAACCAGCCACGATCACGATATAGTCCTCCGATAAAACCTCCTGAATCATCTTTGGACTGACATTCGCGATGCGCGCCTTGCTGTGATGGCGGTCGGTTAGAATTCCTGCCTGAGCGCCGGTCAGGGAGATGGCTGTTCCGCCCAGCGCGTTCACAGCCATCGCAGTCAACGTGGTGGAAGCGTGTTCGCCAGTGGCGAGCAGAATATCAAGTTCGCGCTCTGTCGGGTGCGGCGAAACCGCTTTCGCAAGCTTGATTAACTGATCGGTTACGCCGGCCATCGCCGAGATGACTGCGACAACACGACAGCCCTTGCGCTGTGTCTCAAGAATTCGGCGGGCTACGTTGCAAATGCGCTCCGGTGTCCCGACGGAAGTGCCGCCATATTTTTGAACGATCAGCTGCATGGTTGAATTAGACTACGAAGCAAGAATGCGAAGTTCCAATTCAAACTAAGACTGGGTTTGCATCGCAGAGCTGATGAATGCTGCAACTACAGCGAATTAAACAAAGCTGTAGGCGCGAAATTGCAGGTGGCATCCGCCTCTCCCTTCCCAAGGGAGAGGACAGAGTGAGGGTTGGCAGGCTACTTGCCGGCGCTGGAAAACTCTCACCTCAATCCTCTCCCCTTTAACGGAACTGCCTGTTTAGCGCCAACGGCGCTATCTCATTGTGCAACTTGGGGCAACACCCCAGGCTTTGATTTTCGCGAACACAAGCGCTGAAGGCGCGTTTCATCGCCGAGAGCATTTGAGGTTGGCCGCACGTGAATCGCCCTTTCAGCGCTTACACTGAGGTTTTCATCCATTCTGGGGCGTCGCCCCAGGCTCCAAGTTGAATGGCGCCTTTGGCGCTGAACACACGCCAACTGGAGAGACGCAGGATTTCGTAGTCGCCAGCGGCCAAACAAAATAGTTAAAACGATCTACAGCCCAACTGCGCGTCGGACATCGTTCAAGGTTGCCGGAACAGATTTCAATTCTTTCATTTGCGCAGTGATGATCTCAGGATCTTTCATTCCATGTCCGGTGACAGTGCAAACAATCTTGCTCTCCTTCGGCGTCTTTTGAATCGAATATGCAGCTTCTTTCGAGTCGCGACATTTGATGAGTCCCGCGATAGACGCCGCGCTGGCCGGTTCGACAAAAATTCCCTCGTGCTGTGCCAGCCAGGCCTGTGCCGCAAGAATCTCTTCATCGCTGACGAGATCAATCGCTCCATGTGATTCCGAGATCGCGCTACACGCCTGTTTCCAACTTGCGGGATTGCCAATTCGAATCGCAGACGCCGCCGTTTCAGGTTTTTCGACGACGCGATTGTAAAAAATTGGGGCTGCGCCTGCAGCCTGAAACCCAATCATGGCCGGCAACTTCGCCGATTTTCCGCGTGCATGGTATTCCCGGTAGCCTGCCCAATACGCGGTAATATTTCCCGCATTGCCGACAGGCAAGAGATGAAAATCGGGCGCGTCGCCAAGGTCATCGACGATTTCAAACGCGGCCGTCTTCTGTCCGGCGATTCGGTCCGGATTAATGGAATTCACAACGGCGAGTTCATGCTGTTCCCCAAGCTCCCGAACAATCCGCAGCGCCTGATCGAAGTTGCCTTCCAAAGCGATGATCTTTGCGCCACAAGCAAAAGCCTGCAGCAATTTACCCATTGCGATTTTGCCAGCAGGCAGGACCACAGCGCATCTGATCCCGGCGCGCGCGGCATAAGCCGCCGCGGAAGCCGATGTGTTTCCCGTTGAGGCGCAAATGAGCGCTTTGGCGTTGCGCTCCATCGCTTTCGATACAGCGACGGTCATGCCGCGATCCTTAAAGGAGCCCGTTGGATTTGCTCCTTCGTTCTTGACGAAAACCGCACGGCCAACGCGTTCGCTCAATCGCGGGCAAAACACCAATGGCGTACTCCCCTCACCCAGGGAGATAATCGGCGTCGAATCGGTAACGGGGAGATATTCGGGGTAACGCGCGATCACCCCCGATTTTGATGTTGCCGTTCCGGTATGCATCTTCTATTCGAGACGAATTCGTGTAATTGTCGATCTGTAACTGCCGTGTAAGATCATGCCGTTATGCCCGCGCTCAGCAAGGAAGATAAACTACGACTCCTGACCCTGATCCTGGAGAGTCGCCATGCCGACCTGCGCGAACAGAACCTGAATCGCCAGGGCAAGGGACATTTTCATGTTTCCGGAATGGGTCACGAGGCGCTCGCCGCGGTTTCGATCCAGATGGAGCCCGACGATTACATCGTATCTTACTATAGGGATCGCGGCCTTGTTCTTGGGCGCGGAATGACAACGCGCCAGCTCGGCCTGGAATATTTTGCAAAGCGCAACACCGGAAGCGGTGGGCGGCAAATGCCGTCGCACTATAGTGATGCGGAGCTGCACATCTGGAGCGTGCCGACTCCCACTGGCTCGCAGTTGCTTCCCGCCTGCGGCATTGCATGGGGCATTCAGCTCGACGGCAAAAAAAATCTGGTTGTTACCACAATCGGTGACGCCGCGACGCGCCAGGGAGATTTTTTTGAAGCGCTTTGTTTCGCCAAAGAGAAGAAGCTTCCGATGCTCTTCCTCGTCGAAGATAACGGCTACGGTATCAGTATGCCGACGCGGAAGAACAATCCGCTCGCGCTAAACATCCTTGAACCCGACAACTGGCTGCGCATCGAGGGACAAGACGTCCAACAAATCTACGACGCCACTGCTGAGGCGTTCGACAAAATTCGCGCCGGCGGCGGTCCGTTCTTTTTCTGGGTCAGAATGGACCGCCTTTCCAGTCACACCAGCTCTGATGATCAGAAGCTCTACCGGAGCGCCGAAGAATTGGGGGAACTTGAGAAATCAGATCCTCTTACATGCTGGAAGGATAAATTGATCCAGGAGGGCGTAATCAGCGCCGAGCAATTCGCCACTCTTGATAATGAAGTGAAAGAGCGCGTTCGCCGCGAATACGCCGAGGCAGAAAAGGCCGAGGACCCTTCCCCTAACGAGTTACTCGCTAATGTGAGCAAGGATTTTCCGAAACTAAACAAGGAGGTTCTCGCGCCGGGGAAATATCGCATTGGCGACACGGTGAACAAAACATTACGCGCCGGCCTGGAGGATGATTCGAGTCGCGTCCTGTTTGGTGAAGATATTGAAGATCCAAAAGGCGGGGTGTTTCGCCTCACTCAAAAACTTTCAACCGAGTTTCCAAAACAGGTGTTCAATTCGCCACTCGCTGAATCGACAATCCTCGGCGTTGCCTGTGGTCTGGCGGCGTACGGCAAACGTCCGGTGTTTGAACTGCAATTTATTGATTTCATTTATCCGGGGTTCAACCAACTCGTCACGAACATTTCGAATTTGCGCTGGCGAACGTTCGGCAATTGGAAGTGTCCGGCGGTGATCTATGCTCCATACGGCGCTTACCTGCCGGGTGGAAGCTTGTGGCACAGCCAGGCAAACGAAGCAGTGATCGCTCATTATCCCGGCCTGAGCGTTGCAATCCCAAGCACGCCTGCTGATGCCGCCGGCTTGCTCTGGACAGCGATGCATGGTGAGGATCCCGTGATCGTTCTGATACCCAAACATCTGCTTTGGGCAGAGCACGAATACCCGGAGCCAATCCGCGCCGTTCCGTTTGGCGAGGCGCGCAAGTTGCGTGATGGCTCCGATGTCACTCTGGTCGCATGGGGCAACACGGTCGAGAAATCGCTCGAGGCCTTGGACAAGATCGAAAGCGGAATCAGCGTCGAATTAATTGATCTCCGTTCGATCGTTCCGTGGGACAGAGCCGCAATTGAGCAATCCGTGCGCAAAACTCAACGGCTGGTGGTTGTTCAGGAAGACACTGAAAATTGCAGTGTTGGCCAGATGATTATCTCTCACATCGCGGGCGTTCGCGATCTCTGGAATGGAATGATCAGCCCGCCCATTTTGGTCAGTAAGGCAAACGTCATGATCGGTTACAATCCAATCTACGAGTATGCGGCGTTGCCCGATGTGAAGCGGATTGTCTCCGCAATTCAGCAATCCGTTTCAAACACCACTTACCGCTCAGAGTCTCCCGTTATCCGCGAAAAAGTCGAAGTCCCTGCCCAACATCAACAATCCGCTACGCAGAAAGTCACGCCGAGCCAAACGCACGTTCAAACCATTACGGTTCCGATAATGGGTGAAGGGATTCGCAATGCAAAAGTTGTTTCGCTTTTGAAAAATCCCGGCGACGCCATCGCACTCGATGATGAGCTCTGCGAGGTGGAAACCGATAAAGCTGTTTATCCCATTCAATCCTCTTTTGCGGGTGTTATGGGTGAATGGAAAACAAAAGTGGACGATACCGTGGAGATTGGTCAGGAGCTTGGCACGATCGTAACTGCCGAGGCAGGAGGTGTAGAGGCGGCTGTCCTCAGCCGCAAACAACCAGAGATGGCGCCTGAGGACGGGCGCCGCTACAACGTCGAACCGGCGCTAGCACCGACAATCACGCGCAAATTACTTCACGTGATCCCCGCGAATTTGCAGATCGATGCGCGGTGGGATGCAATTCGTAAAGCGCGCGATGCGGCTAAGACGAAAAATGGCAAACACGCCGCTTCCCCATCAGTGATGATGGCGTGGGCGGTGATGAGAGCCATGGAAAAACATCCACCTTTTCGTCGTCTGATTTTGGAAGACGAGCGCATTGTCGAGCACGAAAATTTCGATCTGGGCATCGCGGTCGCGCTGGAAAACGATCGTCTCGCGACCGCGGTGATTGTTGATGCGAACAAAAAGAACTGGCCCGAATTCGTAAAAATTTACAACGAAACAGTCGATGCTACTCGCGCCGGGCGTATTGACGCGATGAATGCCCCGGTCGTGATCACCAGTCTTGGCGCATTTGGGGTAAAGGCCGGCGCACCGATCGTGGTGCCGCCTTCGGTTGGCACGCTTTTTGTCGGCACCGCTCATCGCGAATTGATTCCAAACGGAAAGAAAAATGAAAGCGCTGAAGTCATCACGCTTTCGCTTACGTTCGATCATCGCGTCGTAAACGGTGCCGGTGCGGCCAGCTTTGCGAACGAAATCAAAAAGCAGATCGAAGGCTTTGAGATCCCCGCGACCAAGGTTGCCACCGCGGTATAAATTGCAGGCCGATTGTAGGCGTCTGTGTCGGACGCCTACTAAGGATTGGCGTTTGGCAGAAACGCCCTACAATTTTGTCCGGCGACAATCGTATTTATGACCACTGCCAACAAGATCACCATAGTGCGGATCCTGATGATCCCGGCCTTTGTGACGATGGCGATCTATTATGGCGAGAGCATCAAACGGGGCCAGCCTCTCGAATGGCAGCGGTATGCGGCGATTATCATTTTTGTTCTGGCGGCCGTTAGCGACGGTCTGGACGGCTACGTTGCGCGACGATACAACCAACGAAGCACGCTGGGAGTATATCTCGACCCGATTGCAGACAAGGGTCTGCTTTTAAGCGGCATCATCACGTTAAGCATCAGCAATTGGAGCCAATCCGACCCCGATTACGGAAGTTTTCCTGTGTGGTTTCCGGTGATCGTAATCACACGCGACGCCGTGATTCTGGTGGGCACCATGATCCTGTATTTGCTCAACGGCAAAGTACATGTGAAGCCAAATTGGACCGGTAAAGTTGCGACCGTTCTACAAATGATCGCCATTGGATGGGTCATGCTGCAGCTCCGACTTATTCCGCTGCTTTACGTAGTCGTCGCCGCTGGACTGTTCACGCTGATCTCAGGAATCGTCTATGTCACAGATGGCGTGCGCCAGCTGCAGGCCGAAGGACATGCACATCCTCAGAGAGGGTAAAACATTACTCTTCAGGCGATGAACGGCCTAACGAATACGCCGAACGTCGCAATTATTGGCCGGCCGAATGTTGGCAAGTCTGCATTATTTAATCGCCTCATTGGCCGCAAGATTGCGATTGTTCACGGCCAACCCGGAATTACGCGCGACAGGATTTCGGCAGTTTGCGACCGCGGTGCGCGCCCTTTCGTTCTGTGGGATACGGGCGGGATTTTCGGTGCTGGCGAGACCGAACTGGGAACGCAGGTGCGCGATGCCGCCGACGAGGCGTTACACGAAAGTGATCTTCTCCTTTTTGTCGTCGACGCCAAAGAAGGTTTGTCCCCGATCGACAAAGAGCTTGCGCGCGTCCTGCGTAAATCTCAAAAGCCGGTGATTTTGGTCGTTAACAAGATCGACACTGAAAAACATGAGGCGCTTACGGGTGAGTTCGATTCGTTAGGCTTCAAATCGAATGTGGCAATCAGCGCAGAACATGGTCGCGGCATTTTAGACTTGTTAGAGGCAATCGATCGTTTTCTCCCCTCGGCTGCGGGCGATCTCCGAGCTGCGGGTCACCATTCCCTTGCCATCGCGATTCTGGGCCGACCCAATGTTGGAAAATCTTCGCTTGTTAATGCCATTCTGCGCAGCGATCGCGTCATTGTCAGCGAGCTGGCAGGAACCACGCGTGATGCGATCGATGTTCTTTACGAACGCGACGGCCGCAATTTCATCTTCATTGATACGGCGGGAATCCGTCGGCATCGCCAGCAGTCCACTTCGGTTGAAGTCTTTAGTGCAATGCGCGCGGAGCGCAGTATTCGCCGCGCCGATGTTTGCGTTCTCATCATCGATGTTACAGCGGGCGTAACCGCGCAGGACAAACGAATTGCCGGTTTGATTCAAACCGCACGAAAGCCAGCGATCGTTATTCTAAACAAGTGGGACCTCGTTAAACCGGCTCGCGATCAAAAGGAGGCCCTCGCCAGACTATTGGAACTCGCGCGCGAGCGAATCTTTTTTCTCGATTATGCGCCGGTATTGATTACGTCGTCGCTGACCGGAGAGCACGTTAGCAAATTGTTTGGGTTGATCGAAAAGGTCCAACGGGCGGCGCACCAACGCATCGGTACAGGAGTTTTAAATCGATTACTGCGCCAGGCATTCGAAGCCAACCCGCCACCGACCATAAGGGCACGCCGCCTTAAGCTCTTTTATGCCGCCCAGTCGAAAGGGAAGGAAAATCAACTACTGGAACCTCCGGAATTTGTCCTTTTCGTTAACGATCCGCGGCTGTTGAACCAAACATACCGTCGCTACCTTGAAGCCCGCATTCGTGACGAGCAGCCCTTTCCCGGGTTGCCGATCATCCTGACGCTGCGTCCCCGCGAACAGAGTGGGAAGACATCGTCACGCGCGAGCTAAATCTACGGAGACATTTGGTCTGCGATTACTGCGGCGCATCGCGATAAGGAAGATTGTCACGAAGGGAGGCGAGAATGCTTTCACTTAACTTCACGGCATCGTTGTCGCCGGACAAGCGGGCCCGATTGAGCGCTTCTTCGGCTACGCTGGTCGCGCGCGGGAAGTCTCCCGTTTCAGCGTAAGCCGCAGCCAGCGTGTCGAGAAGAGCCGCAATCTTGCGCTCGCTCAGATCGCAAGCATGCTCGGCCAGGCGCACTGCCTCGGTCCCATCACGCGCGTTTGAATCGGGATTCGTCGCAAGAAGCCAGGCGAGTTCGTCCAGCATTCGTGGTGAGTCCGGCGCGGTGGCGGCGATCTCACGGAGTCGTTGCAAACCATCCGGCTCTTTCACGGTGGAAACCAGAAGCTGGCGAAGTTTCGCATAAGCTTGTTCCATGTTCGGTTGTAGCAGCATCACATAACCGAGCTGGTTCGCCGCCGAAACCAGATCACCGTTTCCCGCCATGGCCGTACCTAATGACGAATGAGCAATCGCGTTATATGGCGCTACTATGAGCCATTCGCGTCCCAGATCTTCCGCCTCTTTGTAGCGCTGTAAATTAAGAAGGCAGCTCATCAGGAATTGATACGCTAATGAGTTTTCGGGGCCGAGCTGGATGGCGCGGCGAGCTTCGTTGACGGCGCGCTCCGCGTCAGATTGTTTTATCGAAATCGCGAGATCGAGATGGACATCGGAGCTCTTAGGATCCAGTTCGATTGCGCGCTCTGCTTCCTTGACGGCTTCCTCAGCACGGCCCAGCTCGTTCAGATTTAATGCGTGAAAACCTCGCGCGAGGGCGTTCGAGGAATCGGTTTGCACGGCCTTCGCTGCCTCGTCGGCGGCCTGGTCCATTTTGCCCTGCACACTTAATCCTTTTGCGGCATACAAGTGTTGCGACGCGGACGGAACGATCCAGTAACTCGCGAAACTATTCATCGCCCACACCAGCAGAAACAAGCTGGAAACGAACTGCCAACGCGGTCGCTGTTGAGTTAATGTTTCCCAACCAAGCGCGCCAAAGAAGCACAGAGGCATGAGAGCCGCCAATCCGTAAAACGCTTTCGCCTGTGCGTATGAGGGAATCCTTAATGTCATGAAAACCAAGCCCAGCGCGATCACTGCGGAAAAACTGAGCAACAGAAATAATTCGCTCGAGGGTTTTCGAATGAATCGCGCAATCGAGACCACCGTGCCGACCAGAATTAGCGCCGCGGGGATGAGTGCCAGCAAATATCCAGTGACCAGTTGGTTTTGATTCCATACAATGGCCAAGCTTGAAACGCCGCCTGCCAGTCCGTCTCCCCATAACGTGGAATAGACTCCGTCAGCAACTCCGGCTAAACCGCTGAACAAGGGATCGGTCAGCGAGCGACCGAAGCGCAAATAATCCGCTCCAGTTCGGTAACCGGGTTCTTGCCACCAGGCAAACCCGCTTATTACATCCCAATTGCCAACCAAAGGTGTGCCGAACTTGAGCCAGATGCGTGCGTAATACCATCCACAGACGGCGAAACAAACCGCAAGGAGCAGCCCGAAGTTCCGTAGTGCGACCCCGATTCGGACTCGCGCGGCAAAAAGCTTGCTGCCAATTGCCACAAGCACAATTGGCAACAACAAAACGCCCGTGGCTTTGGCTAGCATGGCCGCTCCGAGCACCAATCCAATCCAGGCAAATTGCAACGCGTGCGGCGCGTCGCTCTTCAGCAAGCGCAGACAGAGATAAAGCGCCGCCGTCGCGAGCGTTGCTGCCAACACTTCATTGGTCACGTAGTGTGCCATGTACAAATGCATCGGCAGAAAGGCAGCCAGCACGAGGCCGATGAATGCGGCTCGGAGCGGAAGCAAGAGCCGCAACGTAACAAAGACTAGAATGAAACCCGCAATGCCGAAAAATGCCCCGAGCCAACGCAAAACATCAATCGACGCCCGATCATCAACCGAGAGATGGCAAACTGAAAGACTCGCAGCGGCGATTAAGTAGTAAAGCGGCGGCTGATACATTTCCCAACCCTCGGTGGCCAATGGCAGCGAACGGTGTTGCTGGATGTAGCTGATGTAGTTGAGATGCGGTCTGGAATCGAAACCCCTGTGAAGCGGCAACAGCCGATCATTGTTCCAGAAAAGCACCAACCACAGGACGGCAAGCATCAAAAGAACGATGATTTCCCGCGTAAATGTGGGTGTTTTGAAGTTGCGTCTCCAAACAAGGATCACCGCTCCAGCTACCACGGCGAATAGGACCCAAAACGGCCAGACTTTTTTCAACGCATCTGGCGTGTGCTGGCCGCCGGCGAGGGGATTGCCTGGCCCCGGCGCTTTTGGTCTTGTGGCCAGCGCTGCTCGGCGCCAGGCAGAGCCCGTGAATGATGCTTCCCAATTTTGATCGCTACGCAGTCTTAGTTTCTCCGCAGTCAGACTTAACCAGAGCGCCGGTGGCCCATTATGATTGACCACGCGCGCTTCGATCACGTTGGTGCCGGGATGCAATTGCACGGCGACATCGATGGTAGCAATTTTCTTCCAATTGCTATTTGACGGAAACGGAACGGGAGTGCCGTTAATCTTCACTTCCGCGCGCCGCATTGCGCGAACACTCATTCGCGCAGCGGCCGGTTGGTTTTCCAAAATAAATTCATGCCGAAAGGTTGCGTCCAGGCTTGCAGAGCCATAGGCGCGCGCATCAACCGCAGCCGGAAAAACAATCCACTCCGCCCGCTTGTCGCGCGATAAAAAATTGATTGATCGATCATTCCGCGCGATCCATATCAGCACCGACACAGCGATACCGGCAAAAACGGCTATCAAAATCGCTCGATGCAGCGGCTTCAGGACAAACATTGCGATCTAACCTTTAGCATCGTTCTGATGTTGCGCTTCCGTGCGAGGACCACAATGGAGCATCAGGTTTATAAGCGAAAGGAGCAGAATTCAGCAGGTTGCGGCACGTTTGATCGAACATTATCGCCGGCCTGCATGTCTCAGGAGACCGTATGAAATCGACGCAGGAAATTACACAGGAAGTTCGCGAGCTGGGCCAATGGATTCCGGGGCTTCGCCAACAGGTTGGTCACGTTGTCATCGGCCAGAAATATTTGGTGGATCGCCTGTTACTCGGCTTGCTCGCAAATGGTCATCTCCTGCTCGAGGGCGTTCCCGGTTTGGCCAAAACGCTGACAGTGAAAACAATGGCCGCTTGCATCCAGACTGGTTTCCAGAGATTGCAATTTACACCTGATCTTCTGCCCGCGGATCTGATTGGAACCCTGATTTATAATCCGCGAACCGGTGAATTTACTACCAAGCTCGGCCCGATCTTTTCGAATCTAATCCTGGCCGACGAAATCAATCGCGCACCGGCCAAAGTACAAAGCGCGCTGCTTGAGGCGATGCAGGAGAGGCAGGTCACTATTGGCGAACAAACGTATCCCCTCTCCGATCCATTTCTTGTTTTAGCAACCCAGAATCCAATTGAACAGGAAGGAACGTATCAGCTGCCGGAAGCGCAACTCGACCGTTTCATGTTCAAATTGAACATTGGGTATCCTCAAAAATCCGAGGAGCGAAACATTCTCGACTTGATGGCAACTTCGACCCCCGACTTGCGAGTTGATCCAGTGGTCGATCCGAAGCAGATCATTGCCGCACGCGAGGTAGTCAACAGCATTTACATCGATGACCGCGTGAAGGATTACATCGTGGACGTCGTTTGGGCGACGCGCCAACCTGCGGCCTACAACTTGCAGCTCGAGGGACTCATTCGCTACGGAGCCTCACCGCGTGCGACGATTTATCTGGCACTGGGCGCCCGGGCTCATGCATTTCTAAACGGCCGCGGCTACGTCACGCCGCAGGACGTAAAGAGCATCGGTCCCGACGTACTACGGCATCGCATTATCGTCAGCTACGAAGCGGAGGCGGAAGCGGTCACCAGCGAAACCATTATCGAGCGGATTTTTGCCGGATTGCCCGTTCCTTGATTTAGAGGCACCCGTGGACCCCGCTGAGATTCTCAAAAAGATCAGGACGCTTGAAATCAAAACCCGCGGCCTGGTCGAGACCGCGTTCGCTGGCGATTACCACAGCGTTTTCAAAGGTCGTGGGATGAACTTTGAAGACGTGCGGGAATATCAGCCAGGCGACGAGATTCGTGCGATTGACTGGAATGTCACTGCGCGAATGGGCAGCGCGTTTGTGAAAAAATTTACCGAGGAACGCGAGCTAACGGTCATGCTGGTGGTGGATGTGAGTGCATCCGGAAATTTTGGCAGCACCACGCAATCAAAACGCGAATTGGCCGCAGAAGTCGCGTGCCTGCTGGCTTTCAGCGCAATCAGGAACAATGACAAGGTTGGGCTCATTCTTTTCACGGATCGCGTTGAACTTTATATCCCTCCGAAGAAAGGCCGGTCTCACACGCTGCGAGTTATCCGGGAAATTCTGTTTTTCGAACCAAAGGGACGCGGCACGGATCCGGCGCTGGCACTCGACTATTTGAATAAGATCGTTACGCGACGCGCTGTTGTTTTCTTCATTTCGGACTTTCAGGCGCCCGATTTTTCACGATCGCTGGCGGTGAGTGGACGGCGGCACGATTTTGTTGCGATCCACATTCACGACGAACGAGAAAGGGTCTTGCCAAATATCGGAATCATTACTCTCGAAGACGCCGAGACGGGCGATCAAATCGAAATCAACACGGCCGATCGCAGCACGCGCACTCGTTTTAGCGATCTCGTAGATGAACGCGACCAAGAGCTGGCGCGTGTGCTACGCCGGAACAATATCGATGCGATTGCTTTGCAGACCGGCAAAGATTATTTGCCGCAATTGCGTTCCTTTTTCAAACAACGTGAGCGCCGGCTTGGTGTTCGATGATTGGTCATGGAACTGATGGGTTACTGAGATGAGTTCGACTGCCAATATTCCGCTACTCTTTCATTCCATCGCTCCATTGTTGTTGGTTGAGGAGTTTCACGACATTTCGCCGCCGGTCGATTATTCGCTGATCTCGCCGTGGCTAATATTCCTGGGAGTGTTTGTGGCGCTCACGACGATCGGTCTTATCATATGGTTCGTCGCGAAGTCTCTTCGACGTCCAACGCCGCCGCAACCGCCACGCGACCGCGCATTGGCATTACTCGAGCAAATACGGGCGCAAATCACATCGACTAATCCATATAGTTTCAGCATTCGTGTATCGGATATTCTCAGACGCTACGTAACAGAGCAGTTTGGGTTACCTGTTACCCGCCAAACTTCTGTCGAGTTTTTGAATGGACTCAGGGGTTCGTCACCGTTCTCCGAAGACGAAACGTCGCTGCTGGAAGATTTCTTAAACCGCTGCGACCTGATCAAGTTCGCACGGTACGAAGCAACAACGTCCGATAGCGAACTGTTATTGGAAGAAGCGATCCGTTTCGTGAAAGGAGGTCAACCATGTTTAATTGGCTCACAGGAAACAGTGCGTTGACCTTCGCGCATCCGTGGCTGCTTCTACTGCTCCTGGCAGTTCCGTTGCTCGCCTATTTGCGTGGTAAACGAGGACCAGCGGCGGCACTGACTTTCTCATCCACCGGAAGCCTCCGGGCGATTGGAAAACAAAGTGCCGCGCGCGCAGGAAAAATTCTGCGATCCTTATTACTCGCCGCAATTGCGGTCTTCGTGATCGCACTGGCGCGTCCACAACTCGGCAAGAGTCTCACGCAGATCGAAGCCAGCGGAATCGACATTATTCTCGCGCTGGACGTCTCAGGATCGATGCTGACCAAGGATTTCGCGATCGGCGGACAAGAAGCAACGCGTGTCGACGCGATTCGCGAAGTCACACGAAAATTCATCGAAGGGCGGCCAAATGATCGAATCGGGATTATCGCATTCGCTGGTCGCCCCTATGTGGTTAGCCCAATGACGCTCGATCACGATTGGCTTTTGCAAAACCTGGATCGCGTCCGAATCGGACTCGTTGAAGATGGGACTGCAATTGGATCCGCCATGGCGGCAGCGGCCAACCGGCTAAACGACAAGCGTTCAAAGAGCCACGTGCTCGTCCTCTTAACCGACGGAGAAAATAATGCCGGTAAGATTCCACCAAACACTGCGGCGGAGGCAGTCAAAGCGTTGAAGATTCACTTTTATGCGATCGGCGCGGGAATTAATGGTGTCGCCCCAGCGCCAGTCTTCACGCCCAGAGGTCCATTGACCGACGCTTTGGGTAATATTGTCTACGAAAATCAGCGCGTGGAATTTAATGAAGCCGGTCTAAGGGATGTGGCCAAAATTGCCGACGGCAAATTCTTCCGAGCGACCGATACACAATCGCTGGAACAGATTTACAACGATATTGACAAGCTGGAGAAATCGACGGTTAGCGTGAAAAAATATCAGCAATACCGGGATTTGTTTCCATTGTGCCTGATGAGCGGTTGCGGACTTCTGCTCGCCCAACTGATCTTATCACAAACAATATGGAAAAAGTTACCGTGAACAGCTCCGGTTTAACGAGTTAGCGATTTAAGATTTAGCACATTTCATGACTTTTGGCGCACCACAATGGCTTTGGGGATTGCTTCTGATCCCGCTCCTGATCGGATTGTTTATTCGGTCGGAACAGCGCGGGTTAAAGCGATTGCAGGAATTCGTTTCAGCGCGCCTCCTGCCCCAGCTGGCTGGAACAGTGAATCGGCCCCGGCGGATACTAAGATTCGCGCTGCAGTTGCTGGGGCTTGCGTTGGCCATTGTCAGTCTGGCCCAACCGCGCTGGGGTTACACGTTTGAAGACGTAAAGCGCAAGGGCCTCGACTTGCTGATCGCAGTAGATACATCGCGCAGCATGCTCTCCAATGACGTTCAACCGAACCGGCTCGATCGGGTCAAGCTCGCGATTCAGGACTTGGTCGGTCAGTTACAGGGCGATCGTGTCGGTCTGATTGCTTTTGCGGGCCGCGCATTTTTGCAGGCGCCGCTCACGATCGATTACGATGCCGTCGTCGAGGCCTTGAACGACTTGGATACGAAAACGATTCCGGAGGGCGGCACCAATATCTCCAGCGCGATCACGCTGGCCACGCAGAGTTTCGGCAAGAGCGCCATGGGCAATCGTGCGCTGGTTATCTTTACCGACGGCGAGGAATTGAGCGGAGATGCCGTGAAAACGGCAAAAGAAGCGGCGGACGCAGGTGTGCGAATTTTCACCGTTGGCGTGGGAACGCCGCAGGGCTCACTGATTCCGGTGACGGCCGATGACGGTCAAACCAACTTCGTCAAAGATGCCGCTGGCCAGGTGGTCAAATCGAAGCTGGATGATAAGCGGTTGCGCGAAATCGCTCAGGCTACCGGGGGTTTTTATCTTCACTTGGAAAACGGACCGCGCTCCATGCAGCAAATTCAAAATGAGGGGTTGGCAAAGATGCAGGCTGCCGAAATGGATGTGCGTTTGTCCCGTCGGCCCATTGAACGCTACGAGTGGCCGCTCGGCGCTGCGTTAATCGCTCTGGCACTGTCGATCCTGGTTCCCGAACGTAAACGCGCAAGACAACGAGCGTATGCTGCAGTTCCCGCCGACAGAACGATGCGCGGTGTTAGGGACGGAGGTGCCGGGGCTACTGCCACTGCCATGCTTCTTATCATGCTGCTTTCCCCATCTCTATTTGCATCCGCGCCGGGCCTCGATGCATATCAGAGCGGGAAATTCGAAGACGCTTACGGTCAGTTCCAACAGACCTTAAAGACGCATCCCGAATCGCGGGCTGAAGACAAGCTCCAGTTCGATTCAGGCGCAGCGGCGTACAAACTGAAAGATTACAGCAAGGCCATGGAATCATTTAGCCAGGCACTGCTTTCGCGGGATCTTGGTCTGCAAAGCAAGGGCCATTATAATCTTGGGAACACGCTTTATCAGCGCGGCGAAGCGCAAAAGAGCGACGACAAAAAGCTCAGCGACTGGACAAATGCTCTCAATCACTATGAGCAGACTCTCAAGCTCCAGCCTCAGAATAAAGAGGCGAAAGACAATTACGATTACGTAAAAAAGAAAATCGAAGAGTTAAAAAATAAGAAACAGAATCAGCCCTCCCCTTCTCCGTCGCCGCAGCAAAAGAACCAACAGGACAAACAGAATAAGCAGGACAAGCAGGATCAACAGAACCAGCAAAACCAGCAACAAAAAGAAAAAGATCAGCAGCAACAGAACCAGCAGCAGCAACAGGACCAACAGCAGCAACAAGGCCAGGGCCAGCAGCAGCAACAGGATCAAAAGCAATCACAAGATCAGCAGTCTCAGGGCCAGCCAGAAAATCAAAAAGACCAACAGCAAAAGAACGATCAGGCCCAGGCGAAGAACGAGCCGCAAAAAAACGAGCAGCAGCAGGGACAGCCTGGCGAGACTCCTTCCCCCTCCCCAGGCGCTTCAGAAAAGCAACAGGGGCAACAGCCTTCACCCTCGCCGGGCGAACAGCGAGGGAATGAATCGCCGAGTCCAGGCGAAGGCCAAAATGAATCCCCTTCACCATCGCCCGGAGAGGGCGACGGGGAAAATGAGACGCCTTCACCGACTCCCGGTGAGTCAAAGAAATTTGCTGGTGAAGTGAAAGGAGCTGGGGGCGAAGACAAATCGCAGAAGCCGCCGGATAAGAACGCCCAGGTCGCAGAAGCCGAACCGGAAAAGGAAGGCCAGATGAGCGAACGTCAGGCCGAAGCACTTTTGGAATCGATGAAAGACGAGGAGGCGCGGGTTCAACTTGATGAACGCAGAGCAACGCGCCATGTCTATAAGGACTGGTAGGGAAGATTTGGCATGTCGACGTCCCGACGAATTCTTATTGCTGTCTTCGGTATCATCGCGGCCGCACAGTTGGCACACGCTGATTCGCCGAGCGTGACGGCGGTTCTGAATAGCTCTGAGGCTGAGCTGGGCGAAACCGTGCGCCTGGAAATTCGAATCACTGGAGCGCGTGGCGCAGACGCACCCGAGGAGATCATGGTGGACGGCCTGGAGATTCGACGAACCGGAACCTCACAACGCATTGAGATGAACAATCTCAACCTGACTTCCAGCGTTGTATACGACTATACCGTGATGCCGCAGCGAGCGGGACGATTCACTATTCCTCCTCAGACCATTCGCACTGGAAACACTTCGTTACGCACCCCGGCGTTGACATTAAACGTTTCGGATTCGTCTGGCCGTTCCTCTGGCGCTCGGCCTGGCCGCGATACACAAGCAGCCGGTTCAAACAATCTGGTTTTTGCCGAGTTGATCGTACCAACCAAGACCGCGTATGTCGGCCAGATTGTTCCTGTTCAGATTCGCATGGGATTTGATCCTCGTGTTCGCCCACGACTCACCGAGCCGCCGGAGATCACGGGACAAGGATTTACGGCGCAGAAGTTGCAACAGTCCGCCGAAAATACTGAAACGATCAACGGCAGACCTTATGACGTGGTAACATTCAAAACTGCAATTGCCGCGGCACGCGCGGGCAAGTTTGAAATAGGGCCGGTAAAAGCGAAGGCCCAGGTTTTGATTCCTCGCCGGCAGAGCCAACCGCGCATGCGCAGCCGTTCGCCTTTCGATCTGTTTGACCAAGATGACCCATTCTCGGATCCGTTTTTTTCAAATCCGTTCAGTCAATTTGGTGAACGCCGCGAAGTGGAAATCAAGAGCGAACCCGTGGCACTTGAGGTAAAGCAGCTGCCCCCAAATGCGCCGCCCAGTTTTTCGGGGGCAATTGGAACGTTCTCAATGACGACGGAGGCAAAGCCCAAGACTGTGCAGGTAGGCGATCCTATCACCGTCACGACGACAATTTCCGGCCGCGGCAATTTTGACCGAGTCAATGCGCCAGTCATAGAAGACGAGCGCGGCTGGCACAAGTATCCACCGTCATCCAAGTTCAAGCAGGACGACGAAGTCGGCATCAGCGGCAGCAAGACGTTTGAGATGGTGCTTTCGCCTAATGAAAAGAAACAAGGACTCCCGCTGCTCGCCTTCTCGTACTTCGACCCGGTAAAGGAACAATACGTAACTCTGCACAGTGAGCCGACTCCCATCACTGTGCAGGG
>Ga0081455_10003026_pt1 | contig 19601 bp, 18 predicted proteins | sample TabmetS3T2R1_FD_70207 | JGI IMG/M metagenome (GOLD analysis project Ga0081455, IMG submission 70207) | Tabebuia heterophylla rhizosphere microbial communities from the University of Puerto Rico - S3T2R1 | ecosystem: Host-associated > Plants > Roots > Rhizosphere ... | reverse complement strand
CGCTCCAGTGCAGCTTGGTGCGGATGGCCGTGCGCGGCGGGAAGACCCGCGTCGTGCGACGGCGGTCAGCCAGCCCACGCAAGGCCGTCACATCGTCGAGGATCCAGAACGAGCGGCCGTGTGTTGCCGCCACCAGATCGCTGTCCTTCAGCTTCATGTCGTAGACCGGCACGTTGGGCAGGCCTTCCATGCGCGTCCAGGTCGCCCCGTCGTCGAGGCTGAAATGGATGCCGGTCTCGGTGCCGACGTAGAGCAGGCCCTTGGCAACGGGATCGGCGCGCACGACGCGGCTGATCTCGTCCTTGGGCAGGTTGCCGTTGATCGACTTCCAGCTCCTGCCGCCGTCGGTACTCTTGAAGAGATGCGGGCGATAGTCGGCGAGCTTGTAGCGTGTTGCCGCGACATAGATCGTGTCGGCGTCGTGCGCCGAGACTTCGACGCAACCGACATAGGCCAACTCCGGCAGGCCCTTGGGCGTGACGTCCTTCCATGTCTTGCCTTCGTCGCGGGTGACATGGACCAGGCCGTCGTCGGTCGACGCCCAGATCTCGCCGCGGCGATGGGGCGATTCCATCACGGAAGCGCAAGTGGCGTGGACCTCGGCGCCAGCACTCTCCCGGGTGATCGGCCCGCCGGAGGCACCCTGGCGCTTGCGCTCGTTCAGGCTGAGGTCGGGCGAGATGCGCTGCCAGCTCATGCCCTCGTCGCGCGTACGGAACACGCAGTTGCCACCAGCATAGAGCGTGCCGGGATCGTGCGGCGAGAACACGATGGGGAAGGTCCAGGCGAAGCGATACTTCAGATCTTCAGGCGCAATGCCGGTGGATTCTTCCGGCCACACATTGACCAGCTGGATCTGGCGCGTGCGATGGTCGTAGCGCTGCAGCGCACCCGCACCGCCCGGGCTCGAGCCGATCGCCCCGACATAGACGACATTGTGGTCGCGCGGATCGACGGCGATGAAGCCACTCTCGCCGGTGCCGGGATAGGAGCAGTCCGCGAGCGTGATGACGCCCCACTCCGACGCGCTCGGCACCGAGATCGAGGTGTTGTCCTGCTGTGTGCCGTAGACCCGGTAGGGATACTGGTTATCGATATCGAGGCGATAGAACTGCGCGGTCTTCTGATTGTAGATCGTCGACCACGAGGTGCCGCTATTGAACGAGACATGGGCACCGCCGTCGTTGCCCTCGATCATGCGCGTCGGATCCTTGGGATCGATCCAGAGGTCGTGATTGTCGCCATGCCGAGTCGTGACCTCGTTGAAGGTCGTGCCGCCGTCGGTCGACTTCCACATCTGCAGATTGGTGACGTAAACGGTATCGCCGTGGCCCGGATCGGCAAAGACGTGCGTGTAGTACCAGGGCCGGTGCATCAGATCGCGGTTGGGCGACACCATGGTCCAGCGCATGCCGTAGTCGTCGGAGCGATAGAGCCCGGTCTTGTCGCCCTCGGCCTCGACCAGCGCCCAGACACGGCCGGCGCGCGCCGGCGAGACCGAGACGCCGATCTTGCCCAGCAGGCCGTCGGGCAGGCCGGGCTTGCGCGAGATCTCCTCCCACGTGTCGCCGCCATCGGTGCTGCGGAAGAGGCCGCTGCCCGGGCCGCCGCTCGATATGTTCCAGAAGTTGCGCCGCGCCTCCCAGATCGAAGCGAACAGAAGGCGCGGGTTGTTCGGGTCCATGGTGAGGTCGATCGCGCCCGCGACGTCGCTGCGATGCAGGATCTTTTGCCAGCTCGCGCCGCCGTCCCGCGAGCGATAGACGCCGCGTTCGGCATTGGGGCCGAACACGTCGCCCAGCACCGCGGCGTAGACGAGGTCGGGGTTCTGCGGATGGATGCAGATGCGGCCTATGAACTTGCTGTTCCTGAGACCGACATGGCGCCAGGTGCGGCCGGCATCGCTCGACTTGTAGATGCCGTCGCCATAGGAGACATCGAGGCGGATCGCCGTCTCGCCGGTGCCGGCATAGATCACGTTGGCGTCCGAGGGTGCGACCGCGATCGACCCGACGGCCGCACTGCCCATGAAACCGTCCGAAACGCAGCGCCAGAACACGCCGCCGTCTTCGGTCTTCCAGATGCCGCCCGCACAGGCGCCGAAATAGAAGACCATCCTGTTCACCGGATCGCCCGCGACGGCGACGACGCGGCCACCGCGCGGCGGGCCAATGCAGCGCCATTTCAGGGCGTCCCATTTCTGGGCGTCATAGTTCGACGTGGCCGCGTGACGGGATCCGCGCGGCGAGCGCGAGGGGGCTGATTTCTTCACAAGGCGTTTCCGTAGGGGAACGGTAGGTCAAATTGGCGTGCCGATGCAATCGCCACAGGCTGTTCCATCCCCGTTCTTTTGCGGCCTGCCGCCTTCCAATGTCAGGCGTGGGTTGCGCTGATCATCCACGCTGCCGCCGCGTCAAGCAGCGCCGCCAGCACCTCCTTGTCGGTGCGGCCGCTCTTGGCCGGCACATGGAACGAATGATCGGCATCGGGTGCGAGGATGAGTTTCGCCCGTAGGCCGAGCGCGGCGACTGTCGGCTCCAGCAGCGGAAGTTCAGCCAGCGCGTCCCGCGTGCCCTGCAGGAACAGCATCGGCAGCGCCACCTTGGCGAGATGATCGGCGCGGCTCACCGAGGGCTTGCCGGCGGGATGCAGCGGAAAAGCGAAGAACACGAGCCCGCGCACGTTTCCCAATGGCGCCGCGGCCTGTGCTTGCGAGGTCATGCGCCCGCCGAATGACCTGCCGCCCGCAAAAAGGGGAAGCGTGTCCGCCAATGCGGCTGCCTTGGCACAAGCCGTACGCACAGCGGCATGAGCGATCGCCGGAGGATCGGGACGCTTCGAGCCACGTTCCATGTAGGGGAACTGATAGCGCAGCGTCGCAACATCACGCTCCGCGAGCCCGTCGGCAATGGCCACCATCGACTTGTGCGCCATGCCCGCACCGGCGCCATGCGCGAGCACGAGGCAGGCGCGGGCCGCCGATGGCCGAAGCCAGAGGCCGGAGACGCTGCCGCCGCCTTCAAGGTCGATGGCCACATTCTTTGCCGTCATGCCGACCCTCCGTGCTAGGCTGCCCGCCAATCCTGAATTTCGGAGCCATGCCATGAATGATGCCATGAGCCTGTCCCAGCGCGCCGATGCACTGGAAGCCAAGATGGCGCAGGAACTCGACTATATCGTCATCAAGTCACGTCTCCACATGCTGGCGGAAGGTGACACCGGCCGCCCGCCGAATGCCGGCCAGCTCTTGAAGGAGAATCCCAACGCCAGCCTTCTGATGGGCGACGATCCGCGCCTGCCGGCGATGCCGGAGAAGCCGACCCTGATCGACTTCTTCAAGTACCGCTTCGGCCCCGCCATGCATCTCCTGCAAAGCGCACGGCATGCGATGACGGCGGGCCTGCCGGAGAAGATGGTGCTGGCGAGCCTGCTGCACGATATCTCCGTTGTCGGCTTCATCCGTGGCGATCACGGCTACTGGGGCGCGCAGCTCATCGCACCTTATGTCGACGAGGAAGTGACCTGGGCGATCCGCGCCCACCAGGTGTTGCGCTTCTATCCCGACCCATCGGTCGGCTACGAATATCCGCAGTCCTACGTTGCCTGGTTCGGCAAGGATTACCGGCCCGATCCGTATGTGGAAGAAGACTACAAGCGGATGCGGAACCACAAGTGGTACATGTCCGGCCGCATGATCACCGTGCACGACATCTACTCCTTCGACCCCAACCTGCATGTCGAGCTCGAGGAATTCGCCGACATCATCGGCCGCAACTTCCGTCAGCCCGCCGAGGGTTTGGGCTTCGACAACAGCCCGGTCGCGCATATGTGGCGGGCGATGATCCGGCCGGCCAAGTATCTTTAGCTACTCGGCCGGAGGATCCGAGTCGATCCCCGAGCAAGCGGGCGTCAATAGTCGTCGCTTATCGCCCGCCTCACTTCTTCATAGAGAAGGCGATGGCCACGCTCGCTGAAATGCACATCGCCATGGATGAAATACTTGTCGACCGCTGTTGTGGCCGGTTCATTGAAAAACGGCGCGAAGCCGTTGATGAAGCGGACATGGCGCGCGTTGGCCCACTCTCGCCAGTGCGTTACCTGGATGCTGTTCCGGTCGCCAATCTCGACATTGTCCGGCCACGGATAGACGACGAGCGTCATGCGGCAATGCCATTCGCGGCAGAGCGCCACGATTCGGTCGAGGTTCTCGCCGGCAGTTTGCAGTCCGCGTCGGCCCCACGCCTCAAGGAGATCCGGGTCGAACGCCCAGCGGGCGCGATCGTGTCCCAACGACCCCACGGTGGCGAACGAGGATTCGAGATAGAGATCGTAGGCGAGCCTCAACGTCGCGAAATTACCGAGAAAGAACTGTCCGACGTTGTACCAACGGAACGGCGAGGATCTCACGACTCCGCCGGCTTCGACACGATAGACATTCGCATCGTCGTAGATGTCCGACATGTCGAGGAAGACATAGATCTCGACTGGTTTGATACCCAACCGCTGGGCGGCTGCCTGGATCTTGCGATGGTAGATGACCGGACTGTAGGACGCGACGCCGAGGTTCCACACCGCCTTGCCCTGCCGGGCGGCGTCGCATGCCATCAAGCCGGCGAAGCTCTTCTCGTAACTCGATCCCATGCCTTCGGTGAACGAGTCGCCGATGACGAAGATCGCCGGGCGGCTCTTTTCCGCCTCGCCGGGCGCACAGGCCCCAGTCCTGAATCCGTACCTGTCCGTCTGCCAGGAATAGACGACGTTGCCCCAGGCTCGCGTGGAATTCGCACTGGGCGCCAGATCATGATCATAGGGCGCGGGAATGTAGGCCTGCGTGTACGCAGTGGCTGCGTCCGACCAGTTCCGCTTCCAGCCAGGAAACAGCGTGGCGAGGAGAACGTAGTCCAGCGCCAACGTGATAACGAGGATGAGAAGAATCCGGCCGAACAACCGCAACAGCCAACGGCCTGTCTTCGATACCGCCTCGCCAAGCCTGCCAATATTTCCTGAACCAGCGACTGTCATATTCGCAGCGTCTGCTACGCGAACGTACAACCGCCGACGACCTTAGTTGGGTCGAGGCATCTCCGGCAAGGCCTCAGTCGAGCCTGGCCCCGACGCGTTTGACAATCGGCTCGAGGCGCTTGAGGTCGTTGGCCAGGATCTCCGCCAGCTCCGTCGGCGTGGTGGCAGCAGGCTCGGCGCCGAGAGCAACGATGCGCTCGCGCAGTGCCGCCGTATCCAGGATGACGCGCAGCGCGCTGTTCAGGCGATCGACAATTTCTGCCGGTGTACCGGCGGGTGCGAACAGGCCGTGCCAGCCGGACGCCGCGTCGACGCCCTTGATGCCGAAGGCAGAGAGCGGCTTGAGCTCAGGCAATGCCGGCAGCGGATTGGGGCCGATCACCGCCAGCGCCTTCAGCCGGCCGGCCTGGATGTGGGACATGGTCGTCGCCGAATCGAACATGAAGTCGATCTGTCCGGCGAGCAGGTCGTTCACCGCCGGTGCCAGCCCTTTGTACGGCACATGGTTGGCCTCGATACCGACCGTCGTATCGAACAGCTCGGTGGCGATATGAATCAGGCTGCCGCTGCCGGCCGACCCGTAGTTGAGTGTCTTGGGTTTCGCCTTCGCGAGCGCCACGAAAGCTTCGAGCGTGTCGACGCCGAGCTTGGGATGAACGACCAGGATGAAGTTGGTGCGCGCCGTCAGGGTAATGGGTGCGAAGCTCTTTACCGGATCGAAAGGCAGCTCGTGGTAGAGGAACGGATTGAGGTTGAGCGTGCTGCCACCCGTCGCGAGAAGCGTATATCCATCCGGCGTAGCGCGGGCGACCGACGCGGCGGCAATGTTGCCGTTGGCGCCGGGCTTGTTCTCGATCACGACCGGCTGGCCGAGACTGCGTGAGAGCTCCTCGCCGAACGCCCGGGCGATGGTGTCGATCGATCCGCCGGCCGAAACGGACACGACGATATGGATCGGCTTGGAGGGATAAAGCGTATCCGCCTTGCTCCGCGTGGCAAATAAAAAGGGCGCCGGCGCGACAAGCGCCGGCAGTGCAAGCAATGTCCTGCGTCTCATGATCAGGTTATCGATCCCTTATGCTGCTTCAAAAGTGACGGGTTGCGGCTTGCCCGAGCCGACCACCATCGTGAACTGCGCGTCGACCACGCCATCGTTGCGGAAATAGTGCGGCCGGCCGGCCGGATTGAAGATCAGGTCGCGCGCGCCGAGCCGTCGCTCGACAATCTCGCCGTCCTGCTCCCAGCCGACGGTAAGCGCACCTTCCAGGACGAAGTACGCATCCTCGACCTCGCGCACATAGGGCCGCACGGCGACGCCCTTGGGCAGATGGATCATGTCCATGCTGTAGCCGTGCGCCGGCGCGCCGCCCTCGCCGACATAGGTCATACGCGCGAAGCCCGCCTTCTCCCACACCGGCACGCGATCACGATGGCGCACGACGTGCTTGCCGAGCTCCAGGTGCCGCCGGTCGGCGCTCTCGGGAGAGAACAGCTCGATCTTCTCGGGGCCCGGTGCACCGAAGCGGCGCGACAACTCGAGGTCCTTGTTCTTGGGATGACAGACATGGACCGGCATCTCCGGCGTACCGCTGCCGACGGTGATCTGCATCAAAACAGGCTCGACGCCGTCGTTGCGAAAGCCGTGAGGCCGGCCGCTCTTGTTCAGCAGCAGGTCCTTCGGCCCCAGCTTCACCTCGACCACCTCGTCGCCCCATACGGTGCCGACCGTCAGCACGCCCTGCAGCACCATGAAGTGCTCGACCACCTCGTGCGCATGCGAGGCGGCGAACTTGCCGACCGGCTGGTTGACCAGGCTGAAGGTGAAATGCTCGGCCTTGAGCGTCGAGGGATCGTTCGACTTGGGCGAACCGCCGGCGCCGATGTAGCGGAGCTGGGCGCGTGCGAGGTCGGGAAAGCCACGGCTCGCGGGAAAGGCATCCCAGTCGAACGTCTTCTCGGTGAAGAGACCCGTGAACGAGCGCATTTCGCGCGCGAGCGGGCTCGTCGTCTGCGGCAAGAGGCTGGTGTCCGGCATGTCATGTTCCTCCGACTTGAGAAGCTGTCTCCACCGATGCGGTCCGATAGAGCCAGCGCGAGATTTCGGCGGCCGCGGCGAGAACCGCTTCCTTGAGGCCGCCATGCATGTCCTGTTCCTCGATATGGGCGTTGACCGCCGTGACATTGATCGCCGCCACGATGCGCCCCGCGCCGTCGCGCACGGGCGCGGCGACCGCACTGACGCCCGCCTCGAAGAAGGCCTCGCTGGTCGCGTAGCCAAGCTTGCGGTCCTGGGCGAGCAGCGCCTTCAGGGCCTTGAGCGTCGTCGGCGTGTGCTTGGTGAAGCGCTGGAGCGGCTGGTCGCGGAACAGCTCCGCCAGTTCCTTGTCGCTCATCTCGAAGATCGTCATGCGGCCCATGATCGTGGCATGGACGGGAAAGCGCGTGCCTATGTTGACGCTGCTCGCGATCGTGCTGCGCGCCGGGAAGCGCGAGACATAGATGATCTCGCGGCCCTCGCGGACCGCCATGTGGGACGAAAGGCCGGTCTCATCGCGCAGCCGCTGCAGGATCGGCTGCGCCACCTCGACCATGTCGAGCGAGGCGAGGTACTCGAAGCCCCGGTTGAGCAGTGCGGGCCCGAGGCTGAAGCGGCGCGTATCTTCCTCGCACCGGACGTAGTCCATCGATTGCAGCGTCTGCAGCAGGCGAAAGACCGTGGTGCGCGGCAAGGAGAGTTCCTTGGCGATCTCAGGCGCGGTGAAGCTGCGGCGGTCGCCACCGAACAGCGACAGGATGCCGAGGCCCTGCGCCAGCGCCGGCACGATGTACCTGTTCTCGGTGGGAAGCGGCTCGCCTGGCATTTCCACCTCAGTTGAAGACAAAGCCGCCGTTGACCGGCACGAGCTGGCCCGTGACGAAGCCCGCCCCCTGCCCCAGCAGGAACACCACCACGCCGGTCACATCGTCAGGATGCTGCGCGCGCGGCATGGCCCGGCCGCCGATGTAAAGCTGCTTGCGTTCCTCGGGCACGTATTCGGTCGCTTCGACCAGTACGAGGCCGGGCGCGATGGCATTCACCGCAATACCGTCGGGCCCAAGCTCGCGGGCCAGCGAGCGCGTCATCGCGATCACCGCGCCCTTGCTGCCGACATAGTGCAGCAGCCGCGGCGCGCCCCAGAGCGCGGTATCCGAGGCGAGATTGACGATGCGGCCACCCAGCGTCGAACGCCGCAGCAGTGGCGCCATCGCCTTGGTCATCAGCCAGGTACCGCGGACGTTGACCGCCATCACGCGGTCCCAGGTCTCGATATCGATCTCCTCGAAGGTCTTGCCGCCGATGCCCGTGGCGATCGCGCCGTTGTTCACCAGCCCGTCGATAGGGCCGTGTTGATCCGCCACCTTTGCTGCGAAAACCTCAATCGATTTTGGATCACCGAGATCGACCGACAGAAAGGCGGCCTTGGCACCCGATTTGCGCAGCGCCTCGACTGTTGCTTCGCCCCAATCGGCCCGCACGTCGGCCACGATCACCGCCTGAGCTTCAGCGGCGGCGCAAGCCTCGGCGAAGGCGCGGCCAAGACCGCGGCCGGCGCCAGTGATCACGATCGTGCGGCCGGCGAGGCTCATGTCGCGAGCCGCGCCCGTGACGGCAGGTAATGCAGCACCCGCCGCTCGGCCAGGGCAACAATGCCATAGAGCACGATGCCGATCAGGGTCAGCAAGATGATGACGACGAACACCATCGCGGTGTTGCCCTCGCCTTCGCCGAAAGCCAGCAAGTAGCCGAGGCCGATATTGCCGCCGACCAGCTCGCCCACCAGCACGCCGATCACCGCCAGGGTCGCGGCGATGCGCAGGCCCGCGAACAAGGGCGGCATGGCGGCAGGAAACTCGATCTTCCAGAAGACTTGCAGGCGGTTGGCAGTGAAGGATTTCGCGAGCCGCACGATGTCCGGATCGAGCGCGCGCACCGCGCCCAGGACATTGATCATCACCGGGAAGAAGACGATCAGGATGCAGACCAGGATCTTCGGATAGACCGTGTAGCCGAACCAGATGATGAACAGCGGGGCGAAGGCGACCTTGGGCGCGATCTGCAGCGCGAGGATATAAGGCGAGAGCACGAACTCGGCCGACGGCGACATGCCGAGCGCGAAGCCGCAGACGATGCCCAGCATCACGCCCAGGATGAAGCCGACGCCGACCTGCATCGCCGTGATCGCCGTATGGAACACGAGGCGATCGTGCGTGAGCATATGCAGGAACTCCTGCCATACCAGGCTCACGGACGGGATGATGAAGGGTGGGATCCCGCACAGCGCCGGCAGCCACTGCCACGCCGCCAGGAAGGCGACGAACAGCAGCGCGCTGCCCACCACCATCCCGCGCAGGCCGGGTTGCCGCAGCGGCAGCGATGCGCCGCTCATTGCACGAACTGGTTGGTATAGAGGTCCTTCACCGGCGTCGTGGACCGGATCAGGCCCTCCTTGGCATAAAAGTCCTGCAACGCCGAAAGACGCGCCTCGTCCATCTCGCCCAGGACCTTCTGGCCGCCATAGACGTACTGGTTGTAGAGCTTGAAGGAGAGGGTGACGAAATCCTCCTTGCCGGCAAGCTCGGGCGTCGCCTTGACGAAATCGACCGCGGCACTCGCGGGGTCGGTCATGATGTCCTTCATGCCCTTCAGCGTCGCGCGCACCACTTTCTGGATGAGCTGCGGATTCTTCTGGATGGTCTCGTCAGCGGCGATGATCGCCTGTGCCATGCTCTTGAACAGCTTGTCCGAGGGGATCACCTCGATATTCTTCTTCGCCATCATGACCTGGGCCGTCCAATCAGGCGTCGAGGCGAAAGCATCGGATTGCCCCGCGAGGAACAGCTTCCACACATTGACCGGGCCGACCGCCTGCGCATTCACGTCGTCCTTCTTCATGCCCTGGCTCGCGAGCATGCCCAGCAGCGCGAAGTAGGTGGTGTCCTGGTAGGCGAGCACGGTGATGGTCTTGCCCTTCAGGTCCTTGACCGTGGTGAGGCCCTTGTCCTTGTCGAGCACAAGCTGCATCAAAGCGCCACCGCCCAGCACCGCCACTGCCCTCACCGGCACGCCGTTCGGCCGCACGATGATCGAGGTGTCGCCGATCCCGCCGCCGATCACCGCATTGCCGGCACCGACCTGCTTGGCGACATCGACGCCGCCCTTGGCGACCTGGAAGGTGACGTTGAGGCCCTCGGCCTTGAAGTAGCCGCGCTGCTGAGCCACCACGAACGGACCGAACGCGGGCAGCGAAAGCGGCGCCGGCAGGAGATAGGTGATGTCCTCGGCCATCGCGGAGCGATTGCCCGCGGTCAGGCCGACGGTCAGGCACAGGCCGACCAGCGCCAGACGCAGAGTTGAAAGTCTTGTCATTTCTGTTTCCTCCCTGTGGGCCCCTCAGGCCGCCGCCTGCTCGACATGCAGCAGGTTCATCAGCCGCACGACGTAGTCGCCGACCTTTGGATGCTGGCGGCGCTTCATTGGATTGTCGCGATCGCCGATCTCGACATCGATTTCCTCGATGATCCGCCCCGGCCGCTGGCTCATCACCAGGATGCGGTCGGAAAGCGCCACCGCCTCGACGAGATCGTGGGTGATGAACAGCGCCGTCTTGCCGGTGTCGGCGAGCGTGCGGCCGAGATCCTGCTGCAGCACCATCTTGGTCTGCGCATCGAGAGCGGAGAACGGCTCGTCCATCAGGAGCACGCTGGGATCGACCGCGAGCGTGCGGGCGAGCGCCGCCCGCTGGCGCATGCCGCCGGAAAGCTGGTGCGGATAGTGATCGACGAAGTCCGTGAGCCGGCACTTGGCCAGCAGTTCGAGCGCCAAGGTCCGCCGTTCGCGCGATGACACGCCCTGGATCTCCTGCCCCAGCTCGACGTTCTCCACGATCGTGCGCCACGGCAGCAGCAGGTCCTTCTGCAGCATGAAGGCGACATGGCGATTGGGCTTGGTGACCAGCTCGCCATCGACATGGACTTCGCCCGCCGAGACGGGATCGAGGCCCGACCCCATGTTGAGCAAGGTGCTCTTGCCGCAGCCCGAGGGGCCGATCAGCGACACCACCTCGCCGTCGGCGATCGAAAGACTCACGCCTTCGACCGCAACCACGAAGCCATTGCCCTGTCGCGCGGTGCCATGCGGATTGGCGAAGCGTTTGGTGACGTCGCGGAACTCGATCCGCGGAGCGCAGGCCGCCGCGGTCATCCGCGCTTCTCCGTCATGAACTTGCCGGGCTCGGGAGCCGCGACCGACTTCTGCCGCCGTGTGTTACCGTCGATGCCGCCTGCAACAGCCCATTCGGCGAAGACCGTCGGACCGGGCTCGAAGTCGCGCGGCTTCCAGTTCTCGGTCAGCACATCCTCGTCGGCGTAGTATTCGACCAGGGCGCCGGCCGGATTCTTGAAATACCAGAACAGCGCCGAGGAGATCGGGTGCCGGCCCGGTCCAAGCTGGGTCTCCCAGCCACAGCGCGAGAGATGCAGGCCGCCGCCGATCACCTCGTGGAGATCTCGCACCGTGAAGGCCACGTGATTGAGGCCGCGCTTGGCCTCCGGCGTCTGCAGCAGGAAAAGATCGTGATGGCCGCCCCGTTCCGAGCAACGCAGGAAATGACCACGGCCGGGGTAGCGGTCGGAGAGACGAAAGCCCAGCGCCTCGTAGAAGGCCGTCGTCGCATCAAGCGCATCGGTGAAGAAGACGACGTGGCCTACTTCGACCGGCTCGGCGCGCTCGTAGACCGGGCTCGGCCGATCGATCCGCGCCGCGTTGCCCCAGCTGTTTGCGGGCGTGCCGACGATGTCGACCTGGCGCTTGCGGCTGATGCGAAAGCCGACGCCGATGCCGTTCGGATCGATGCAGGAGAGCACGCCCTCCTGTTCGCGGAACGACGGCTGCGTGGACAGATGCGAGCGAAGGGCATCGAGGTCAGAGCCCGCAGGCACGCCCCAGACGACTTCGCGCAGGGTCGGCCCTGCTTCCACGGCCGGAGGCAGGGACGGGTCGTCCGACTTGCGGATACGGACTTCGCAGCCGTTGAGGCTTTCGAAGTCGAGGCCGGTCGGTTGCTCGCGCACCAGGCGCAATCCCCAATCGAGGAAGAAGCGCTTGCAGGCGGCAAGATCTTCGACTCCGTAGGTGATGCGGTCGATGCCTTCAATGTGCGACATGGCGATCCCTCACTGCGGGATGGCGTGGCCGGCGGCTTCCAGCGCCTTCAACTGCGCCTCGGCCTTGGTCCGGAAGACGCGCCGCAGGCGCGCCACGCCCATGTCATGCTGGTAGAGGTTCTCGCGCAGGTTGGCGTCGGGCTCGAACTGCTCGAGCATGACGCGGTCCTGCTCCAGCACCGCCCAGTGCCGCGCCTCCAGCCGGTTCTTGTACAGGAAGCGCCAGGCGTCGCGCTGCCAGCCCTCGACCTTGCGGCAACGCCAGTGGAAGACGGCGGCGCTCTTCTCGTCGATCGGCGTGTAGATGCCGACGATATGGAAGTTGCCGCCCGGGCCGCCGGTCGGAGGATAGGGGATTTCGAGCCGCAGCCAGTGCGCGCCGGTGTCGACGAACTCCGTCCAGTCGAAGTTGATGTTGCGCTGGCCTTCCTTCTCGAACACGAAGCCGGTCGGCGTCTCGCGGACCTTGAAATTCGCGGTCGTGTCGCCGAACGACATGGAATGCGACTGCTTGTGCAGGAACGTCCCGTGCATCGGATCCATGACGTTGTCGTAGACGTAGCGGTAGTCGCCCTGCCATTCGCAGTAGCAGAGGAAGGAGCTGTAGTCCGGCGAGGTGAGCTGTTCGGGCAGCGAGAGCTCGACCGGGTCCGGATGCAGCGCGTCGCCGACATAGGCGAAGATCACGCCGTTGTGCTCCTGGGTCGGAAACGACGTGACGCACTTCTTGCCTTCGAGGCGGCTGCCCGGGCTGCCGGGAACCGCGACGACAGTGCCGTCCTTGCGCACCTGCACGCCGTGATAGCCGCAGGCGATGCGATCGCCCATCGGGATGCCCATGGAGAGCGGTGCGCCGCGATGCGGGCAGTGATCCTCGAGCATGACCGGCTGGCCCTGCTCGTCGCGCCACAGCACCATCTTGAGGCCGAGCCGCCGGAGCGAGATCGGCTTCGCGCCCAGGAAGTGCGAGGGGCAGATCGGATACCAGACGTTCCGCACGCCCTTGGCGAGGAGCTTGTTGATGGCCTGGCTCGTAACCGCCGTCATGGTTCGATCCTCCGGTGTGTGGGTGGCTCAGGCGCCGAGACGCTTCATTTCTTTCTGGAACAGGTCCGGCGTCCAGGGCTGTCCGTTGGGCGACGGCACGCGCGCCTCGTTCAGCCGCTCGATCAGTCCCGCAAGGTCGTGAACGCCCTCGGCATAGGAGCGTTCGATCGCATCGCCCAGCAGGTTCTGGTAGTCGTCGGGCTCGCGGTCACGCGCCTGATGCGGATTGAGGTACGGCGCCTTGCCCATCACTTGCCTCCCTTGCGGACCCGTTCCTTGATGCGCTCGCGGACAGGAATGAAATCGTAAGCCGGATAGCACTCGGTACGGAACACACCCCACGCCGACCGTTCCAACTCGACGTTGACCTCGGCGAGTTTCGAGGCCGGCAGGCGCAACGTCACGATCTGCCCGAACCCCATCGCCACGGTCCACGACACGATCTCGACGCCCGACGGCGGGAAACGGTCCCACCACCCGGCGTCCTTGAGCTTCGTCTGCACCGCGTCGAGGTTGTTCGACTGGTCGTGACGCAGGAACACCGTCAACAGCATCGTCTCGTCGGAAGCGTTCATCCCAATACGTTCCATTAGTGAAACGACAGTTCTTATTTGAACAACCATAGGCGGGACGCAGTCGGTTGTCAAAGGATCTGCCGGCTGACTACAGGCGTTCGCGCTTCAGCCTCGCCATCAGCGATTCCGCGAACAGTTGCGCCTTCGCGAGCGGCACTTTCGTCGGCAGCCAGACCGCATGGATCGGGACCTTGGCCATCTCGAAATCCTCGAGGATGATTTCGACTTCACCCCGGTCGACGAGGTCGCGCACTTGCCAAAGCGGCGCGAAGCCGATTCCGACGCCACGCGCCACCGCCGCATTGGCCGTAGCAGTGCTGTCCGACCGGATACGTCCGCCGACCTTGACCAACCTGCGCCTGCCGGCGACGCGGAACGGCCAGGTTTCGGCATCTCCATTGGTGAGGCGGACCACACACTCATGCCGTGCCAACTCGTCAGGATGTTTGGGCCGGCCATGCCTGGCGAAGTAGGACGGCGCACCGAACGCCACGACGCGGAGCTCACCGAGCCGTCTCGCTTTCAGCGTCGAGTCACGCATTTCTCGGATGCGTACTGCGATGTCCAGGCGTTCGGCGACAAGATCCACCTCGCGGTCGGAGACCTTCAGCTCGATCTCGATCTTCGGATGGCGCTCGACCAGTTCGCATATCACCGGGACGATGTGGGCCGCGGCAAACATCGCTGGACCGCCCACCCTCAGCAGACCCGTCAGCTCGGCCTGCTGATTGGCAGCTTCGAGGCGGGCGTCGTTGATCTCCGTGAGCGCCGGCTTCACCCGGCGATAAAAAGCCAGGCCGGCTTCCGTCGGATGCGACTGCCGTGTCGTGCGTCGCACCAGGTCCACGCCGGTGCTGCGCTCCAGCGTCATCAGCGACCGACTGATCGACTGAAGAGAGCGTCGCAAATGGTGGGCGGCCGCTGTCAGGCCGCCTTTCTCGACGACAGCAAGGAACGCTTCGATGTCGGTCAGCCGGTTCATAGGCATTCTACCGGATTTCGGAAGAGTCTATCCGCGTCTGCATCGATTGTCTCGCAGCGTAACGGGCTCTACGTCCCTCGCAGGCGACCATCGCCGCCCTGGCAGGAGGATTCCATGAACTCCGATCGTCGTGCAGTTCTGATTGCCGGACTGGCGGCAACCGTGGCCGGCCGTACCGATAGTGCGGCGGCCGATGACGGGCCCCTGCTTCGATCCGGCGAAGAGAGACTGCCACCGTTGCACGGGACGCTCTGTTTGGACGACGAAGCACGGACCGCGGCTGCGGAGGACTTCGGACATATCGTGCAGCGGATGCCGGAAGGCGTCCTGCGTCCAGGGTCGAACGAAGACGTCGCAACGATCGTCCGATGGGCCGGAAACTTGCGCCGCAAAATCGCCCCCATGGGACAGAGGCATTCGGTATACGGCCGCGCGCAAGTCCGCGATGGCATTGTGATCGACATGGCATCGCTGCGAGCCGTCCACGAGATGCGGAACGATCGGATCGTCGTCGGCGCTGGAGCCAAATGGAGCGAGGTGCTTGCTGCAACGCTGCCGCATGGGCTCACGCCCCCGGTGCTCACTGACTACCTTGAGCTATCGGTTGGCGGCACCTTGGCGGTTGGTGGTATCGGCGGCACGACCAAGCGATACGGCATGCAAAGCGACAACGTCCTCGAACTCGACGTCGTTACCGGCAGAGGCGAGACCGTCACCTGTTCGCCGCTTGGGAACAAAGGGCTGTACGACATGGTGCGAGCAGGTCTCGGACAAGTCGGCATAGTCACTCGCGCAACGCTCAAGCTCATTCCCGCGCCGCAGAAAGTGCGTCGATACCTGCTCACCTACCGAGATCTCGCGACGTTGTTGAAGGACCAACGTCTGTTGGCCGCTGAGAACAGGTTCGACGCGGTTCAAGGATCGATCCTTCCGGCACCGGCCGGCTGGACGTTCAGACTCGACGCCGCATGCTATTTTTCAGGAGACAGCCCGCCGGACGACAACTCTTTGCTGGGAGGCTTGTCCGATGATCGATCCGCAGCGACGGTGAGCACACTTGCCTATTTCGACTATCTCAACCGGCTCGCCGCCCTGGAGCGGCTCTTGCGATCCAATGGCCAATGGTTCTACCCGCACCCATGGCTGACGACGTTCGTCGGTGACTCCAAGGTCGAGTCGGTGGTCAGTGCCGAGCTGGACAGGTTGACGCCCAAAGATCTGGGAACCTTTGGGCAGGTCGTGCTCTCTGCTTTCTACCGACCCGCGGCTGGCAGCCCGCTGCTGCAGTTGCCGGCAGGGGACCTGCTGTATGCGTTCAATCTGGTGCGGCTCCCCACAACCGGCACGGTCATCGAAGTCGACAGGCTGGTGAAGGCCAACCGGGCCGTCTACGAGCGGGTCCGTGCCGCCGGCGGCACGCTTTACCCGGTCAGTGCTTTCCCAATGTCGCGCGACGACTGGCGCCGGCATTTCGGATCGGCCTGGATGCAATTCTGTGACGCCAAGCAAAATTTTGACCCGGAACACATCCTCACGCCCGGTTACGAGATTTTCTGAACCGGTTCCCTGTTTGAACCGCCATGGAGACTGGATAGGGTCTGGTCGAGGGGAACGCGTTCATGGATCTCGGATTGCGCGGCCGGAAGGCCATCGTCTGTGCGGCCAGCAAGGGGTTGGGCCGCGCCTGTGCCGAGGCTCTGGCGGCCGAAGGCGTCGACCTTGTCCTCAATGCCCGGACTGCCGCGCCGCTCGAGCAAGCCGCCCAGGAGATTGCCGACGCCTACAAGGTGAAGGTCGCAGCGGTAGCGGGCGATGTCGGCAGTGCCGATATCAGGTCGGCCGTGCTGGCCGCCTGCCCCGCCCCCGACATCCTGGTGAACAATTCGGGTGGTCCCTCGCCCGGCAAGCTCGCGACCTTCACGGCCGACGACTGGACCAAGGCGCTCGACGGCAACCTGCGTGCGCCGGCGGCGATGATGGCCGCGGTGCTGGACGGCATGGCGGAACGCGGCTTCGGCCGGGTGGTGAACATCACCTCGAGCGTCGTGCGCCATCCGATCGACGTGCAGGGCTTGAGCGCCGCGGCCCGGGCCGGTCTGCATGGCCTCGTGAGCACGCTGGTGCGCGGGCATGTCGGCCGCAACGTCACGATCAACAACATCCTGCCCGGTCCCTTCGCCACCGACCGGCTGATCAGCAACTTCACCTTCCAGGCAAAGCAGAAAGGCATCAGCCCCGAGGAAGCATTGGCCGCGCGGCGAGCGGAGCTGCCGGCCAAGCGCTTCGGCGATCCCAGCGAGGTCGGCCGGCTCTGCGCTTACCTCTGTAGCGCGCACGCGGGCTACATTTCGGGCCAAAGCATCCTGATCGACAGTGGCGCTCACCCGCAGCTCGTCTGACCCTCAAGGGAGCGCGCCACTGGAGTGGCGCGCTCCCATGATGCTACATCCCCGCTTTCTCCAGGCCTTCGCGGAGATGCTCGAGGTCCTGCTTGTTGGCGTAGTGCATGGTCGCGAGAAAGTTCGGCAGATCGAGCGCGGGGTCTAGCTCTCGAACACGCGCAACATGCGCCGTCGCGGCGGTGCGGTCGCCCAGCCATCCGTAGCAGGCGGCGACGAAGGCGTGCTGCTGCACGTCCATGGTCGAAAGATGCATGAAGGCTTCGATCGCCTGTCCATACTGCTTGCCCACGAAATGCGCCTTGCCGAGATGGCTCCAGAAGCGCGCCGGGTGATGCGGGTTGAGCTTCATCGCTTTGCGGATCCAGTCCACGCCCTCTGCCGCTTGCCCGAGCCAGGTGAAGAGCTCGCCCATCTGGACCACGACCAGGTCGTAGTTGGGATTGAGCGTCAGTGCCCGATCCTGATGGTATCTCGCGCGATTGAGGTCGCCCTGGGCAATGGAGACGGCGGCGAGAATGCGGTGGACGTCGGCGTCATTGTCATCGAGCGCCATCGCCTTGTTGAGTTCGAAACCGACTTCGCTGAACGTCGCCTCCTTGTCCTTGCACCAGCCGTAGGTGAACGACTGGCCCAGGATGCAGCCTCGCCAGGCATGGGCATGCGCATAGTCAGGATCGAGCTTCAGCGCGCGATCGATCAGCTTCTGCGCCTCGACATTGTCCTCGCGCGTGCTGCGATGATGGAGAACCTTGGCAGCGAGCACACATTCATAGGCCGCCAGGCTGGCGGGCTTAATGCGGGCGAGCTGATCCTGCTGCGCCGCCTCCAGCCGGCCCGGCAGGGTCGCGACGATGGCCGACGTGATCTCGTCCTGGATGGTGAAGACGTCGTCGAGCTTGCGATCGTAGCGTTCGGCCCAGATGTGCGCGTCGCTTGCCGTGTCGATCAATTGGACCGTGACGCGCAGTCGGTCGCCCGCCTTGCGCACACTGCCTTCGACCAGATAGCGCGCCCCCAGCTTCTGGGCCACTTCGCGCATGTTGGCCGCCTGGCCCTTGTAGACGAAGGTCGAGGTGCGCGAGATGACGAACAGCTCGCGGCGGCGACTGAGTTCGGTGAGAATGTCTTCCGTCAGCCCGTCAGCGAAAAACTCCTGCTCCGGATCACCGCTCATGTTGGCGAACGGCAACACGGCGATCGTGGGCCTCACCACCGCTGCCTTAGCCGCAGCATGCCCCTGGCCTGCTGCGGGTTTGGTCTCCGCCGTGTCGGCCACGACGCGGTAGAGCCGGACCGGGCGCGAGATGTTCTTCAAAAGCTTCTCGCCCAGATCCTCGAAGAGGACATCGAGGCGGCCATCGACCTGGTCGTGGACGGCGGCGGTAACGCAGATCCCACCGACCTCCGCGAGCTGTTCCACCCTGGCCGCGACGTTCACACCATCGCCGTAGATGTCGCCGTCATCGAAGATGATGTCGCCGAGATTGATGCCGATGCGGAAGTCGATGCGCCGTTCGTTGGCCACGTCCGAGTTCCGCCTTCGCATCCGATCCTGGATCTCGACCGCGCATCTCACGGCGTCGGCGACGCTTTGGAACTCCACCAGCATGCCGTCGCCGGTCGTCTTGATGATATGCCCCTGGTTCTTGGCAATGGCGGGATCGATCAGCTCGATGCGATGCGTGCGCAGCCGCGCCAGCGTGCCCCGCTCATCCGCCTCCATCAGCCGGCTGTAGCCCACCATGTCGGCTGCGAGGATCGCCGCCAACCGGCGCTCGCTTCGCTGCGCTTCCATCGTCCGTGTCGCGTCGGTAGAGGGAACGAATTCTAGCGCGTCGACGGAGCGGGCGACTCGGTGAATTGGTGCAGCGCGGCGAGCACTTCGGCCGGTTGCTCGTCCAGCGCGAAATAGCCGCTGTTCGGAATGGCTCGTCCGCGGACTTTCGCCATGAAACACCCCGGGCTAGTACGCCCGTCGCGCGAACTACTCGCAATTCGCCGTCGAATGTCAGGCGGCCATCGCGTTGTGAGAATCGCCGGCGGTGCTCTCCATCGACGCGGCGAGCGCCACCGCCTCTCTCATGTCCGTCGCCTTGTCGAAGAAGTGGTCGACGCCCAGCTGACGAGCGGCGATTCGATAAGGATCGGTCGCGAAGTTAGTTAGAACGATGCGACGGGGCGGCTCCCCATCGCTATTGATAGCAACCGCCTCCAGCACGTCAAAGCCGGTTCCTTCCCTCAGCCTGACGTCGACGATTATCGCGTGCGGGCGGACCTCGACGATGTCGGCGATCGCTTCCGAGGCGGTTGCCGCTTGTCCGACGACTTTCGCGCCGGCGGCCTCGATGAGCTCGGTGAGGAGCCGGCGGC
>Ga0081455_10003025_pt1 | contig 19601 bp, 18 predicted proteins | sample TabmetS3T2R1_FD_70207 | JGI IMG/M metagenome (GOLD analysis project Ga0081455, IMG submission 70207) | Tabebuia heterophylla rhizosphere microbial communities from the University of Puerto Rico - S3T2R1 | ecosystem: Host-associated > Plants > Roots > Rhizosphere ... | reverse complement strand
TAGCTCTGGCAGCGATTGTTGCACGAGGCAGGCTCGCGAGAGGCCTCAAGCTCAATTATCCCGAAAGCATCGCGCTGATCGCGGATTCAATCATGGAAGGAGCCCGCGACGGAAGGTCGGTCGCCGAACTCATGTCCGATAGCGGCCGGATTCTTGCTCGCGACCAGGTCATGGAAGGCATTCCGGAGATGATCCGTGAGATCCAGGTCGAGGCCACATTTCCCGACGGGACTAAGCTTGTCCCGGTACACAGTCCAATTCGATAGGAGAGAACCGTGCGCCTGCTCCTATTTTGTATCGCGCTATCCGGCATCCTTGTGACACCGGCCTTTGCGCATACCGTGGCGGCATCGACAAGCTCCTTTTCGGCTGGTGTCGCACATCCGTTCAGCGGTGCAGATCATCTCGTCGCGATTACGTTTGCAGGATTGTGGAGCGGCCTCGTGGGCCGAACTGGGATAATCGCATGGCCCGTAACGTTCGTGACGGCGATGTTAGGTGGCTTTGCGGCGGCAAACGCCGGTCTGCAAGCAGGCTTTGTCGAGGCGGCCACAAGCCTCTCGGTCATATCTCTAGGGGCGTTCGTCGCCTTCGAACTGACGATGCCTGCCGTGCTGGGAGCCGCTGTAATCGGCCTGTTCGCCTTCTTTCACGGTCATGCTCACGGAACCGAGGCGACATCGGCGCTGCTTCCCTACGTCACAGGCTTTACAATGGCGACCATTGCGCTTCTTGCGGTTGGTATCGCTGTCGCGGCGTGGACAAAAAGCGTCGCTCGGAGGATCGCGGTACGTGTAGCAGGCGGATGTGTGGCGGTTGCCGGGTTGCTTCTGCTCGGGGGGCTCGCATGATCCCTGGCGAGGTTATTCCCGGTGCCGGGGACATCGTCCTGAACAAGGATCTGAAAGTCATATCCATTACGGTCTCGAACACCGGAGATCGGCCGGTTCAGGTGGGTAGCCACTATCATTTCGCCGAAGTCAACGCGGCGTTGGCGTTCGATCGCGCGGCTGTCCTTGGATGCCGCCTCGATATTCCCGCAGGGACGGCCGTGCGATTTGAGCCCGGTCAATCGCGTGACGTTTCCTTGATCCCGTATGGCGGAGCCCGCCGCGTCTATGGCTTCAGCGGCGCCGTGATGGGGCCCTTGCCGACGCACGGCGCCGACACATTCGTGCGCAGCGAATGAGGTAAGCGAGCATGTCCTACACCATGAGCCGCGCGGCATACGCCCAGATGTTCGGACCAACGGTCGGCGACAAGGTCCGCCTCGCGGACACCGGTTTGCTCATTGAAGTGGAGAAGGATTTCACGATCTATGGCGAGGAAGTAAAGTTCGGCGGCGGAAAGGTCATTCGCGATGGGATGGGCCAATCGCAACGCACGCGCCGCGAGGGTGCGGTCGATACGGTGATTACCAACGCGCTGATACTCGACCATTGGGGAGTCGTTAAGGCCGATATTGCGATCAGGGACGGGCTCATCGCGACGATCGGCAAGGCCGGAAATCCCGATGTGCAGCCCAACGTTGAGATCGTCATTGGACCCGGCACCGAAATCATCGCCGGCGAGGGCAAGATCATCACCGCGGGCGGGATCGATACGCACATCCATTTCATCTGTCCGCAGCAAATCGAGGAGGCGCTCTATTCCGGCGTGACCACCATGATGGGTGGAGGAACCGGTCCGGCGGCAGGTACAACGGCGACGACCTGCACCCCGGGGCCGTGGCACATCCAGCGGATGCTCGAGGCAGCTGACGCGTTTCCGATGAACCTGGGATTCTTCGGTAAGGGCAATGCGAGCCTGGCCGCGGGACTGGTTGAACAGATCGAAGCCGGTGTGTGTGGTCTGAAGCTGCATGAGGACTGGGGCGCGACGCCCGCCGCCATCGATTGCTGTCTCTCTGTAGCCGACGATATGGATGTACAAGTCCTGATCCACACGGACTCCTTGAATGAAGGGGGCTTCGTGCAGAGCACGATAGCCGCCTTCAAGGGCAGAACGATCCACGCGTTCCATACCGAGGGTGCCGGTGGCGGGCATGCGCCCGATATCATCAAGGTCTGCGGCGAAAGCAACGTTATTCCTGCTTCGACTAACCCAACCCGGCCTTACACCGTTAACACGCTCGACGAGGCGCTCGATATGCTGATGGTTACCCACCATCTTGATCGTCGAATTCCGGAAGACCTTGCCTTTGCCGAGAGCCGGATACGAAAGGAGACGATCGCGGCGGAAGACATTCTGCACGATCTCGGCGCGTTCGCGATCGTATCGTCCGACAGCCAGGCGATGGGGCGCGTCGCTGAAGTGATCACGCGCACATGGCAAACCGCCGACAAGATGAAAAAGCAGTTTGGGCGATTGTCGGAGGAGACCGGCCAGAGCGATAACTTCAGGGCCAGGCGCTACATCGCCAAGTACACGATCAACCCGGCGATAGCGCAGGGCATATCCGGTTATGTCGGGTCGATCGAAGTGGGGAAGATGGCCGACATCGTGATCTGGGATCCGGCCTTTTTCGGCATAAAGCCCGACATGGTTCTCAAATCGGGCATGATCGCCGCCGCTATCATGGGTGATCCCAATGCTTCCATTCCAACGCCTCAGCCCGAATACTATCGGCCGATGTTCGGAGCATTCGGTCGCCCTGTCGGCAGAAGCTCGGCGACCTTTGTCAGTCAGGCTTCGCTGGAGAAGACGAAACAGCTTGGGCTGACGAAGCAGGTTGTTCCAGTTTCGAACACGCGAACGATCGGCAAGCATTCGATGGTCCTCAACAACGCGGTCCCGCGGATCGAAGTCGATTCCGAAACCTACGAGGTCCGGGCAGATGGACGGCTGCTCACTTGTCCTCCGGTCAAGGTGGTTCCAATGGCCCAACGCTACTTCATGTATTGATGCGCCAGCGTGCAATCGTATTCGCAGGAGAGTCTGATGAACCGCGAAGAGAGGCCGTGTTCAGCCGGAGCATTCCTGCAGCTGCAGGCCTGGCTTTCGCCGTCGTTCCCGAATGGCGCGTACAGTTATTCGCATGGCCTGGAATGGGCGGTCGAAGCTGGCCAAGTCCGCGATCGCTCAAGTCTGGTTGATTGGCTTGAGGCCGATCTTTGCTACGGATCCGGACGGAATGAAGCAGTCTTCTTCAGCGAAGCATATCGGAGCATAGTCGGGGACGATCGAGCCGGATTGATGCGGGTTGCAGAACTGGCCGCAGCCAGCCGAGGAACATCGGAATTCGCGCTCGAGTCGGCCCAGCAGGGGACTGCCTGCCTCGCGACGCTTCGCCAGGCATGGCCCCATCGTATCCTCGACGCAATTTCAGAGATGAGCTGTCAACCGGTCCCGGCTGTTGTCCTGGGAGCACGGTCGGCAAGCGAGCGGATCCCGCTGCTCGTGGCGCTGCCGGCATTTCTGCATAGCTATGTCGCCAATTTGGTAATCGCCGGCGTGAGGTTGATACCGCTCGGGCAGACCGATGGTCAGCTAGCCATCGCAGCACTTGAGGACGCGGTGTTGTCGTCCAGCGCGCAAGGTAACCGCGGTACGCTCGACGATCTGGGCTCTGCGGGATTCATGGTCGAATTCGCCTCCATCGCGCATGAAACCCAGTATACGCGGTTGTTCCGGTCATGACGGAAATCGAGCGCGAAAACCGCCTGCCACCTGGCAGAGCGACACCGGCACATCACGGTCCGTTCCGCGTCGGGATCGGAGGGCCGGTCGGTTCAGGCAAGACCGCGCTGGTCGAGGCGCTCTGCAAACATCTCCGGGAATCGTACGAAATCTATGTGATTACCAACGACATCTATACCAAGGAAGATCAGTTGATCCTGACCCGTGCGCAAGCCCTTCCGGCGGAGCGCATCATGGGCGTCGAGACAGGCGGCTGCCCGCATACCGCAATACGCGAAGACGCCTCGATGAATCTTGCCGCGATCGCGGATATGAGTTTCAAGTTCCCGCAGGCAGAGCTGTGTTTCGTGGAGTCGGGTGGAGATAATCTTGCGGCAACCTTCAGTCCTGAGCTTGCCGACCTGACCATCTACGTGATCGACGTTGCCGCGGGCGAAAAAATTCCGCGCAAGGGCGGCCCCGGCATAACGCGGTCCGATCTGCTCGTGATCAACAAGATCGATCTGGCGGCTCTGGTAGGCGCGAACCTTCAGGTGATGGAGTCGGATGCCAGACGCATGCGAACCACGCGACCTTTCATTTTCTCCAATCTGAAGAGCGGACAAGGCGTTGCTGAAATCGCTGATTTCATTCTAAGGAAGGGCGGCCTATCCCTTTTGGCCCTCTAAATTCAACTTACCCGACGACTCCCGCAGCGAATTGAAGACACTGATTCTGGTCATCGGCAGGCATGTCAATCGCTGTCGCGAGCAAGCATCGCTGCCGTCAGCGCATCGGTTGCACCGACGTAGCGGACAGGTTGCCGGTCGGTATCCCTGATCATGCGCCAGAGCGCGCCGTTCGCACTCACCTGTCGGTACTGCGCGTACCAGACCTTCCGGCCTTTGGGTGCCATGCCTGGAAATGCACGGATATCTTCGCCATCCGAACAGAACGTGACGGCGCCCGGAGGCGGCGCGTCGAAGCCAAATTCCCTGCGAGCTTCGCGAAAGTTCAACTCCGGCGCGCCTTGAGCCTTACGCTCGGCATTCCTTTCGGCCCAAAAGACACAGAAATAGGCATCAGACATGTGGTTGCTCATTGACGCCAACTGAAGCTGCGACAGTCTGTCCTGCGACACTCAACTGGTTCATCTCGCCGCGCCTATGATGGATCGATTTCGACCAGGAGCCGGCAAAGAAGGCCGGTCGGAACAAAGTCCACATCGATCTTGGCTCCAGACAGCACTTTGGAGATCAGGCGCATGCCAAACCCTCGGCGCCAAGGTTTTTTTACCTCGGGCCCGTCGCGCTCGCGCCACTGCACGGCGAGAGCTTGCCGGCCGCGATGGGGAAGAAAGTCCCAATGCACTTCAACGATCCCCGACGACGATGTGAGGGCGCCGTGCTTGCTGGCGTTGGTTGCGAGTTCGTGAAAGATCATGTGAAGTGACAGAGCAAGGCGCGGTCCCAGGACGATGTCGGGCCCGGCGAGCAGAATACGGCCGCTCGGAAGCGTGGAATGCGGCTTTAGCGTTCGCTCGAGCAGCTTGGCGAGTGAGACGCGATGCTCGCGGATACCTTCGATCAAATCGTAGGCGTCTGATAGAGCTGCGATTCTTGCCGCGAGGGCCTCGCGATAGTCGTCTGCCGTCGTTGCTTCGGTATTGACGACGAAGCATTGAACAACGCCGAGAAGATTGCGGATCCGATGCTGAAGTTCCTTGACCAGCAATTCAGGTGCGACGTCGCCAGGCAAAATGCCAGCCTTTTCCTGAAATCGATCGGAGATAGTCGGCCTCATGTACTCACTCGCTGCGTCACGGTTGGCGCGACGTTGGTCAGCAACGACGACAGATGGTCAGCCTTCTGTTGAATGACGCGTCCAGAAGCCTCTGCTTCTCGTTAAAGAGTGCGATGCGCTTTTGTACCGCCTCATCCTCGGCAGAGTTCGGAGCAAATGCGCTCCCCCTTGGCTGTACGTGTACGCTCTCGGCTGTTCCTGGAGCCGCCGCTGGCGGCTGCCTAGAGAAAGGGTCAGCCATTGCGGCGGGAGATATAACAATGAAGATGGAGACGATTGTCGGACCGAGTAGATGCATGATGTGCCCTGTACCAAGGATGATTGCATTCTGTTTTGCTCCAAGGCCGCTCCAGGCGGACAAGATCCGCCACAGACGCGAGCCGGCGGGACCATTCCTTGGAGCGGGCCTAGTGTGAGCGGAATCGTCGCTGCCCGCTGTTCCTGAATTGTTGTGGTTGAGGTGATCTTGTCAGTTTGGCAGCGCTTCGGAGCCTCAAACACAGTCCGGAGGCGAGGACAGGCTCGATGCTGCTGCTGCAAGAACTGCTGACAGTCTATCGTGTGACTGGTCACCCCGCCCGCGAAGAGCAACGGATCTGTTGCCGCGTTCGCCTTGGATTTGAGAAGTCCGCAAGTCTGACAAAGTCACGATAATAGGTGCGCAGCATTCGCCCAATTGGACTGCTACGTCTTCATCCCGTGGACATGCCGCCGCTACTGAAGGGGCGCGCCGTGCACGGTGCCGTCTCATTGACGAGCCAAATGAAAATGAAGGAATAACTCATGCCGGCAGACCACGGCGGCACTTTCCGATGAACTCGCTTACGTCGCCGCCCACGAACTGGCGGCTCGCATCCGACGTCGCGATCTGTCGCCGGTGGAGGTCGTCGAAGCTTTCATTCGCCGTATCGAGGCGCGCAACCCGAGCCTCAATGCCCTCGTATACCTCGGCTTCGACAGCGCGCGTGCGGGGGCCAAGGAAGCTGAGCGCGCGGTGATGGCCGGCGAGGTACTCGGGCCGTTACACGGCGTTCCATCGGCGCTCAAGGACCTGTTTGACTTCAAGCCGGGGTGGCCTGCGAGCCTGGGCGGCATTCGAGCGCTCAAGCACCATGTGGTCAATTCCTACTGCGCCTTCTGCGAACGCATGGAAGCCCGCGGCGGGGCAGTATTCCTGGGTAAAACCAACAGCCCCCTCATGGGATTCCGCGGCACTTGCGACAACTCCCTGTTCGGGCCAACGCGTAATCCGTTCAATCTTGCCAAGAACAGCGGCGGCTCATCGGGCGGAAGCGCGGCGGCGGTGGCCGATGGACTGCTGCCCATCGCCGAGGGTACCGATGCCGGTGGCTCCATCCGTATTCCCGCTGCGTGGTGTGGCGTGTACGGGTACAAAGCTTCGTTCGGCCGGGTGCCTTTCCTGGTGAGCCCCAACGCGTTCGGCGCCGCCGACTCGCCTTTCATCTTCGAAGGACCGATCACCCGAACTGTGGAGGATGCCGCGCTCGCGCTCAACGTACTGGCCGGCTACGACGCACGAGATCCTTTCAGCCTGACCGAACCGGCAGCCGACTTCACCGCCGCGACCCGCCGTTCCATCCGCGGCCTTCGGATAGCTTATAGCCCGAACCTCGACGTCTTCCCGGTCGACGGCGGAGTGGCGGAAACGGTCAGCGCGGCGGTGCGCGCGTTCGAGGAGGCCGGCGCACACGTCGAGGAGGTTAAGCTCGGCATTACGCGTTCGCAGAGGGAGTTGAGCGACGTCTGGTCCCGGCTGTACATGCTGCTCAACCTGCAGGCAATCGAGAACATGAAGCGCGACGGGATAGATCTGCTCGGCCAGCATCGGGAAGACTTCCCGCCTGAGTACCTGCGCTGGGTCGAGAAAGCCAATCGCCTTACGGCTCTCGATTTCTACCGGGACCAGGCCGTCCGCACGGAGATCTACAACGCGTTTCAGCGCGTGCTGAACAATTTTGATCTGCTGATCACGCCAACTGTCGCCTGTCCACCCGTAGACAATGCGGACGACGGCAACACCGTTGGACCTAGCACAATCAATGGCGTGGAGATCGATCCGCTTATCGGATGGTGCCTGACCTATTTTGTCAACTTCACCGGCCACCCTGCGGCATCGATCCCGGCCGGGCTGTCCAATGGCCTGCCGGTCGGTATGCAGATCATCGGCCGGCGAAACGCCGATTTCGATGTGTTGGCGGCAAGCGCGGCCTTCGAGCGGCTTCGGCCGTGGCACGACAGTTATCGGCTGTGTCGGGAGAGATCACTACGGGTATGAGGGCCATCGCGCGCGCGGACGACCGGCGATATCCGCGCTGACCACGCTCTCTGCGCTCCGGGGCAGCCGGTTGGCAGTTGGCATTTGTATCGATGATAACAATGCATCGCCGGTCGCGCATACACCCAGCCGGTCCACCATCCGCACCAGGTCAGCGATCGATCGCGCCCGCATCTTGGCCATAACCCGGCTGCTGTGAACACGAGCCGTGTGCGCGCAGATTCCCAGACGCCCGGCGATCTGCTTGGGTCCATGTCCTGACGAGAGCAGCGCCATCGCCTGTTTCTCGCGAGACGAAAGCGATGTGAGCCGTGCATGGAGCACATCCAAAGTCCGCCGTTGCGAACGTGCTGCACGATCGCGCTCGACGCCGCATCCTACCGCATCGAGCAGTTCCTCATCCTTGAAGGGCTTGGCAAGAACGTCCACGGCCCCTGCCTTCATCGCTCGAACAGCCATCCGCACGTTGTTCTGCGCGGTAAGAAAGACCAGGGGTGTTTCGCATCCGGCCCTTGTCAGTCGGAACTGGAGATCGAGACTGCTTATGCCGGGCAGGGAGACATCCAAAACGGTGCAGTTGACAGGTTGAGACGTGTTCCTGCTCAAGTATTCTTCGGCGGATTTGAAAGGCCTGGCAATCAATCCGGCCGCTCCGATCAAGACCTGCAACCGCGCCCGCAACAAATCGTCGCTGTCGATAATAGCAATTGTAGCTGGGTCATCAGTCATCGATTGTCGCCAACGATCTTGCTGGAGCCATGCCTAGTGGTTCAGAGGCGCAGACATCGGCAAGGGGCTGTCCGGTCACACTTCGAGATGTGGCGGCTACTGCGCATGGCGGCGTCTGCACGCGACCGGTATTTGCCGTTCCTGCCTGGCCCGGAGTTCGATGCGCTTTATGGTGTATCCTCGAGTTATGGCGTATCCTCGAGCTTTTCGAACTCGACCGCTTCAGCGGAGTTGCCGCGCTTTGATCAGATTTGGCAGAACAGGGCGCCTTCGCCTGGCTTTAGAGCTGGTCTCGCAGACTTTTGACCGTTGTTCCCTTGCCGGGCTGGACTCGCACCGGCTGTTTCCGAAGCTGGATCGCATGAACTTGAACGCGACTTGGCGGGAAGGGTGCTAAACGGTCTGAAATCCGCGAAGCCATCTTCGGCTTTCGTCGCGTCGGGCTTTTAGGCGTGCGACACATTTCTTCGAGCAAAGTGGGGTACGCCAGGAGTAGTGTCGGATGAGACCAAACGGTCCGTCACAGACCGCGCAGCGCCTCGGTGTGCAATGCCGTGCATTTCGAGTGAAGTTTGGCATCTCTGTCTCCTCTCATCTGCGCGTAAATCCTGATCATTCCTTCGATGTTTCCCCCTCCAGCGAAGCCGGATCTGGTTCGTTGCGCGGGATCGCTCCCGTTCGGGTCGTCCAATCGATCGCTCCGCAATGCTCAATCAGATTAAGATGAGACAGATGAGAGGTTCAATTGTACGTGGGTGTGCGCCGGATAGACGAGTGAGCTATGAGAGCTAGACAAAGGTTTGCGTTCTCTGCCTCCACCTTGGGTGTTCCGGAAACTGCTGAGCGTTTTGCACATCCGGGGCCACGACACTCGCCTGGACAGGGTGCCATCCTTACGGCCGCCGGCTGCTGGTGGCGCAAATCGCCGTCAATCACTTCGTCTCTGTTGCCAAAAGGCACGTCCGGATGAGGGGAGGCATCTTGCCACATGATCGTCGCGTATCTAGCCTCCGAGCTGGGACATTGGTGACTTCAAATGAAAAATGGAACCCTAACGATGGTGAAAGGACTTTCGTCTGGTTCCCGGATGCCGGCTGGAGAGGACCCGATCGTGTTCGTGGTCGATGACGATCCTCTTACCCGCGGCTCACTCAGCAGCCTGTTTCGCTCGGTCGGATTGAGTGTAAGGGCGCTCGCATCCGCGACAGAACTGCTGGAAAATCCGCTTCCCAGCGTCCCCAGTTGCCTCGTGCTCGATGTCCGATTGCCTCGGGTGAGCGGGTTCGATTTGCAAACGGAACTCAGTCGGATGGGCGTAAGAATACCCATCATCTTCATTACCGGTCACGGTGATATTCCGATGTCGGTCAAGGCCATGAAAGCCGGCGCGGTCGACTTCCTGACGAAGCCGTTTCGCGACCAGGAGATGCTTGAGGCAGTGACCGGGGCTCTCGAGCGTGATCGAAAGCGTCGTGGTGAGGAGCAGTTCGATTCGGAGATACGGGAACGATTCGAGTCGCTGACCCCTCGTGAGCGCGAGATCATGGCGCTGGTGACAGCGGGTCTGATGAACAAGCAGGTTGGCGGCAGAATTGGAATCAGCGAAATGACGGTGAAGATTCACCGTGGCCATGTCATGCGAAAGATGGGCACGAAATCGTTGGCCGATCTGGTGCTCATTGCCGAAAAGCTCGGCATCCGCGGGCAGAACAAAAAGGAAGACTAACACCCACGTCGTATTTGCCGCAGGGCCGCTCCGTGCCACTGTCCGCCTGGGAAAGCGTGCAGCAGGTGGTAGAACGAACGGTTGACAGAAGTTCCGCTCATATCGATCGTGGACGACGACGATCTGTTTCGGTCGGCCATAGAAAAGCTCGTGAAATCACTGGGGCTGGCTGCTCGTACGTTTTCGTCAGCCGAGTCGTATCTCCAGTCGTCGTGGGTAGAAAATACCGATTGTCTGATAGCTGACATACAAATGCCTAACATGAACGGCCTTGAGCTGCAGGAGCATCTGGCCCAACTAGGCGCAGACATTCCCATCATTTTCATAACCGCCTACCCGGACGACGCGCTAAGAGCGAGAGCCATGAACGCAGGGGCGGTCTGCTTCCTTCAGAAGCCGATCGATCTGCAGGGGCAGCGCCTTGCCGACTGTTTGCAGGATGCACTCCGCAGGACAAGGCGACCTTCTGCAGGCGCATAGCACCCGCGAAGGGTCGTCTGCGCTCTAACTAGCCGCCGCCCGATGAGAATGCCGGGAGTGTGAATTGAAATAGGGCGCCATGGGGCAGGTTCGCAGTCGCGTACAACCGTCCCTCATGAGCCTCAATAATCGAATGGGAGATTGACAGCCCCATTCCCAGGCCGCCGGATTTCGTGGTGTAGAAGGACTCAAATATCCGCTCCGCGCTTTCGGGAGGAAACCCGGGTCCGGAATCCCGCACCGCCACGAGCACTGCGCCCGGGCGTGTCACTTCGGTGCTTATCAGCAATTCGCGTGGTCCCTCGTCCATTCCGCTCATTGCCTCGATAGCATTGATGAAGAGGTTGAGCATGACTTGCTGCAACTGGATGCGGTCTCCCCGAACTGGAGGTAGGCCTTCTGCGAGCTGCGTTTTCGCTGAAACCGCATTCTTCGCTATTTCGGCGCGGACCAGTGCCAGAACCTCCAGGATTGCTTCGTTGATATGGACGCTGTCCTTCCGAGGCGACGCTTTTTTCACGAGAGCCCGGCTTCGATCGATGACCTCGCCAGCCCGTACGCCGCTTTCCAAGATGAAGCCAAGCGCCTGCCGAACCTCCTCCCAATTTGGAGGTTGGGCCCGGAGCCAGGACAGCGCGGCATTGGCATAGGTTATCGCAGCTCCGATCGGTTGATTGATCTCGTGGGCGATCGAAGCCGTGAGATGCCCCATCATCGCAACACGGTTCGCATGTGCGAGCTCCATCTGTGTTTCGCGGTAGCGCCGTTCGCTCTCGCGTGCCTCGGCTTCCGCGCGCTTGCGTTCGCTCAGGTCGAGCACGAACGCGACGGCCTGGTCTCGCTGCTCGTCGAATGCAGCTGCGCCGATCAGAACCGGAACGCGCCTGCCGTCTTTGCGGAAATACTCCTTCTCGAAGGGTTGGACGGCCCCGGTTGCGGACAACTCTGCATGGGCGAGCAAGTTGCGGTCGTTCCATTCCGGCGGCGTCAGGTTGGTCCAGCGCAATCGGCCTGCGTTGAGGTCCTCGCGGTCGTATCCCAGGATTTCAAGCAAGGCGTGGTTGGCGTCAAGGATGGTGCCCCCCCGATCGAAGATGCAGATCCCAATGATGTTGGCATCGACCAGCCGGCGAATTCTGGATTCGCGTTCCTGAAGCTCGCCGTACAGGCGGGCGTTATCGAGCGACATTGCGGCTTCGGAGGCGAGAAACTTCAGAACGGCGGCTCGAGCGGGCGTAAACACGCCCAGCGCGAGGTTGTTTTCCAGATACAGCAAGGCGACCGGCTTGCCTTGTTTGACGAGCGGCAGACAGAGGATGGACCGGGCGCGCTTGCGGCGAATGTACTCGTCGTCGGCAAAGACGCCGCGGGTGGAAGCGTCGTCCAGAATGAGGTGTTCCTGTGTGCGTGCGGCATACCGGACGAGCGACTCCGGCAGTTCAGCATCGGAGATTGGCGAGTCGCGCAGAGCGATTCTGACCGAGTTCTCTTCGGTAGTTGCTTCCGCCCGAATCCGCAGCTCGGAGTCCTGCGGCAGAATCAGTAGTCCACGTTCCGCTCCGGCGTGCTCGATGGCCGTACGCAACAGCCTTTCGATGAGCCTCTCCAGCACGATCTCACCGGACACCGCCTCCGATACCTCGAGGACCGTTGCGAGATCCAAATGTCCGACCGGCGTTCCGATCGTGTTCGTTGCGCCGGGTAAAGCGTCTTTCTTCCACAGGTGAGGGTACATCTCGTCGAGTTGTCGTACCTTGCCGTCGGCTCCCCATTGCAGATAACAGTCGCGGGCATCCCGCAAGTACATGCGTGCGATCTTTTCGAAGCCGCGTGCGGCGTAGAAACCGGCAGCAACTTCGTTGGCGAGCGCCTCATTGTGGATGAAGCCGTTTGCGTGCGCCGAGCGGATCGCCTGTTCGTAAAGCTGCTCGGCGTCGAGTACACGGCCTTGAATGCGCGCGATCTCGGCACCTACCAGCGCCGCGCGATTTTCGAAATTCTCGGGGCAACGCTCCGCCCATGCCTCGAGCTGCCGATGGTGAACTGTCAGCGCGTCAAAATGGTTACCTCGCCGGTCGGGTGACGTGGAATCCCATGACGCCGCGTGGGAAAGAGCGCCATAAAAGCATAGCTCGGCCGTCTCGAACTGCGATGGCGATGTCCAGAGCTGCCGTTGCGCGCCCAACGATGCATGGAGAGCGGAAGCATGGTCTCCGGCAAAAAAGCGGGCCTGCAGTTTTCGTACCCAATACCAACACTCGAGTTCCGCCAAGGCAGGATTGCTTGCCAGATGGTGCTCGAACAGAAGTTCATTGAACTGATCGTCGTCGAAGGATCCAAATCTTGCAGTCAAGCCGCGCAGGCTTCGGACAAGGCCGAGCTGTACCTTGATATGGTCGACGACCAGACCGAATCGAACCTTTTGCGCAAACTGGAGGCTATCCTCGGCCTCACGTTGCACCTCGACCAGCCGATCTCCCGCTGCCAGTAGGTTCTTGATCAGGTGGTCGCAACAAAAGCCCGCGTAGGTAACGTCTCCGACTTCGCTTGCGGCATCGAAGGCGCGGCGCACCAGATCGCGGCCGACCCGGACATGTTTGGTCCATGGCAAGACGATGTCCCCGAAGGACATATAGGTTCGTGCCTGAAAGCGCTTCAGTCCGCGCTTTTCGACGAGGTCATAGCCGAGCCGGCCGAAGCGAAACCCGTCCTGGTAGTTGCCGAATCGAGGCCCGGCTATGATGGCAAGCCAAACATAGGCGTAGCACGAACCGTCGCTGTTGCCATGCTCGAGGCTGAGATTGACCATGCGGCAGATGACAAGCGAAGACAGATTCGCGTCGCAGAACAATGCCGGCGTCTGGACCTCGACCAGGACATCGAGGACGTCGAGGACGTCCGGGTTGGTCATCAAGGGCAAGTCAATGAGGTCCTCGATCTGTCGACCGTCGAGCTGGGACCAGATCCGATCGCATTCGTGACGAGCCTCGTCGCCAGTAGGATGCGGCGGCCAATCCGTGCCGCGGCTTCGCAGGAACTCGAGACCTATCTCCACTGCGCGATCGCTCCGATCCAAAGCCGTGTAGAGCCTGAGCCGCAAGCGCGCGACGACAGCGATGTGGTGCTGGCTTCTTGCTCGATGCGCCAGCATGGCAAGCCGGTTTTCGGCCGGCGCCATTTGCGCAGTCAGCAATTCGCACTCGGCCGTAAGAATTTCGATGGAGAACGTGAGCTCGTAGTTGCCGCGCCAGCTGTCTTCGGTCAACAACGCGCGGCTAGTCGCGAGGTAGTTGAGCGCGGAGGCATAGGCTGTCGAGGTCTTCGCTCGCCTGCCGGCAACGAGATTCAACTCTGCAACCCGCTCGCGTTCCTCAACCGTCGTGATCAGACGAGATCCGCGGTTGAGCTGATTGACGATTTCAAAGATCTGTTCCTCCCGCTTCTCCGGGGAGATGTGCGCCGCAAGCAGCCTCCCTATTCGGAGATGGACTTCAGCGCGCAGTTCTTCCGGGATTAGGGAATAGGCTGCTTCCTGAACACGGTCGTGGATAAAACTGTAGGAGTTTTCCGAGCGGAGAGCGAAGCCCGCTCGGACCGCTTCCCAAAGCCGGCCGTCCATGTCCTGCGCCGGGTCCTGGCAAATCATCCGCCAGATCGCAAAATCCGCACTGTTGCCGAGACACGAAAGCAGCTGCAATGCGCTCTGGGTGTCCGCCGGCAGGCGACTCAACTTCCCGACCATCAGGTCCACCACGTTGTCGGTGTAGCCTTTGGCGAGAATGCGACTCAGGTCCCAAGACCATTGTCCCTCGCCATGCTTGAAGGTGAGCAAGCCTTCCTCCGCGAGCGCGAAAATGAATTGAATGGCGAAAAAAGGATTGCCCGCGGTCTTGTGGTGGATCAGTTGCGCAAGCGGGATCGCACGCTCCGGTTCGCAATGCAGAGAATCTGCAATTAATTGTCCCAGGTCTTCGTCCGTGAGGGGCGCAAGTACGATGTCCCGCACTATCGCTCCGGCTTGACGGATCGTTTCCAGCTTGCGCATCAGCGGATGGCTGGGGCCAACTTCGTTATCACGATAGGCGGCGATCAGCATCAAGTGTCGTAGATCCGGCTGGGTCAACAGATCCTCGAGCAAATCAAGCGTCGCCGCGTCGATCCATTGCAGGTCGTCGAGGAAGAGGGCAAGCGGATGTTCCGGCGCCGCGAATACGCCGACAAATCGACGGAACACGAGTTGAAAGCGGCGCTGCGCGTCCTGTGAAGGAAGTTCCGGTATCGGTGGCTGCTCTCCGATGATGAGCTTCAACTCCGGAACAAGATCGATAATGAGCCGTCCGTTTACGCCCACTGCGTCACGAATGGCGTCGCGCCACTTGCTCAGCGCTGCTTCGCTCTTGCTCAGAAGGGGACGGACAACGGCCTGAAAGGCCTGCGCCAAAGTGGCGTAAGGGATGTCGCGCTTGTACTGATCGAATTTGCCTGACGCAAAGAGCCCGCGGGGCGGAACAAGCGATTTGTGAAGCTCGTTGACGAGGGCGGACTTGCCGATACCGGAATATCCGGAAACGAGCACCAGTTCAGGCCGGCCGCCGGCGACGACCCGGTCGAAAGACGTCAGCAGGGTCTGGATCTCCCGCGCACGCCCGTACAATTTCTCGGGAATCAGCAACCGGTCCGGCCTGTCCTGTTCGCCAGGCAGGAATTCGTCGATGCGGCCCCGAGTCTTCCATTCAGCCAGGCAGCGTCGAAGATCGCGCTCAACGCCTGCCGCCGTCTGGTAACGTTCCTCGGCAGTCTTGGCCAGCAGCTTCATGACGATTGCCGACACGGCGCCCGGAATATTCTTCAACCGCTCGACAGGCGGTGTTGGCTTCCTCGCGACGTGGCAGTGAACCCATTCCAGGGGATCTGAAGCCGTAAACGGAAGATTGCCGGTGAGCATTTCGTAAAGCGTTACTCCAACCGAGTAGAGGTCACTCCGGGAGCCGATCGAACGGTTCATCCGCCCGGTCTGTTCGGGCGCCATGTAGGCAAGTGTTCCCGCGATGAACTCGGGAGGTTCTGGCCACTGCCGCTCCCGTGGAAGGCGCGAAGCGACACCAAAGCCGGTGAGCCACGCTTGGCCGGTTGCGGAATTGACGACAATATTTGCGGGCTTGATATCTTTATGGATGAGACCCCGCTCGTGCAGCCGGCCAACCGCGACTGACAAGCCGATGGCGAGCCGCAGGTATTCTCCGATCTCCATCGGCGTCCCGAGCAGCCGTTCGAGCGGCTCGCCGTTGGGGTCCTCGAGTATCAACACGGCTCGGCCGTGCTCGCGCATCAGCGCCAGCGGCCGCAGGGCCCAGACCCCGTTCAACTCATCTTTCAACGCATATTCGTGCCCGAGCCGATCGAGGCTCGCGGGTGTCGGATGCTCCGCGGCGAGCGTCACGGTCAGAACATTGCGGAGCTTGCCGTCGGCATCAGCGCGTCGTTCGCGGCAGAAGACGCGTCCACTGTCCTCCCATAAGACTTCGTGACCATCATCTCCCTTGGTGCGCACACGAGAGGACGCGCTCATCTGCCGGACTCCAAGGTTTGGCCGGCGACCACCACCTGGCTGAGGAGGGGCGCGAAGTGGTCATCTGCCTCGGGTTGGCCAGTGTATGTTTGAGGAACAGCTTACCACGGCCGTCACCACCCCGCTCAAGATCGTGATGGCCAAATTGCTAGAGGGGCGCTTTTGGACTTCTCCAAGTGCGTCTCGAAATCGTTGAATAAATAATCAAGCTGCTTTTGGTTCCGCTGATCGGAGGTTTGATGCCTTCCGCTCCAGCGGGCCGGGGTGGACCATCGTTGGCATTGCCAAGTTTTGTATGCCGTGCTGTGTCCGGAGAGAAGGGTTTAAGATCCGTCTCATTCGAGTGTGGTGTGCCCCCGATCTTGTGGGGCACACAGCAAGGGAATTAAGCCGTCAAATGTCTGAAAGAAAATGGGTAATGGTGGACGCACAAGGGATCGAACCTTGGACTCTCTCATGTGAACCACAATCTGTATACCCTACCCAACCAAATTCGGCCATAGTGAATTTCTGGAAGTCCTTGGTGTGTTGGGATTTTTTGCCATGTGCGACCATGGTTGGCCATAGCGGCCCTTGCCATATTTTGTATGCCCTGTTGTGCCCTTTGAATTTTCCCTTGGGGCACAAAGTTGATGGAAGGTCTGAGACCCGTTCTCCGCGGCTCTGATCATTCCGGCGCTGGGGCACAAAACGGATCAAGCCTGATGACGGTCAGAAGCTCGTACTTTCTCCGAAGGTTCGCCAGCTGCGCGGCTGCCTTCCCGGCGTTCTCGATCCTTATTTGCTGCGGCGGTTACCGCATCGAGTAGCTCCTGGTCCTTAATCGGCTTCGCGAGGAAGTCGACCGCGCCGGACTTCATACCTCTTACCGACATATGTATGTCGCATGAGGATGACCGGAATGCCGACGTCTTCAGATACTCCTGAAATCCGAGCCCTCCGGTGCCGGGCAGTCTGACGTCGAGCACGATCCAGCAGGTTCGTAAGGAAGCTTATCTTCCAAGAAAAAGGAAGCTTATCTTCCAAGAAATCCTTGGCGGACTTGTACGAAGTTACGTTGTAGCCAACCGATTCAAGGAGGGCGCAAAGTGCTTCACGGACCTGAACATCATCGTCGATGACGTGAATGACGCCCGATGACGGCATATCGAACCATTTTACTATCTTGATCCGTCGGCTGAGCCGACCGCGTTGGGATCGTCGCCGACAGGCGGCAGAGTAACAATTGGCCGTCCGTCGGAAAACGGTAAGTATTTTTTTTGATGCCTGTAACCAAACCAGCGCTTGGTACGAATAATTAATCGCGTTCATCGTGCGCCGTTCCTCGCGCATGATTGTGACCGTCAGGCCATCGATCCCAGGGGATGTAGCAAGGTTCTGGATCGAGCAGGCTCGCACCAGGAGGAGGCTTCACAACGAGGAAACATACGTTCAGCCTTGTGCAAGGCATGCAGCGGAATGCCGGCCACCCTTTGATTTGGCGGGCGAAGCAATCGTTGAGATCTTGGTCTCTCTTCTAGCTAAGTGCGACCGTCCCCTTGAGGAAGTCGGGTCTTCCGAATGCGTCCAGACCGCTGCGGCATTTCGGAAACGAAGTATTTGACGACGAGATTCACCGAGGAGTGACAGTCCGATGCTTAGTCAAACCAAACGCTACGAGTTCTCGCCGATCGTAGATCGTCCGCTTGCGTCATTTCCGAAAGGGGAACGCGTTGCAGTAGCGATCTACATAAATTTGGAGCATTTTCCGGAGGACCGGCCTGGTCCGGCGATCGTACCACACACCGCTCACTTCATGCCGGACTCTCTCAACTACGGATGGCGAGACTATGGACAGAGAGTAGGCATTTGGCGCTTGATGGAGACCTTGGATAGGTATGGCTTGCCGGCAAGCGTGTGTCTCAATTCAGATGTCTGCCGCGAGTACCCTCGGGTCGTGGAGGAGGGGGCGAAGCGAAAATGGGATTTCATGGGGCACGGCCGAAATAATTCAGAGATCGTAAACGGCCTTGCGTTGGAGGAGGAAGCGGCGCTGATCGAGGAGACGCTCACGGTCATCGCGGCTGCCACTGGCGAAAAGCCGAAGGGCTGGCTCAGCCCGTTCTTGACTGAGACGCACGCTACGCCGGATCTTCTCGCCGAGCGAGGCATCGAATATCTGTGTGATTACACGTGTGATGATCTGCCTTTTCAGATGAACGTGAAAAAGGGCTCGCTTCTGGGAATGCCGTACTCCGTCGAATGCAATGACCTTCCGTCGATTCTGACATTTGGCGCATCTGCTGAAGACTTTGGACGCATGATCCGAGACCAATTTGACGTTCTTTACGAAGAGGGAGAGCGGATTCCTAGGGTTTTTCCCATCGCCTTGCATCCCTTCATTTCGGGGCAGGCGTTTCGGACGAAGCACCTGGCCGCAGCCTTCGCCCATATCTTGAGCCGAACGGACGTATGGGTGACAACCAGCGGCGAGATCAACAAATGGTACAGGCAGCACCATTTGCGTGGCTAACCCGAATGTCTCACACGATTGAGCGCATCGGAGCACCGAATCAGCGCAAAGTTCTTTTGCGAGAAGCACTTTCCGATGATCGAGGAGCGCCCCGAGGCCGACGGAGTCTAGCGCAGAACCGGTTCGCGGCGAACCGTTCGAGTTCGGCCCTGTGGAAGGCCGCGCCGCGGCGGCGGGATTTGACGGTGGAACGCTATTGTTTTCGGCATGGACGGGCTGCGGTAAACTCTCAAGTGGCATGAGCTCGATGTCTGCCGATTTCGCCTTTCTTCTTTCGCTCACGCTACGTATGGCAGTATCTGCCGCATTCGTGGTTACAGCGTCCATTATCACCGAACGCTCCGGCCCCGTAATCGGCGCGCTGATTGCAACATTGCCGCTTTCGGCCGGCCCAGCCTATTTGTTTCTCGCGCTAGACCACGATGCTATGTTCATCGCAAAAGGTGCGGAAGCTGGTCTGGCGATTAACGCGGTCACGATGATCTTCTGCTTGATATACGTAACCCTAGCGCAACGCTGCAGCGCGATCCTCTCAATCGGCGGTGCCGTTGCGGTGTGGATCGCTCTTGCTGCACTCGAAGGGCTTGTGACGTGGACGTTGCTCAAGGGAGTGCTCGCGAACGCCGTCGCCTTCGCAATCTGTATTCCGCTATTTCGTCACTTTCAGCATGTGGAGAAGTTGCCGCTGGCGGCACGCTATTGGTACGATATTCCGCTGCGAGCGACGATGGTGGCCGCGCTGGTCGCCATTGTCGTTTCGTCATCGCACTGGGTTGGCCCCTTTGTTAGCGGCGCCATTGCTCTATTCCCGACTGTTCTTTTCAGCATGATGCTGATCCTTCATGCACGTATCGGCGGAAAGACAACG
>Ga0081455_10003024_pt1 | contig 19610 bp, 15 predicted proteins | sample TabmetS3T2R1_FD_70207 | JGI IMG/M metagenome (GOLD analysis project Ga0081455, IMG submission 70207) | Tabebuia heterophylla rhizosphere microbial communities from the University of Puerto Rico - S3T2R1 | ecosystem: Host-associated > Plants > Roots > Rhizosphere ... | reverse complement strand
AATCATCTTTTACCTCGTCCCACAGCGCTGCCATGCGGAGTGATTTTTCCAAACGTTCATTGAGAATCTTCTGATTGCGGACGCCATTCAAACGCAAGCCGACGACGACGTTTTCGCCAATTGTCATGGTTGGAAACGGATTTGATTTCTGAAAAACCATTCCAACGCGGCGTCGAACAATGGCAGGATCGACCGAGCTAGAATAAAGATTTTCGCCGTGCAGGAGCACCGTGCCCTCCATGCGCGTCTTTGGCGTAAGCTCATGCATACGATTGAGAGCCCGGAGAAAGGTCGATTTTCCGCAACCGCTCGGTCCGATGATGGCGGTGACGGCATTCGAGACAACGTCAAGGGAAACATTATCGATGGCTAGCTTCTCGCCGTACCAGATCGAAAGATCCTTGACTTCAAACGTGCGAGCCTGCGGAATCTCCGCCGCGGGCGGTGGCGCTAATCCTCGCTCGGCACGCTCCATAACGGTTTGTTCGGGTGTTTCCATAACTAAGGTATCCATTCGCGAATATTTCTAAACAACGGACGCTGCCCGCCCGCGAGTGAGGATTCTGACCAATACATTAACGCAAAAAACGCCCGTGACGAGTACCAGCGCGCCGGCCCAAGCCTGGCGATGCCAATCGTCATAGGGAGAAATCGCGTAAGTAAAAATCTGTAACGGAAGCGCCGCAATGGGTTCGTTGAGGTTATGATTCCAAAATCGATTGCCGAAAGCGGTGAAAAGAAGCGGAGCCGTTTCGCCGCCCACACGAGCCAGAGCCAGAAGAATCCCAGTGATGATGCCTTTGGACGCCGTTTTCATCACAATGTGAACGATTGTTTTCCAGCGGCTCACACCCAGCGCGAGTGAGGCTTCACGGTAGCCGTTTGGCACAAGAAGAATGACTTCCTCAGTCGTGCGCAGGATCAGCGGAACCATGATGAAAGCGAGCGCGAGTCCACCGGCGTACGCCGAGAAACCTTTGAATCGCAAGACCACCAAACCGTAAACGACGACGCCCCAGGTGATGGATGGAACTCCGTTGAGCACGTCAGCCAAAAAGCGGAGAATCGAGTTAATCCGCGCCGATCCATATTCCGCCAGGTAAACTCCGCCCAAAACGCCGATCGGTATTCCGATTGCGCCGGCTAACGCAAGCAATTGAAGAGAGCCAACGATCGCGTTCGCCATACCCCCTCCTACGGCCCCCACCGGCGCCGGCAGTTTTGTGAAGAAGTCCCAGTTCACCGAACTGGCGCCATTCATAAGGAGATAAAAAAACACCAGACCCAACGGTGCGATCACAAGAATGGCGGAAACAAAGGCGATTAAGGACGCCAACGCGCTTTTGATTTTGCGCCAGGTGTGATGGTGTGCTCGTTCGAAATGCATGGTTATTGCACCGCGCGCGTAGCCGATTTGACGGTAATGGTCCGCAGGAGCAGCTGCGCCAGAAGATTCACAAGGATGGTTATGCCAAAAAGGACCAAGCCAATTCCAAACAACGCTTGGAGGTAAAGATCAGTAGTTGCTTCACTGAATTCATTGGCCAGTACGCTGGCCAGCGTATATCCCGGTTTAAAGAGCGATGCTGCAATCTGCGGCGTGTTACCAATGACCATCGTGACTGCCATTGTTTCGCCAAGAGCGCGTCCGAGACCGAGAATCACCGCGCCGAACAACCCTTTTTTTGCATAACTCAGCACCGCGATACGGGTCGCTTCCCACCGGGTCGCACCGAGACCGTAAGCAGCTTCTCGCTGTAAATCGGGCACGCTGCGCAAAATCTCGCGCGAGACTGAAGTGATAATCGGCACAATCATTACGGCGATAATAATTCCCCCGGCGAGCATGCTGGGCCCGTAAATCGGTCCGGTAAAGAACGGCGTCCAACCGAACAATCGTTTGAGCCACGGGAAAGGGTAATCGCGCAACCACGGAATCATCACGAAAATGCCCCAGAGTCCCAAAATGACACTTGGGATTGCGGCGAGCATTTCAATCAACGAGACCAGCGGTTGCCGAATCCACAACGGAGCCAGTTCTGTCAGATAGGCTGCCGTGGCGATGCTCAGCGGAACCGCAATCAGCAGCGCAATGAGCGAAGAAACCAGGGTTCCGTAAATAAATGGGAGAGCGCCAAATTCATCGGCCACCGGATCCCATGTCGACGTGGTAAGGAAATGGAATCCAAACTTTTTGATCGCAATAGCCGACCCATTCCAAAGTTGCCAGCCGGTCAAAACCACCAGAACCACTACGCTTAGCGCCATGACGAACGTGAGCCACTCAAAGGCTTTGTCACCAAAGCGAGACGGGGCCGTCATCGCGGCGGCCGTTGAGAGCGGCTCGCCGGGCGTGATTGCTGGAGCTGTGGCAGCCTCCATTCGGTTGTCCGATTACATTTTGATCTCGTCGATTCGCTTCAACACGCGCTGTTGCACGCTATCTGGAAGCGAGGCGTAATCGAGGTCTTTTGCCATTTTCTCGCCGTCCTTCATTGCCCATTTTAAGAACTCCACCAATTTCTTTCCTTTAGTGGCATCCTTTTGCTGCTGGTAAACCAGCAGCCACGTCGCACCGGCAACTGGGTAGGCATCTTTTCCCGGAGCGTTGGTCATAGAGAAGCGGAAATCATCGGGAATGTCAGCGGTTGCGAGCGCAGCGGTGACGGAATCGAGTGTCGGTTTCACGAATTGGCCCGCGGAATTTTTCACCTCCGCGTAGGGCATCTTATTCTGTATCGCGTAAATCAATTCCACATAGCCGATTGCCCCCGGAGTTTGCTTTACCTGTCCCGATACGCCCTCGTTTCCTTTGCCGCCGATGCCAGCCGGCCAGTTAACCGAAGTGTTGTTCCCAACTTTTGCCTTCCATTCCCCGCTCACTTTGCTGAGGTAATCAGTAAAAATAAAAGTTGTTCCACTGCCATCCGACCGGTGTACGACCACAATTTCTTGATCGGGCAATGTCGTACCGGGATTCAATGCGGTCAGTTTCGGATCGTTCCATTTCTTTATTTGCCCGAGATAAATTCCCGCAATGGTATCCGCGTCCAGTTTCAAATTGGGGTTGCCCGGCAAATTGTAGGTCAATACCACTGCGCCAGCGACTGTTGGAATATGGAGAAGCTTCCCCGGTGCTTTGCCAAGATTCTCATCGCTCATGGGACCGTCGGACGCGCCGAAATCGACTGTCTGAGCGAGGATCTGCTTCTGGCCTCCGCCGGATCCAATGGATTGATAATTGAACCGCACCGAAGGATCCACTTTCGCGTACTCATCGAACCACTTTGAGTAGATTGGATATGGGAAAGTCGCGCCTGCGCCGTTAATCATCATCTGCGCGGAGGCGGTCGCAGTGATGCCTGCCAGGAGGACGGTCGCTAGAATTTTGTGAGCAAAGTTGGGACAATTCATAGATTTCTCAGCCTGCCGCAGCGCGCGCGGAAGCGTCAAAATCTTTAATGTTACTTTTGTGTGACAGGCCTCGATGCCTGTGTCGTAACTCGTTGAAGCCGCGAACACTGAATCGGTTCAATAATTCGACGATCTAAGCGCACGACTTCTCGGGGAAGACCACACGAATCGTTGTCCCGCGGCCTTGCTCACTGTCGGCTTCAACCCATCCACCGTGTAATTGCGCGATGTGCTTTACAATCGCCAACCCCAAGCCGGTGCCTCCCAGTTCGCGGCTGCGAGCTTTATCAGCGCGATAAAAACGCTCGAAGATTCGTGGCAAATGTTCTTTGCTGATCCCAAGTCCTTCATCAGCGACGCTCAACACCATGTGGGAGCCGCGATGTGTCGCCCGCAGATGAATCTTGCCGTTCTTCGGTGAAAATTTGACCGCATTATCCAGTAGATTGTAGAGCACTTCCTCTAATCGCGTTCCGTCGGCTTGAAGCGTCAACGTCTCCGGGGGCAAATCGACAATCACGTTCAGATTTTTCGCAGCGAGTTTTTCTTTCCAATCGTGAATAAGATTATCAAACAACTCATCCACCCGCACGGCGCTGAGCTCCAATGTTGCCTGCGACGACTCCAGTTGCGCAAGGGTTAGCAGATCATCGACCAGACGCTGGAGTCGTTTGGAATGCCGCTCCATGATGGAAAGAATCCGCGCCAGTTCCTCTCGTGGCGTCTCCGGGTCATCAAGCAATACCTCGATGTAGCCGCGCAGGATTGATAAAGGCGTGCGAAGTTCGTGCGAAACGTTCGCAACAAACTCGCGCCGGATTTGGTCCAGTTTCTTTAATTCCGTGATGTCGTGGAAAAGCACGACCGCACCGGCCAGTTCATGGTCAGCCTCCCTGATCGGAACGGCGCTGACATCGATGTACCGCTCACTGTGTGTTCGCGAATCGGTCACGCTGAGCTCGCTTCGCATCGCTTCGCCGGTCCCCAGCGTTTCCGCAATCAGTTGATCGAGCGTGGCATGACGGACCGCCTCGACCAACGGCACGTCTACTGCCGGATCGCGCAGATCGAATAGTCTTTGAAACGTGGAATTCATCAGCGTAATGCGGCTCCGCGCGTCAACCACGAGCACGCCATCCTCCATTGCGCCCAGAATGGTTTGCGTGCCGGATTCGCGTCCCGCGATCCGGCGTTCGAGTTCCCGTTGCCGCGCAAAAATGGTCTCCAACGCCAGGCCGACCCGACGCGGATCCGCTCCGCCGCTTATCAGAAATGTCGATGGACTTTCACCCCGGGCTATTTGCGAAACGAGTTGCTCAATTTGCGGCCACGGCGCAGCCCATTTTCGCCAGAGAAGCAGCGCAGTCACTGCGAATAGAGCGCAGAGCACGCCGAGGATTAGCCAATACATCCGGCTTTACTTTTCTTTCATTCGATAGCCGAACCCACGCACGCTTTCAATTGCATCAGCGGCTTTGCCAAGTTTCTTGCGCAACCGTCGGACGTGCGTGTCAACGGTTCGCGTGTCAATGACACTTTCATAACCCCATACGTCGTTGAGCAAACGGTCACGCGCCTGGACGCGCCCGCGCCGCTGAATCAGGGTACGCAAGAGCTTAAATTCAAGGCTGGTGAGATTGATTCGTTTGCCATTTACGGAAACTTCATAGCGCGCGGGATCGATGGTAATGGGACCGGCAGTCAGCCGGTCATCGTCCGGTTTCGTTTCGCCTCGACGCATGATCGCTCGAATGCGTAGCACCACTTCCCGAGGACTGAACGGCTTGGTTACGTAATCGTCTGCGCCAAATTCCAAACCAACTATCCGGTCAACTTCCTCGGCTTTCGCCGTGAGCATCATGATCGGAACCTGGCGAGTTCCCGGATCGCTTTTCAAAATTTTGCAAACCTCCAGCCCGGGCATTTTTGGCAGCATGAGATCAAGAATAATCAAAGCAGGTTTTTCGCTGCGCGCTTTCTCGAGTCCGGCGGCCCCGTCCGAAGCGGTCGAGGTCGTGAACCCGGCTTTGCGCAAGTTGAGCGCGAGAAGATCGACCACGTCGCGTTCGTCCTCGATGATCAGGACTGTCTTCCCGCACGCGAATTCCATAACAGTTCGCTTTATCGCCGAAACTGTTTCGGTTCGCCAGCGAACTTTTCGTAACCCTCACCCAAAGCGCGAAAAATTTCCTTCAGAGATCGGGCGCAGTCTGACCTAGCCCGGCGAATTGGCATACCAAGGCCTTCTTCCTGTGAATTTTTTAACGAGTATGCCTTCGACTTCCTCGATGTTATTTTGGGGCCGGTTCCAACCTGGACTGCTGCACTTTTTTTAGATGCTCGACCGCCCTTGTCAGGTTGTCGATTTGAGTGAGCAGCTGGGATTCACGATGGTACATTCCCTGGAGAAACCCATTGCGCCGTATAAAAGCTATCTTGAGTTCCTGGACATCGTCAGGTGTGAGAGTGTATCCGGCCTGCAATTGCTTCGGTGGGCCGGGTTGAACGTATATTGTCCCGTGCCTGGGCGCGATTTCGTCTGCCGCGCGCTCCCTGGTATACATGTAAATTGTAAAAGACTTCCGTGATATTTCACGACCGTCGGGCATTTGCAGCCTTTGAAAGCCGTGCCAGGAATGCTCATTCGTTTCAAAAAGGATGCAGTGATTGAACAGCGGCGGATACGAGACTATCTGGTCGTTTTCGAAGTCCCACGGATTGTTGTGAAGTTCCAGATTTCCTCCCCACTCTTCTTTCCATTCTTTGTTCAGGTAAATGATCGCGTTGAACCGGCGATGGTATCCGGTCGCCGGGTGCAGGTTAAAATCTACGTGCGTATCCATTCCCTGCCCCGACAGATTTTCATGAGTGCCGGCGCCCTGATAGACGGGATCATACAGTAAACCCTCGATTCCGGTAATGCGCCCCATAATCCGGGCGAACTCAGGCGATGAAACATAGTCATCAACCAAGCAATACGTCGGTCCGATCGAACGCACGTCACGGCAGGCAAACTTGCGGTTCTTTACTCCGAACTCGTTTATCATTTCGTTCTCGCGTGGAACGGGAAAGTCAGCCAGCATTGCCTCGGCGATAGCTGGATCGAAGAACTCTGGAATCAGAACGTGGCGAAACGGCTTCGCAGCTTCAAATTGCTTGCGGTAAGAGTCAGCTTTGTCGAATAACTCAGCGGAAAGAATGGGCATGCGCGCGAATTTTAGAGTCTCGAACCATGCGGAAGAATCTTATGCAGTCAATGTACGATTTTGAGAGGCACGACATACCGCACCGGTGTCGTGGATAGTCTCGCGTACTGAAAACGACGTGGAAGAAAGCAGCGCTACGCCATGCTGAAATGAAGAGGGTCCAGCTGCTTTCCGAGACAGAGGTGAAACCCGGAGCGGACAAGGCGACGGCATATCGACGCATTCTGCTTGACGCGATTTGCGTGGCCTTTCTGATCGGCTACTTCCTTCACTTTGCTCTCCCGGCGTTACATGGCGGTTTTCGTGAAGACGAAATGATGAATCTGGGAATTTGTTGGTGTGCCGGGGCGCTAAAATCCTTCCTGGCAAACGTCGAATTTTGGAAGTTATTCGTTTGTCCCGGAAACGCCCTTTACGACCTGCCGCTTTACCTTTATCGCCCGGGAGGCGCACTTTACTATTTGCCGCTCTATCACTTCTTCGGCCTGGACCCGTTACCTTATCGAATTGTCCAAATCAGCATTCTCGTTGCGTCCATTCCCTTGGTCTACTACTTGAGCTGGCGTCTCGCCTCCGCGCGCTCGGTCGCCTTTCTCACTGTCCTTGCTCTTTGTTATCACCCCCGCCTGGCCGGTCTGGTCTTCGTCGGCGCGTTTATCTACGACGTGTTATGCGGGTTCTTTTACTTCGCGGCATTGGCGTTCTATCTGAAAATCCGCGAGAGAGGAATGTCTTTGGGATGGCTCCAATTGCTGGGATTTCTCATCCTGTATGTAATGGCGCTTAACTGCAAAGAGATGGCAGTTACGCTTCCTGTAATCGTCCTGATCTATGAGTTTCTAAGGTCTTATAGCTGGCCGGACCTAAAAACGTTCCTGCGTTGGGTTAGGACTGATGCCGCGCCGCCTTTGATTGCCGGACTGCTTACCGTTTTTTATGTGTACGGCAAACTGCATGGCACAGGTTCGCTGACGAGCCTGGAGCCTTATCGCCCCAAATATTCATGGGATCAATTCATAGCCTCCAACGCCAAGTTCGTTGGCCAACTGTTATTTGGCGGGCATACAATCACCCCAACGGCGCTGTTACTTTTATGGGTGGCGGTTTTCATTTACGCCTTTTTGCGCCGAGATCGCACTCTCCAGCTCATGGCCTTCTGGATAGTTATCGTGCCTCTTCCTGTGGCATTTATCGTGCCCATACGCGGCGACGCATCTCTTTATCTTTTGCTGTTCGGATGGGCCATGATCTCTGCAAAGATTGTTTTTGATTTGATTACTCTCATTTCGAAGTTTGCGATCGTCCGTGGCAATTGTTCACTGCCTGCGGCAACAGGCGGGACCGTAGCCGGAGCTTTTCGGAAAATATCTCCCCGGGGATTTCGAATCATCGCAACACTTCTGGTGGCGTTCGCTCTCGCAGCCTTTACACAACGCGAAAATCAGCGCCTCCGAATCCCCTGGCTCAGGGTGGGAGCGAAAACCTCCCATATTATCAATACCTTTCGTTCTCTGGGTATGCGTCCATCACATGGCAGTAGCATTCTCCTTTTACTGAAAGAAAATGTCTTTCAGAATAAGTGGAATGTTTTCTTTATTGCTTCTCTGGTCTGGAACGATCATTCCCTGCGCATTTGGGTGGAAAACGTAAATGAACTCACGCCACAGCAGCAGGCCAACGTCGATTACATCATTTCAGTCAGTGAATTCGATACAGATGTTGTCCGGGCGCCCAGTCCTCCGCACTTGGATTGACGGATCGGCTGCAGACTTTACGAGTTGCCTGTGTTCACAAGCAAACATTTCGACAGTTTAAAGTCAGCATCAGCTACGGAGCCTGTGAATGAGTAGTCGAGTGTGGGAGTCGATCATGAGGCCGGGCTGGTTAATTGTCTGCGGCGCGTTGTTGCTCGTCTTACTTCTGTTAGAAACAACGAGCTTGCGTCACAAGGGGCTTACGACTGACGAGTCGCTTCACTATCATTACGGCTATCGCGTGTTGCATGGTACTCCGCGACGAGGAGGGGTCCTGGATAGCAGCACGATGCCGTTTTCAAGTCTTCACGCCATGACAAGCGGAAATCTGGTCATACTTGCTCGGGCCACTGGCATTCCGATAGACACGCCCTGGGGGAGTCAGGTAAAGCGTGGGCGTTACGCGACTATTATTTTGTCATTATTGCTCGCGTTATACGTATTGAAGTGGAGCTACGAACTCTACGGTCGTAATGGGGCTCTTCTTTCGCTGAGCCTTTACGTCTTCGATCCCAATTTGCTGGCGCACGGTCAACTCGTAACGGCCGACTTGCCAGCGGCCTTGATGACGACCATGGCGCTCTACCACTTCTGGCATTTTCTTAAACTAGGTGGCAAAGCGCGAGCGCTTTGGAGTTCCCTAACACTTGGCTTAAGTCAATTGGCCAAATACTCGTGCATTTACCTGTATCCGCTTTTCCTGGTAATTGCTGCGATTTATTGCCGTGCAGCGCGAGCAACGGAAACCGGCAGCGCTAACCGGGATCATCGCTCGTTCTTGGCGCTGCGCACCTGGTTCGTCGTTTCAGCGTTGTTTGGCGTGGTCAGCATCTTAGCAATCAATTTGGGATTCGGCTTCGACGGGTTCGGGACGCCTTTGTCGAGGTATTCGCTGAAAGACCCATTTTTCAAAAAACTCCAGGCGAACCCAATCATCGGTAATCTGCCACTTCCGTTACCAATTCCTTACATCCAAGGTTTGGATCTAATCAAGTTTGAAGAACGAATGGGACAGGGTTGGGGAAACATTTACATGGCAGGAAACGTCCGAGTGAATCGTGGTGACGGGACGCTTCGTGGGTTCCCAGGGTATTACTTCTACGCAGCCTTTTTCAAGGTGCCGATTGCGAAGCAAATTATATTTTTGGTGGCATTGTTCGGATACTTTTCGAGACGAGCGCAGCCGGCGGCGCGTGCACTTCGCCGGGAGGAGATTTTTCTGCTACTTCCAATCTTGGTTTACTGGATCTACTTCAACTTCTTTTTTACCGTGCAGATCGGCGTTCGTCATGTATTACCTGTGTTCGCTCTGGCTACGATCTTTTGCGGAAGATTCCTGGCTGCGCCCGAATCCAAGTTACGACGTTATGCCGCGCTAATTCTAATAGTTTGGGCTGCTATGTCGGCTCTTTCGTACTATCCGCATTTTATCTCGTATTTTAACGAATTCGTTCCAGACAGGAAACTCGCCTACCGACACCTTGCCGACTCCAACCTGGATTGGCGCGGAAACGAATGGTATCTGACCGAGTACGTTCGACGTCACCCCGGAGTGATCGTAGATCCTCGGAAGCCACAGGCTGGTCGAATCATTGTACCTGTTAATGCTTTAGTTGGAGTTAATCGAAGCCCTGAGGAATACAGATGGTTGAGAGAGCATTTTACTCCTGTAGATCACGTTGCCTATTCGTATTTGGTTTATGACGTTCCGAACGAAATGCTTCCTCAGGATGCCGGCCACTGCAAAGGCGCAAAAGAACTGCATCCGCGCATCCAATGATTCAACCATATGGCCGGCTTTGTGACGCGAATGGACTTCAGCGGCGTGAAGGCCAGCTATGGACGTGTTGCTCTTAGCGTTGCGATTTTGGTGGTGTCCCGAATGCGCACCGATTGGCAGCGACAACACTGTAGATTCTTCTAAGGAATTTCCCTTTGACCTCATTCACCGAACCGCACGATTTCGACAGGTCTCCAATTGCGGTCCAGAAAACTCGACTGCACTGGGCTCGAAAAGGCGTCCAGCTTGCATATCTTCTAGCCGCACTTCTTCCCGCCGTTTGGGTCTTGAGTCATCCCGTGCCAGTGGCGTGGCTGTACCCAATCTGCAAATATACCTGGCCAATTCTGGCAATCAGCGCGATGGCAGCAGGTCTGCCGTTTGTGCTTCGTCGCACAGGAGCAAGCGCATGGTCATTGCTAGTAATAACGCTAACCCAGGCTGCCTTCCAGGCGTGGTGTTACAACACCGGTTCACATCCTGCGAATAATCCGCTTCAAGCCTGGGGGATTTTTCCGTTAATTGATTCGCATTTCTATTACACCGCGGCTTGCGAGGTGCTGAACGGGCAACAAATCAGTTCAATGTATGGCGCCAGGCATCCTTATCCTCTTCTGTTGGCGGTGTTGCTGAGAATCTTTGGACACGACTTCCGGACAGTCACATTCGTGTTTACGCTTGTGATGGCGCTTGCCACCTGGTCGGCCTTTGAAGTAATCCGCATTCGTCTCGGCGGCCTGGCGGCAGGTGTCTATCTGGTATGCGTCACATTCTATATACGGGTCCACTGCACGGGATTATTTATGACGGAGCAAATGGCCGTGGTCTATTCAAACTGTGCCATTGCCATGCTGGTTGAAAGCGTGGCAACTCAGGGGCGGCCCAAACCCTGGCTTTACTGTGGCGGCCTCTTCTTTGTTACTCAGGCTCTAAACGTCAGGCCAGGCGCCTACCTAACACTTGTGTTTCTCGTACTCGCATCGTGGCCCCTGTTCTGCGGTAGTCGCAAGGCACGGGTCGCAATGGTTGCTCTGGGTGGGACAGTTGTCGCCACATCCTTGCTCTTGCATGGCATCACATATCATAGGGTCGTAGCAATCCCGTCTCCTTCCAACGCATGGTATTGCATTTATGGGATGTTAAATGGCGGAACCTGGGCCGACGGCGGTAAACGTTCTCAAGAGCTCTTGCGAAACCAACCCGGCTCGGTGCACTCTGATTGGAGATACGGACTCGGCCTGTTGAGAGAGGAGTGTCTGTCCGAGATTAAGAACCATCCAGACAAGTTCTTACGAGGCTGGTGGCGAGCGGTGTGGTTTCTCTGGTCGAAGAACACGCTATTTCGAGCTGCCAATCCAGAAATGCCTGCTGTTTGGTTTACAGAAGCAGCCCGCTGGTGCGCAGTCCTCGGGGTTGGGCTTTCGCTGTTCTTCTTACTTAGAAATGGCAACCCAGCCTCAAAGTTCAAAGTATATCAGGGGCTAAGCTGGCTCAATCTTGCCGCGCTGCTGGGAATGATGACCTCGCTTCCCTTCGCACCGCCTTGGGATGGAGAGACGCGTACCCTCGCTGCAACACTTCCACTGCTTTTCCTCTTGCCCACCTGCGGAGCAGGCGGTCTGTATCTGCTCACGGTTAGCCGATTTGTTAAAAAAGCCTTCGAGGCCGATGTCACTTGTCAACAGAAGATCGCGATTGGCCAAGCACTGATCATAGGAGGGACACTTTCCTTGGCAACCATCTTGGCTTCGTGGTGTCTGATAGACATTAGCGACGCCTCCAAGAATCGGCAGCACCCTGTTGCATCAATGAAGCATGATTTTGGCGTCGAAAGGGCGTTCACGAATTCTTTCGATCTTCGCTCCTTGCGATCTGGCTATCGCTTACTTGTGACTGATGACAACCAGCGTACATGGTTGCCACACATTTCTAGGAAAGACTTCATCCAGAACGCCCCGAGATGGCCCCCGTACTCTGCCATTTCCACGGCATTAAGCCAGTTGCCGCCGGGCACAGAAGTAATCGTGTTACCTTATTGGGTTTGGTTGGTGTTAGATAGTAAAGATGCCCAGGCGCAAACATTCACACCAAGGCCCGACCAGATGGGGCATATTGTCTGGCCGCCGGTGTATTTCAGCAAAGGGCTGCCGGTTCGGGATCGTTAGACGAACCAGCGACTGCTAGACTGGGTGTTCCACCCTTGGCGAATCGGATACGCGGGACCGAGCCATATCGCCGGGGACAGTAAGCTCATCAGCATCCCGTGCTCATTGATTGCGCGATGAATTTCTTTCAGAATTCCTCGCAAGGTGTAGCGAAATTCCCAGGTGAAATAGCGTTTCTGGAATTTTCTCATGTCGCTGATCCACCAGATGTAGTCGCCGATCCGGCCCAGTTGCCCGAGAATCCGAGGCCGGTGATTTCGGGAATTTGGGCCCGATGCGATCCAGCCAAATACGTATCTACCCGCGCCTACGGCTTGCAAAAAGGTTTATGTACCAAGAAGCATCCGTTTGAACATCACGCGCGTTGAAGGGAACCAAACCATATGTCCTCATCAGACTCAGATGCATATCTGCGCTCTGGAGCAACTCGACAAGTTCCTCCCATCTAACGCCTGCCTGCGCTAACCCAGCAGGCCAAAACTCGAGTAAAAGATTGATGCCCGGATTTTCCTTTAGCACGCGCTGCGCGCCGCGTAACGCATGAAGCTCGTATCCTTGAATATCCATCTTGATCAGATCAACGCGTTGGCCGGGTTTGAAGTAATCGTCGAGCGCGACCATTTGGGTTGGAACACAGCGTCGTGAATCTCCATCGGCCCTGTAGGCTCTATGATCGACGTTTAAATTGTCTGAAATGTAAAGCGTGCACTCGCCGCTCCGCTCCCCAACTACAGCTTGAGTGAGTCGGACGTTAGAAACATCACGTGTTGCTGCGGACAAGCGCCTGAAATTGTCTCGCGACGGTTCGAAGGAATGAACCAGGCCGCTCGGGCCAACACAGTCGGAAAAAAACTGCGAGTAAATGCCGATGTTAGCGCCGACATCTACGGCGACAGCGCCTTGAAACAAGATCCTCCTGAGCAGCTCTCGTTCCGCGCGGTCAGTGTAGGTCTTGTAGGCAGCATAAAGCGGCCGATAGATGGGAAAGGCATATTCGTACAGCTTATTAGCGGCGCGATGGAGCACTGAAGTTGTCGACATTAGCTTGAGCTCAGATGTGGAACGTGGGAACCGCGAAACCGGCCAAGGGAGACCGCGTCAGAATGTACGTTTCTTTGAGTCGGCCGTCGATGCCTCACTCATTTGATTGCCTGGATATAAAGGGAGCCCGCGAACTCAGAGATCACAGGCACATTTTCGAGAAACCGGCCAAACGCGTTCACGCGGTCGATAAGACGAACCGGCGTTTTTGGATGCAGAAAATCGAACGGTTCGATTCGAACGTTACGATAGCCTGTTTTTTCGAGAAGCTGCCGGAGTGGCCACCGCAAGAATGCCGTCTCATCCGGTGAGTCACCAAGCTTTCGTTTAATCCAGGGAATATTTTTTTGTATAGCGATCTGAGGATTGAGCATGTTTGGCTCTGTAAAATAGATGGTACCCCCTGGCTTCAGCACGCGGTACACGTTGCGTAGAGCCTTTTCCACCTCGAGGTGATGCAAAACCGAGCTGCCCACCACCGAGTCAAATGCACCTTCAGGATAGCTCAGTGCATAAGCATTTTGGATTTGATACTGAACATTTGGCGCAGAACTATTGGCGTTGGCGATTTCCAGAAGCTCCGGTGAGACGTCAATCGCGACAACGTCGGCTCCCGCGCGTGCGAGCTCCCGAGTGAAAGAGCCAGTGCCGCATCCCAACTCAAGCACGCTCATCCCTGCCTTCAAATGACTGCTAAGCATCCTTACCCGCCGGGCCCAGCGAAGTTTCCCGGCCGGACTCTCCCAATTCCAAATTTCCCCTGCCCCGTGCTGTGCAAGAAAACGTCCGTGTTGAATTTCTTTGGCAATGCGTTCTTGCATGGGTCAATTGTCTCTAGTTCCTGCTCTTTCTTTTGTTCTGCGAAAGCGGCTCGAGATATGGCCAGAGCAAAAGGACCTGCTGGTAATACCGAGAGGGCCGCTACTGTCGATGTGAATGCAAAGTTTCATTCCCCAGAAACTTCATTCGTCGTGCCGCGAACATTAGCATGCGGAGAAGAATTAATCCGTGGCGCCAGCGCTGAATGTTGGTTGTTCCGTACGTTCTCTCGTGATAATGGACGGGGATCTCGACAATTTTTAGACCCATTCGAGCCGCGCCAAAAAGAAGATCAAAATCTCCGAAAGGATCAAAATCCCCAAAGAAATCCCGCGTCGCCACAAGGCGTTCGTAGTGCGCACGCGAAAGCACTTTGGTGCCGCACAAGGTGTCCTTGAAGCGTTGGCCGAGTACAAAGGTAAAGGCGGTGGCGAAAAATTTGTTTCCCAGAATGTTGAAGAACCGCATTGCCTGTTTCTCCATTGGATAAACCAGCCGGCTGCCGTTAGCGAATTCCGCTTTGTTCTCAGCAATCGCGTGATAAAACTTCGGCAGTTCTTCAGGGGGTGTAGTCAGATCTGCATCGAGAATCATGAGAATATCTTTTGTAGCCAGATCGAAGCCTAGCCGGACCGCGTCACCTTTGCCCCGCCCTTTCTGCTGGGCGATCGCTATTCGATGAGGGCCGCGGTAAGTTTTCGCGGCTTGCTGGATTTTTTGCCACGTATCATCCGTGGAATTCCCTTCGACGAAGATGATCTCGTCTTCTGGTCCCATGATCGGGCAACGAGCAAGAAGGCTGTCGATATTTCCTGATTCATTGCGGGCCGGCACGACGACTGAAACCGACGGATGCACTTTAGGCACCGATTTAACAGGACGTGCGACCACGATATTGAGCATGGTGAAAAGCCGGAAAAAGGGGAGCGGCGCGAGATAGCGATTCAGAAACGTCGCCAAAAATGGGATAGGTATGGGGCAAAGCATCTTGATATCGCGGCGAACGATTTCCAATCCAGCCAGATGACAAAAATTCTCCAGGTCTCCGTGGGCGATCCAATTTAGTTCCGGGGTGCGGCTGCGCATCCCAGCCTTTGAGGCCAGACGCGCCAGCGGCTTCCATAACATACTGTAGTAAACGAACAGGATGCGGTGTGATCCATGGAGCGATTCCCCCAATTGATTAAGCATTTCCTGAATGTCGCGTTCATAGTGAATCGTCCCGTTTAACAAGACGTAGCATGCCGGTCCGCGAGCTATCGCTTTGAGCTCGGCAACGCTAGGGACCGTCTTGTAATTCGAGAACCGCTCTCCCAAGCCGGTGCTCCGGGGATCGATCTCCACAATCTCATCTTGGGGGCGAACGTACAGCGCAAGGTAGGAAGCAAGCGTGTCGCAAAAATAGCGTCGCATCGCAGATCCTCTCCCGCTGGCGCGAACCGTAGGCGTGATCGGCTTGAGCGGCTCAATTTCAGCGGTGGTCATTTTTGTGCCTGTTTAAGATTCTGCCAAAGGGTACATCCTGTTGGGTTAAAAGCCGGGCAGTTTTTGTTACGATTCACTGGGAAACCTGTAGAAAAACCGTCGCATGCGCGAGACAATTCCTATCGGCCTTAGACTCGAAAGCCCCGCCCCGAAAACTGCCATTAAAATCAGCTTTTCTGCATCGTCGGGGAGACGCTGTGCGTCCGCCAGATTCTTACATCGCAGCCGCGATTGAAGCAAATAAAACGCGCAGTATGATCTCGAGGCTGGAGAAGATAAACCGATTGCTCATGCACATCCTTTGCGTTAAGGGCGAAAGCTGCTCATGAAGAAAGCGCTCATCACAGGGATCACTGGACAGGACGGAAGTTATCTCGCCGATCTTCTGCTTGAGAAAGGCTACGAAGTACACGGGATCATACGGCGCGCGAGCACATTTAACACTTCGCGGATCGATCATCTTTACGCTGATTCGCACATCAACGGTGTACGGCTGTTTTTGCATTACGGTGACCTGAGCGATTCGGTCAATCTTGTGAAATTGCTTTACGACTTAAAACCGGACGAAATCTATCATCTCGGCGCGCAGAGCCATGTCCGCGTGAGCTTCGACATTCCTGAATACACTTCGGACATCACGGCAGTTGGCACGATCCGAATTCTCGAGGCGATTCGCGAGACTGGAATTCGATCGCGTTTTTATCAAGCTTCGAGCAGCGAGATGTACGGTAAGGCACAGGAAGTCCCACAAAGTGAGAAGACACCATTCTGGCCGCGCAGCCCGTACGGTGTCTCGAAGGTTTTTGCCTATTGGGCGACGGTGAACTACCGCGAGAGCTACGGACTCAATGCCAGCAATGGTATCTTGTTCAACCACGAAAGCCCGCGTCGCGGGGAGACATTTGTGACACGGAAGATTTCGCGCGCGGTCGCGGCGATTAAGCACGGACTGCAACAAGACTTGTTTCTCGGCAATCTGGAGGCGAAACGCGACTGGGGTTACGCGCCGGAGTATGTCGAGGCGATGTGGCGCATTCTGCAACAGGACTGCGGCGACGATTTCGTAATCGCGACCGCCGAAACGCACACGGTGCGCGAGTTTGCCGAAGCTGCCTTTGCCCACGTCGGCCTTGATTGGAAAAAACACTTGAAACACGACCCGCGTTACGAGCGGCCGGCTGAGGTTGATTTGCTGATCGGAGATGCTTCCAAGGCGAAAAAAATCCTAGCTTGGGAACCGAAAGTGCGCTTCAACGAGCTGGTCCGGATCATGGTGGACGCGGACATGGAGTTGCTCTCGCGCGAAACACCGCGAAAGCATCTCGGGAGGATGCCGTGAGTAACTCAGGCAAATCTCCTAACGTTGCTCTGCGAACAGCAACGAGACTGCGGCACAGACTCCTGAATGCACAATAATCGAAATTTCGCGGCCACACAGACCTTGATGGCCGCGCTACTTTTTATTTGTGCATTAGCATTCTATTACTTCGCCGTGCTCCGCGTCGATTACTACCGAACCGGGTTATTGGATCTCGGTTGGTCGGATCCGTCATATTATTTCGCACAGGCAAAAGCCATGATGAAGGACGGATATCCCTACCTGAACTTCGGCTATCAAAAGGTGCCGTCAATGTATCCGCCTGGCTATCCGGCACTCGTGCTTCCCTGGCTCAAGGTCCTTCCCGAAGCAGATTCCATCCTTGCGCCGTTTAGGACAAACCAAACGATTGGCCTGCTTTTGCTCTTAGCCACGTTCGGATTTTACAGCTATCTCAAGATGCCGCTAACCGGTGGGTTTGCGACTCTTTTGGTGGCGACCCTGCCCGCTTTCTTCACGTATTGCCGTTCATCATTGAGCGAAGTCAGCGCTTCCGCGTTCATTGTGGCGGCGTTCATGTTTACCTATCTGGGCCTCACCGAAGAACGCCGTTGGAAAATCTATCTATCGGCGATTTTTCTTGGCCTTTCACTGAACATTCGTGTGCAATCACTCTTCTTCGCGCCGCTGTTGTTGGCTATGGCCCTCTTTCCAGCTCGAGGAGGGCGCCTCCGCTGGTTTCTCCATTGCTTTGGAATTATGGTCGTCTTCACTCTCGCGGCCAGCCCGAGCTTGGTGCTAAATACCATTCAGTTTCATTCGCCATTCAAAACAGGATACGACTTTTGGCTGGCTGGAAGCGATTGGCCGGTTGGGTCCCCGATTTTTACTCCACGCCACGTCCCGAAGAACGTTGTCCTTTTATGGAGAGAATTAACTCTCCACCCAAAGCTCTTTTCTGCGGCCCGTTATTTTGGCACAGGAACCTGTATTGTAGCCCCATTTGTCCTCTTAATTTGCGTGGGAATGTTCTTCATCCAACTCAACCGGTTCGTGATCTGCGCTTTTCTAGCTGGTTTGAGTTTCTTTGCGATGACCTCGTGTATGCTTCCCATCTGGGTAGATATGCGGTACTACCTGCCACTGCTAATCCTTTTAGTCTCTGTTGCCGTTCTACCTATAACGTGGGCAGCAGAAAATCTTTTTGTGGCAAGGCGAGCGGTCTCTTCTCTGGCGATTTTCGTTTTATTTGCCGCGGCCTGTCTGGGATACCCGTCGCGTTCGCTCTCCAATACTCCCCAATCCATTGGACACAGCCAAACGGAAAGCAATCGATTGCAAGCATTGGAAGCTATGCATTTCCCCAGTCCACCGCGCGAATCCCCGTGGTTCATGGCGGAAAGGCATTTTGTTGAGATGTTCGGGCGCGAACCTGGAGGACTTATTCTAGCGGATATTAATCCTCTCTTCCTAAATGCGATTTTGCCGGACCAATTTGTTGCAGCACATCTCGATGGGGAAAAATATGTCAGATTCAGCCGTATCGTGACGTACGATCGCGCGCAAGCCCTCGCACTCGTCAAACGCAGCCTGGGTAAATCGCGTCCGGTTTACGCGTTGTTCGTGTCTCAGAAGGAGATGGATGAAAAAGCGGGGCGATTGCCGCAGATTGATGGCTACGAGTGGGTTATGGTTGAAAATCTCCCGACGAAAGCGGTAATTTTCAAGCTCACTCCGAATAACTAAAGAAGAAAGGCTCTCCCAGTTTCGTTCAATACTGGATCTGCCGGGATGTAAATCTCCTGAAGCAGTTTCGAATCTGCTCCAATCCCGCTCCCTTGGTATTGGTGAATATATTGAAGAGCAGATCAACGACTTGTTGCTCACCAGCACTCTATCGTACCTTCGACTACGCAATTTGGCTGGCGAAAAAGGACGGCTGTGCTTGACTAGTAGGTTCGACATTCCTCGTCAGAATGCCTGCGCAAGTAATCAAAATTAGCGGTGCTCGCCAGCACAATCTCAAGAACCTTCATGTGGAGATTCCACGGGAAAAGCTGGTTGTAATTACCGGTTTGAGCGGTTCGGGAAAATCGTCGCTGGCCTTCGACACGCTTTACGCCGAAGGACAACGCCGTTACGTCGAAAGCCTGTCCGCTTATGCACGGCAATTTCTGGATCGAATGGAGAAACCGAACGTGGATTTCATCCAGGGACTTTCGCCGGCGATCGCAATCGAACAGCGCAGCGCCGGGGCGAACCCGCGATCTACCATCGCGACCACGACCGAAATTTACGATTATCTTCGGGTCCTCTTTTCCGCTGTAGGCCAGCCCCATGATCCGTTAACGGGTCAGCCGTTGAGCCGGCAAACGCCCCAGCAGATTGTGGATCAAATTCTTAGTTACGAGCTGGAGTCCAAAATCATTTTGCTGGCGCCGCTGATTGAGAATCAGAAAGGGGAATTTCGAGACGTAATAGAAAAAATCAGGCGCGAAGGCTTCGTGCGGGCGCGAGTTGACGGCGAAATTGTGGAATTGGATCGCTCTGAACGGATCCGACTCACCAAGGACAAACAGCACACCATTGAGGCCGTAGTAGACCGGTTGGTCGTGCGTGATGGCATTC
>Ga0081455_10003023_pt1 | contig 19612 bp, 18 predicted proteins | sample TabmetS3T2R1_FD_70207 | JGI IMG/M metagenome (GOLD analysis project Ga0081455, IMG submission 70207) | Tabebuia heterophylla rhizosphere microbial communities from the University of Puerto Rico - S3T2R1 | ecosystem: Host-associated > Plants > Roots > Rhizosphere ... | reverse complement strand
CCCAACGCCTCGATCCCGACGCCGCAGCCCGTGCACTACCGGCCGATGTTCGGCGCTTTCGGCAAGGCGCTCACGGCGTCCTCGGTGGTGTTCGTGTCGAAGGCCGCGCTCAAGGGCGGCCTGCGCAACAAGCTCGGGGTCGAGAAGGAATTCGTGGCGGTCGAGAACACCCGCGGCGGCATCTCCAAGAAGAGCATGGTGCACAACGCCGCGACGCCGAAGATCGAGGTCGATCCGGAGACCTACGAGGTCACCGCCGACGGCGAGCTGCTCACCTGCGCGCCCGCCGAGGTGCTGCCGATGGCGCAGCGCTACTTCCTGTTCTGAGGGTGTTTGCCGATGCGGCGCGCGTCCGAGATCAGAACCGCCGGGAGCTGGAACGCGGCGTCGGCGATCGACCGCGTCGTGCTCGACGCCGCCGAGCGTCATCGCCGCCGCATCGTGCTGACCGGCGAGCGCGGCACCGAATTTCTGCTCGATCTCCCGCACGCCACCGCGCTGCGCGACGGCGACGGGCTCGTGCTCGAGGACGGCGCCATCGTGCGCGTCGCCGGCAAGCCCGAGCCGCTGGTCGAGGTTGCCGCGGCCTCGGCGCATGCGCTCGCGCGGCTCGCCTGGCACATCGGCAATCGCCACACCGACCTGCAGGTGGTGGGCGACACCTTGCGCATCCGCCGCGACCACGTGCTCGAGGACATGTTGCGCGGCCTGGGCGCGCGGCTCACCCCGATCGAGGCGCCGTTCGACCCGGAGCCGGGGGCTTACGGGCATAGCCACGATCACGGCCATGGCCACTAAGCGCCCGCCGCGCCCCGCCGGCAACGGCCTCGATGCGCCTGCGCTCTATCGGCTGATGGCGTGGCTGTCGCCGGCCTATCCGGTCGGCGCGTTCTCCTATTCCGGCGGCATCGAATGGGCGGTCGAGGCCGGTGACATCGGCGACGCGGCGACGCTGCGGGAGTGGCTGACGGTGATGATCGCCGGCGGCGGCGGATTTTGCGATGCGGTCTTTCTCGCCCATGCGCACCGCGCCGTCGCGGCGGGCGACGATGCGGCGCTGCGGGCGGTCGCCGAGCTGGCCTGCGCCTTTGCGCCGTCGAAGGAGCGCCATCTCGAGACCACGGCGCAAGGCCGCGCATTTCTCGATACCACGCGTGCCGCGTGGCCCACGCCCGCGCTCGACCGGCTCGAGCAGATCTGGGACGGCGCGATCGCGCTGCCGGTCGCGGTCGGCGTCGCCGCGGCGGGACACGCCATCGCGCTCGAGGCCGTGCTCAACGCCTATCTGCAGGCACTCGCCGCCAACCTCGTGTCCGCCGGCGTGCGGCTCGTCCCGCTCGGGCAGACCGACGGACAGCGCATCCTGGCCGCGCTCGAGCCGGTGGTGCGCGCGACCGCCGCGCGCGCGCTCGTCACCGCTCTCGACGAGGTCGGCGCCGGGAGCTTCCGCGCCGATCTCGCCAGCATGCGGCACGAGACCCAGTACACGCGGCTGTTCAGGAGCTGAGACCAGCCATGGCCAATCCCCACGGCCCCCTCCGCGTCGGCGTCGGCGGCCCGGTCGGCTCGGGCAAGACCGCGCTGATGGACGCGCTGTGCAAGGCGCTGCGCTCCCGCTACGAGATCGCCGCGATCACCAACGACATCTACACCAAGTGGGATGCCGAGTATCTCGTTCGCTCCGGCGCGCTTGCCGCCGAGCGCATCGCCGGCGTCGAGACCGGCGGCTGCCCGCACACCGCGATCCGCGAGGACGCCTCGATCAATCTCGCCGCGGTGGCGGACATGCAGAAGAAGTTTCCCGCGCTCGACCTGGTGCTGATCGAATCGGGCGGCGACAATCTGGCCGCGACGTTCTCGCCGGAGCTCGCCGACCTCACGCTCTACGTCATCGACGTCGCTGCCGGCGACAAGATTCCCTCGAAGGGCGGCCCCGGCATCACCCGCTCCGACCTGCTGGTGATCAACAAGATCGACCTGGCGCCGCATGTCGGCGCCTCGCTCGAGGTCATGGAGCGCGACACGAGGCGCATGCGCGGCGCGCGGCCGTTCGTGTTCAGCAATCTGCGGGCAGGGGAGGGCGTCGAGGCGATCGCCCGTTTCATCGAGGACAAGGGCGGATTGCGGGCGCGGTGACCCTGCGTCAACTTGATGCGACCGTCACCCCCAATTGGGGGTCGGCATCTCGCCCCGAATGCCGTAAGCAAGAACTCGGGCGCGTCTTCCGGACGTGCCTCCCTAGACCTTGGGCCGCCCATCCGGCGGCCTTTTTTCTTTAATTCTCGTCAGCCGCCGATCGACTCCTTGAGCACCTTGCGAACGTCCGGCCGCACCGTGCGCATGGTGTCGAACACGCGCTCGACCTCCTCGGCGCCGACGAAGTCCGGCTTCTCCTTGGTGATGCGCTCATAGTCGGAGACGAAGTCCGGATCGCCCGCGAGCGCGCGGTATCCCCGGCGCAGATCGACGATCGCCTCGTCCGGCGCGCCCTTGGGGAGAAAGAACCCGCGCTGCAGCTTGGTCGCGATATCGTTCATGAGCAGCAGGGCGTCGAACTTCTCGCCCGAGGGCATGGCTCCGAACGCGTCCCGGTAGACGTCGGTGTAGACCGGAATGCCCTGCTTGATCAGCGCCTCCTTGCCCGCGGGCTGGCCATCCGGCCCGATCACCGCGTAGTGCCAGAGCGGCAGCCCGATGCCGGTTGCGATGATGTTGGGCACGACCTGGGTCTGGTAGGCCGGCAGCGAGCTCGAGGTCAGGTTGATCTCGTTCTGCTGGAATGCCTTGTTGATGTCGCCGGCCGACGGGAATCCCGTGACCGCCTGATAGGGCAGGTTCATGACCTCGAGCGCGAGCCTGATGCGGGTGTCGTGCGCGGAGCCGCGGCTGTAGCCGCCGAAATAGATCTTCGTCGCCTTGGCGATATCGGCCGGCTTCTGCAGCCCGGGCGGGGTGTCCTTGCGGCCATAGGCGACGGTCCAGCCGGTGGCGCCGCCGATCGCCACGTAGTCCTCCCACATCCTGATCTTGAGCGCGGGGTCGTCGATCAGCGGGGCGGTCGGGCTGATGGTGAAGAAGCCGGCGGTCAATCCGTCGGCGCGCGACTTGATGTTGAGCCCGAGCAGGTTCATGGCGTGCAGCCCGCCGGCGCCCGGCGTGTTCTGGATCACGATGGTGGGGGCGCCGACAATGTGCTTCGGCAGGTGCCGCGCCAGGATGCGCGCCTCGGTGTCGATGTTGCCGCCGACGCCGTAGTTGACCAGCAGGGTGAGCGTCTTGCCTTTGTAGAACTGCGCGCCGGCAGGGGTCGCGGACAAAGCCGCGGCGAGCACGACCGCTGCGGAAAGGGGAAGTGTGCATTTGCTCATGACTGGAGCTCGTGGCCGGCACAAGCCTAGCGCGTGTCCCCGCAAAGTGGGAAGCGGCTTTCGGAAAAGATCACGCGCAAAACAAAGCGCCTCAGGGGCGTGTACGTAAGGTTGCAGAGTTTACCATGGAGCGCTGCAATGCCATTACAACCACGCCAACCGCAGCAATACATGGAGAACGCTCATGGCCCGCCACGCTTACCCGTCGCTTGACAATCTCTCGCCACGCCTTGTCGAAGAGCTACGCAAGCGCACCGCGCCCGACCGTGGCAATGTGTGGAAGATGCTGATGTGGTCCCCGGACATCGCGGAACCTTTCATCGATTTCAACGACGCCGTGCGCTACAAGATATCGCTATCGGATTCCCTGCGCGAGCTCATCATCTTGCGCGTTGGGCATCTGTGCGAAGCGGCATACGAGATCCATCATCACACCCGCATCTCGCGTGAGATCGGCATGAGCGAAGAGCTGATCGCCGCGCCAAAAGTAGGCGCGAGCGCACCCGGCCTCGATGCGACCCAGCGTTTGGCGCTCTCCCTCACCGACGACCTCGTCAAGGAGCATAGGGCCAGCGACGTCAACCTGGCTCAGGCGATCAAGGTGTTCGGCGAAAGCGGTCTCAACGAGATCATCATGCTGGTCGGCTGCTACGTGCTTGCTTGTATGCTGTTGCGTACCTGGGGCGTTGATGTTGAGCGGCCCAAGACGTGAGCTGCGACGGAGATATCGCCGGCCCGCTTGGCTACGCGGCGTTCATTGCAGTCTCAATCGGCTCTGGGATCGACGGGTCGTGGTTCTCGGGTCGTTGACCCGCGTAGACATACGCCACACTTGCGTCGCCTCGCTTCGCCGGGAAAGGCCCGCATAAGCTCCTGCGGGTCGCGCTCATCGCCCAACAATCACGTGTAATCGGCCGAAGGGGCTAACGACGGCGCGAACGGGTTTGACATTAGAGGCCCGGAGCGCAAGAACCACTCATTCAGCAAGCTAGGAGCGCCTGCAGGACGCGGTACTCACAGCTACTCCGCGTCGGAGCGGTTTATGTGGGCAACGCCGGAATTCTTGGAGCAGCACATGCAAAGCACGGAGCGGCAATGAGAACCATCGCTCTTGAAGAGCATTTCGTCAGTCCGGGGTTCCTCGCGGGTCCAGGCAAGGATTTCGCCGAACAGCTCCGCGACCGAGGTCGCGCCGGCGTGAGGATTCACGAGCAGCTTCAGGATATCGGCGAAAAACGCATCGCCGACATGGATGCCGCCGGCGTCGACATGCAGGTGCTCTCGCTCAATTCTCCTGGCGTCGAGCAGGCCGAACCGGCGGATCAAATATCGATCGCTGTCGAATCGAACGATTTTCTCGCAGAGGCGGTGAAGAAAAATCCGTCACGGTTCGCCGCCTTTGCAGCATTGCCGATCGCCGCGCCCGACAAAGCGGCCGAGGAGCTCGATCGCCGAGTGCGGCAGCAGGGCTTCAAAGGCACTCTGATCAATGGCCACACGCGCGGCCGCTATTTGGATGACAAGTTCTTCTCGCCGATTTTAGAGCGCGCCGAAGCGCTCGGCGTCCCGATCTATCTGCATCCAACCGTGCCTCCCAAGGCGGTCGTCGAGGCTTCGTTCAGTGGGTTTTCTCCACCCGTGACCGCGGTGTTTGCGAGCGCAGGCTGGGGCTGGCACATCGAAACCGGCGTCCATCTCATTCGCATGATTCTGGGAGGCGTGTTCGATCGCTATCCGAAACTGCAAGTCGTCATTGGCCACTTGGGCGAAGGCATTCCGTTCATGTTGCCAAGACTCAACAAGAACATGCCGAAAGAGGTGACGAAGCTCGATCGTCCCCTAGGTTCCTATCTGCGTGAGAACGTCCACTACACCTTCGGTGGCTTCAATTTTGCAGCGACGTTCCTCAATCTGTTGCTCGAGGTCGGCGTTGCACGAATCATGTTCTCGGTTGATCACCCGTACGGATCGATGGCTGAGGCGCGTGCCTTCCTGCAACAACTCCCGGTCAACGAAGGCGACCGGGGCCGGATCGCGCACGGCAACGCAGAGACGCTCTTGGGCTTGTAACGCCAACTTCGAATTCCGATTCTGATCGCAGTGCACACCCCTGGGATGATGATGGCGCAGAAAGAGTCCCGCTCTGGCGCTATGCGGGCGGGTGCGCCCCGCGACACCTGCTCCGGCAGTTCACGATGCTAGTTCGACCTCGATGTTCAGATAGGCGTCGACCCTGGCGCGCTGTCCGGGATAGAGCACGGTGGTCGAGGTCTTCTCCTCGATCACGGCTGGGCCCGCGATACACAGGCCCGGCGATAACACGCTCCTTCGCAGTACCGGCACCTCGCAGGCATCGCCGCCGTTGAAATAGGCTTGCCGGACCGCGGGCGTCGCCTGCGGCTGCGCTCCCGCCGCCGGCGCATCGAAGGTCTGGATGGCCGGCTTCGGGATCAGGCCGACCGCGGTCACCTGGAAATTGACGATCTCGACCGCCTCGGCTTGCGCCATGTGGCCGTAGCGTCGGCGATGCGCGTCGTGGAACCGGTCGATCAGCGCCGCCAGATCCGCTGCCCCGCGCAGGCTCGCGACCGGCACCGTGACCTCGTAGGACTGGCCGCGATAGCGCATGCCGGCGCGGCGATGCGTCTGCAGGCGCTTGCGCGAGAATTGCTCGCGGATGAGGTCGTCCAACGCCTGCGCTTCCATGTCGGCAAAGATGGCTTCGAGCTCGGCGGGGGATGCGCCGTCGAGGGGGGTGATGCGGGTGAGGCCGCGCTCCTGGCGCACGTCGGTCACCAGCATTCCGTGCGCGCTGAACGTGCCGGGATCGCGCGGGATGAGAATGCGGCCGATGCCGAGCTCGGCCGCGACCATGCCGGCGATGGTCGGGCCCATGCCGCCGAACGGCACCAGGGTGAATTCGCGCGGATCGTATCCGCGTTCGACGGTGATGGTGCGCATCGCCACCATCACGTTGGTGGCGAGCACGCGCAGGATGCCCCAGGCGGCCTCGGTCGCCGACAGTCCGAGCGGCTCGGCCACGCGCGCGTCCACCGTCGCGCGCGCCTTCGTGCCGTCGATGGGCATGGCGCCCTCGAGCAGCGCCGTGGGATTCAAGTGACCGAGCACCACCAGCGCATCGGTCAGCGTCGGCTCGCTGCCGCCGCGCCCGTAGCAGGCCGGACCGGGCTTCGCGCCGGCGCTCTGCGGGCCGACCTTGAGCACGCCGCCCAGCTGCACCGCGGCGATGCTGCCGCCGCCCGCGCCGATGGTCTCGATGTCGACGGTATGTGTGCGCAGCGGATGGCGCGCCACCGTCACCTCCGACTTGAACAAGGGTGCACCCGGCAGCACCGCCATGTCGGAGCTCGTTCCGCCGGTATCGAAGGTGATGAGATTGTCGATGCCCTTGACGTCGCCGAGATGGCGGCCGCCGATGACGCCGGCCACCGGCCCGGACATGACCGTCTGGATCGGCGTGCGCGCCAGCATGCGGGCGCTCGCCGCTCCGCCGTCGGATTTCATCATCAGGGCGCGCGAGCGCGGGAACCGGCGCAAGGAAAGCTGCTCGAGCCCGCCGAGGTAGCGCGCGACCGGCGGGCCGATATAGGCATTGGCCACGGTCGAGGCCGTGCGCTCGTATTCGCGCCATTCCGGGTTCACCTCGTGCGACAGCGAGATGTAGAGGCCGGGTGCGATGGCGCGGATGATCTCGGCCGCCGCCTGCTCGTGGGCGGGATTGGCATAGGCGAACAGGAAGCAGACCGCCACCGCCTCGACGCCGGCGGCCACGAGCTTGCGTGCGGCGTCGGCGACATCCTCCGCCGCGAGCGGCTCGACCACCTCGCCGCGGGCGCCGAGCCGCTCGCCGATCTCGAAGATGCGCTCGCGCGTGAGCAGCATGCGCGGGGCGGGGGCGAACAGGTTGAACACGTTCTCGCCGCGCCACTGCCGCCCGATCTCGTAGACGTCGCGGAAGCCGCGGGTCGTCAGCAGGCCCACCTTCACGCCCCTGCCTTCGAGCAAGGTGTTGAGCGCGGCAGTCGAGCCGTGCAGGATCAGCGCAACCGCCTCCGCGCCGAAATCGCGGGCGAGGTCCGCGGTGATGGTCTCCATGACGGCGGCGGGATCGGTCGGATCGGAGAGATATTTGCGCACGGCGACGAGCTCGCCGCGGTCCTGGTCGAAGGCGGTGACATCGGTGAAGGTCCCGCCCACATCGATGCCGACCCGCAATCTCATCGCCGCGTCTTTTCCCGCCGCAGCCGCGCGGTCGCGTCGCCGTCGACCTCGAGGTCGGGGCCGAGTGCGACGCCGTAGTCGTCGCGCGCCGCCGCCTGCGAGACATAGCCACGCACGACGTCGTCGTGCACGCGCGCGACGTCACGCTTGAAGGGATCTCCCCAGCCTCCGCCGCCGGCGAACTCCACGCGCAGGACGTCGCCGCGCGTCAGGCGCAGGCCCGCGACCTTGGAGGTGAGCGCCCGCTCGGCGCCGCCGCCGGGATTGAGCACCGCCTGCGAGGATCGCGCCGGCTTGGCACCGAACACGCCGCGGGAGGAAAACTTGAAGCGGTCCATGCGCAGGTTCACGCTGGTTTCGTCCGCCAGCACGCGCCACTGCCGGCGCACGCCGAGGCCGCCGCGAAAGGTTCCGGGGCCGCCGGAGTCGCGCGCGAGCTCGTAGCGTTCGACGCGGACGGGAAACTCGCTTTCGATCGCCTCGACCGGCGTGTTCATGACGTTGACCACGAGCTCGTCCATGGCGCTGACGCCGTCGCCGTCGGGGCGCGCGCCGGTGCCGCCGTTGAGGATTTCATATTGCGAATACCAGCGGCCGGACTGCGGATGACGGCCGGCGCTCGATAGCGAGCCGCCCGCGGCGCTCCCCGGCGCCGGCACGCGGCCGGGCAGTGCCTGCGCCAGCACGCGCATGATGACCGACGTCGTGACCTGGCTCGGGCGCACGTACATGTTCACCGGCGCGGGAAAGCGTGGATTGAGCAGCGAGCCCTCCGGCGGATAGGACACACGCACCGGGCGCGACAGCCCGTCGTTCACCGGCAGATCCGGGATGAAGATCATCTTCACCAGGCATTCGATGAAGTTGCGGGACACGCAGGGCCGCAGGTTGATGGGCCCGCGCGCCTGCGCGTCGCTGTCGAGCATGAAATGCAGCGTGTCGCCCTTAACCTCGAGCGACGCTGAGATGCGGTGGGGCTTGGCGAGGTCGACGCCGTCGTCGTCGAGATGATCGGTCTCCGGGCCGTAGCGCCCGTCCGCCACCTTGGTGATTTCCTTGCGCAGCTCGGCCTCGCAGATGTCCATCCAGCGATGCCAGCAGGCCAGCACGGTATCGACGCCGTACTTGCCGAACAGCTCCGCGAACTTGGTGAGCCCGTAGCTGTTGGTGTTGACCTGCGCCTTGACGTCACCCCAGGTCACCTCCGGCGTGCGGGTATTGGCGCAGATCAGCGCCTCCACGTCGCCGTTGATCTCGCCGCGGCGCAGGATCTTGAGCGGCGGGATCAGCAGGCCCTCCTGGAAGAGATCGGTGGCGTCTCCGCTGTTGGTGCCGGGGACCTTGCCGCCGAGGTCGGGCTTGTGCGCGATGTTGCCGATGAAGCCGACGAGCCGATCGCCCGCGAACATCGGCGAGATCACGGTGACGTCGGTCGCGTGGTTCTGGCAGGCTTGGTAGGGGTGGTTGACGATGAAGGCGTCGCCCGGCGCGATGTCGTTGCCGAACCGGCGGCGCATCTCGTTCACTTGCGCCGCCAGCGGCCCGATATGCAGCGGCTGCGGGATGCCCTGCGCCACCATGCGGCCGTCGCCGTCGAAGATGGCGAAGGTGAAGTCCTGGCTCTCCTTGATGATGGTGGAATAGCCCGTACGCAGCATGTTGAGCGTGAGCTCGCGCGCGATCTGCAGCGTGGACTGGTAGATGACTTCGAGGTCGATGGCGTTCAAATGAGCTCTCTTGTGCCGCTATTGCGGTGAGTGTCGTCCCCGCGAAAGCGGGGACCCATATTCCAGAGACGGTGGTTATGGGTCCCCGCTTGCGCGGGGACGACAGAAACGGTGCAGCGGTTTCACTTCACCGGATAGGTCTTCTCCAGCTGCGCGAAATAGCCCTCCTGCTTGAGCTGGTCGATGATGCCGAAATCGAGATAGTCGTTGAGGTTGCGGCTGCCGATGTCGGTGCCGATCGCCTCGAGCTGCGCCAGCACGTTCTCGGCGCCCGCGCGCGAGGGCGCGGCGTCGCGCGGCATCACGCGCTTGAAATCCGCATAGGTGGCCGCGATCACCTTCGGATCGCTGGTTCTGAACTTCTGCGCGATCACCTCCTCCGCCTTCTTCTGGTCGGACAGCGCGAGGTAGGCGCCCGCGACATAGGCCTTCACGAAGCGCGTGAGCGTGGCGCGGTTCTGCCGCAAATAGCCGCTGGTGACGACGACGGAATCGAAGATCCACGGCGTGTTGGCGGCGGCGAGGTCGACGATCGGGTTGAAGCCCTGTTCCTTCGCCCGCGTGATGCCGGGCTCGATCAGCGGGGCGACGTCGATGCGGCCGGCGACCAGCGCGGCGAAGCGCTGCGAGCTGCCGCCGATCTGCGAGATCGTGACGTCCTGCCTGGTGAGGCCGAGATTCTTCAGGAGGATGCTGATGGCGATATCGGTCTCGGAACCGAAGGTGCTGATGCCGAAGGTCTTGCCCTTGAGGTCCTGCGGACCGATGCCTGCCTTGGTGAACATGGTGATCGGGATGGTGTTGCAGGTCGAGGTGACCAGCCGCAGATCGGCGCCCTGCCTGTTGGCGAGCACCGCGGGCGCGAGGCCCACATGCATGCCCTGGATCTCGCCGGACAGCAGCACCTGCAGTCCGCGCGTGCCGCCCTCCATGTTGATGACTTCGACCTTCAGTCCCTCTTTCCCATAGAAGCCGCCGGCCTCTCCCATCCAGACCGGCAGGATGGTGACGACCGGCGCCGAGATGCCGATCTTGAAGGGGATCGGATCGGCGGCTCTGGCCGTCGTCGTGCTCAATGCCAGCGCGAGGCCGAGCGCGGCCGCCGTGGTGCGAAAGAAATCTGACCGCATGCCTGTCCTCCCTGGCGGGGCGCCCGCTTGGATCGAGCTGTCCTAGTGTGGCGCTTCAGAAGTCCGCATCAATCTCGCGACGCGTCCGAATACGGACTTCTGACAAAGCCGCCACACTACATCAATCATTTGCTAAGGCGTGTACTCATAAATCGCAACTGATCGCCAAGCTCCGACTGATGTCCGCTTCGCCCTCATAACTGGCGAAAAAGCCGATATCGCCCCAGGGTCGTGTTCGTGCCGAAAGGAGACATCGATGCTCCTTCCGTGCATTTGGGAAGGTAGTGTAACATCACCTAAGAGCTGCCAGCGTGGACGTGCCGAGGTCCTTCTTGGAGCGGCAGCGCGCGATGCCGTCGGCGGGCCCGTACTCTGAAATTGCGATCGGTATCAATCGTGTAAGTGCGGTGAGCACTTCAAGCGCACGCCCCATGCGACGCTGGGCCGTGGTGCCCGGCATTTCAGAGAGGAACGTCATGAAACTTCCACGTCGGAGATTTCTGCATCTGGCAGCGGCGGCGGCTGCTTTGCCGGCCGGTTCTCACTTCGTTGAGGCGCAAACATATCCAACTCGGCCTCTGCGATGGATCGTTGGGTTTCCGCCTGGCGGCGGTGCCGATACGGTGACACGGATTATGGGGCAGTGGTTAGCGGAGCGGCTCGGTCAGCAGGTCATTGTGGAAAACCGGCCAGGGGCCAGCACAAACATCGCCGCCCAAGCGGTAGTCAATTCGCCGCCCGACGGACACACGCTGCTGTTCTATGGGGCGTCGACACTTATCAACACCAGCATATTTCACAACCTGCCATTTGACGTGAAGCGAGACATCGCGCCGGTTTCAGGTCTTGTCGCTTACCCAATGGTGCTGGTCGCGCATCCGTCGGTTCCTGCCAAGACAGTCGCAGAGCTGATCGCCCTCGCCAGGGCGAATCCGGGCAAAGTGACCATGGCATCGTTTGGAACCGGGTCAGCCTCGCACCTGGCAGGCGAGCTGTTCAAAATGATGGCCGGGATCAACATGGTCCATGTCCCTTATCGCGGCAGCGCGCCGATGGTAACCGATCTGCTCGCCGGCCAGGTGCAGGTTGGATTTGATGTGATGGTGACATCGCTCCCGCAAGTGCGCACCGGCGCCCTGCGAGCGCTCGGCGTGGCTGGCAACAATCGATTTGACATGTTGCCGGACGTGCCGACCATTGCCGAAACTGTTCCGAGATACGAGGCAAGGACGTGGGCGGGAGTGGGCGTGCCGAAAGGGACACCGACGGAGATCATCGCACGCCTCAACCACGAGATTAATGCCGGGCTGGCAAACCCAGCCATCAAGACACGGCTCGCCGACCTCGGCACAATCCCAATGATCTTCACCGCGCCGGAGTTCGGTGCTTTCATCGCGGCTGAATCGGAAAAATGGGCCAACGTGGTGAAGTTCGCCAGCATCCAACCGGAATGATCCCCGACGGCAGCTCGGCGCTTACGCTATAGTATCGTTTTATCGTCTCCGGAACGGGGCAGCCCACTCATGGCCGCGCTAGCCTTCGCGCTACACATCCTCGGTGCGGTCGTCTGGGTTGGAGGCATGTTCGCGATTTATGTCTGCCTGCGCCCAGCGCTCGTCACGCTTGAGCCGCCGCAGCGCCTGCGGTTGATGCGCATCACGTTCCAGAGATTTTTTCCATGGGTGTGGACGGCGGTCCTGCTGCTGCTCGCCAGCGGCTATTCGATGATGTTCATCCTCTTCGGCGGTTTTGCCGGTGCCGGTCTACACGTGCACCTGATGCAGGGGATTGGGTGGCTGATGATCGCCTTGTTCGTGTGGCTATTCCACGGACCGTGGCTGGCATTCAAAAGCGCCGTCGACGCTGAGGACTGGCCGAGCGCGGGCACCAGCCTCGACCGCATCCGCCAGATCATTAGCATCAACCTGCCCCTCGGCCTCATCGTCGTCCTCATCGGCGCCAGTGGACGCTTCTGGGGCTAACTCTCAGTCAAATAGTTTATTGAGTCCGGTCCGCGGCACTCCCAAGACGAAAATCGAAGCTGATGGCGCCTGTCGGGAAGTGCTGCCGGCTCGCCCGCCGATTTCGGAAGGCAACTCACGCGATGAGGGCGTGGGAACTACGCGACCTCGAGCAGGATCTCCGTCAAGCGGTCGGGCATGTCGACCATGACGTCATGGCCGCAGGGCACCTCGTAGATGCGCCAACCGGCGGCCGCCTTGAGCTTGTCGCGAGCGGCGTCGAACGGCGGGTTCGCATAGCCGACGGCGCGGATGTAGGCCTTCTTGGCGACGCGGTTGCGCGCGCCCGTCAAGGTCGGCTTGTCGGTGAAGGTCGCGAGCGGATGCGGCGTGCACATGCGGTCGACCCAGGCGCGGTCGTTCTCGTTCACCTGGAACACCGCCGCCGGCACCGGCTTCATCGACGTCTCACCTTTCTGCACGAGCTCCTCGATGGCTTGGCGGCGCGTGGTCAAGCTCGCCACGCTCTCGCCGTTCTCCGGCACGAAGGCATCGAGGAACACGAAACAGCCGATCGCCTCGGGCATCTGCTCGGCGACGCCGGAAACGACGGCACCGCCATAGGAGTGGCCGACCAGCACGATGTCGTTGAGGCTCTCCCACTTGATCACGTTGACGATGTCGGTGACGTGAGTGGCGAGATTGATCTTGGCATCGAGCAGGTGCGAGCGCTCGCCGAGCCCCGTCATGGTGGGCGTGAACACCTTGTGCCCTTTCTTCTCCAGGCGGTCCGACACCCGCCGCCAGCACCAGCCGCCGTGCCAGGCGCCGTGCACCAGCACGAAGGTCTTGCCGCTTGTCTGCGCTTGCGCGGTCGTCTCGTCGATCATGCTCAACAACCCCGTGCTCGCCGCCAGGCCGCCCAGTACGACGCGGCGGGTCTGTCCGGTTTCATTCGCCATCGTCTCCTCCACGCTCACGATACTCGCAACAGGACGTCGGTGAGCCGGCCTGCGCATCGACCATCACGTCGTGGCCCGCCTCACTGGTCTCAATCCACCTTAGTTTGCAGCTCGCGTTGATTCAATGTCAACGCGACACGCTCTGGCGTCCTTCGATTCCGAAGTCCGTAAGCGAGCGTCCCGCACAATGATGCGAATCTCGGAATCGCGACACTAGCTTGCGGGTTAGGACCTAGTGTCGATCCGGTCGACGGTGCGCCGGTTGCGCTCGGTGGCCTCCTCGATGAGGCCCCAGATGCGGTCCTCGATGGCGTGGAAGCGCGGCTCGCGCTTCACGTTGAGGCGGCGCGGGCGCTCGATCGTCACCGGGATGATCTCCTTGACCCTGCCCGGCCGGCCGGAGAACACCACGACGCGGTCCGACAGGTAGATCGCCTCGTCGATCTGATGGGTGACGAACAGCACGGTCTTCTTCGCCTTCACCCAGATCTGCAGCAGCTCCTCCTGCATCAGCTCGCGCGTCTGCGCGTCGAGCGAGGCGAACGGCTCGTCCATCAGCAGGATCTCGGGATCGACGACGAGCGCGCGCGCGAGGTTCACGCGCTGCTGCATGCCGCCGGAGAGCTCGTAGGGATAGTGATGCTCGAAGCCGGACAAGCCGACCATGTCGATGAAGCGCGCGGCGCGCGCCCGGGCCTCGCGGCGGCGCACATTGAGGCATTCCAGCCCATAGACGACGTTGTCGCGCACGGTCCGCCACGGCAGCAGCGAGGCGTCCTGGAAGACGACCGCGCGGTCCGGCCCAGGCTTGGTCACCACCTTGCCGGAGACCAGGATGCGGCCCGAGGTGGCGGCGATCAGGCCGTCGACGACAGACAGGAACGTGGTCTTACCGCAGCCCGAGGGTCCCACGATCGAGACGAACTCGCCGTCCATGACCTCGAGGTCCACGCCGTCGAGCGCGGTGAGCCGGCTATTGGTGCGGGGCTGGACGTAGTCCAGCCGGATGCCGCGGGCCTCGAGCTTGGCGGTCATGGCGTGTCTTCAACCGGCGGACGCCAGGCTTCGACCCGGCGCTCGATCCGCCGCACGATCTCGACCAGGATCACGCCGGCGGCGACGATGGTGAGCACGCCGACGAACACCTTGTCGGTCTGGAAGCGCGCGCCGGCCTGGCTGATCATGGCGCCGATGCCCGCGGCCGAACCGTAGATTTCGCCCACCACCACGCCGATCATGCCGCGCCCGACCGCGAGGCGAAGCCCGGCGAGCAGGAAGGGGAGCGAGCTCGGCAGGATGATGGTGCGAAACAGCCGCCAGTCGCCGGCGCCGAAGCTCGCCGCCACCTTGATCAGGCGCGCGTCGGTGGTGCGCACGGCGGCGTGGGCGTTGATCGCGATCGGGAGCACCGCGAGCAGGAAGATGATGAGCACCCGCGCGCCCAGCCCGGTGCCGACCCAGATCACGATCAGCGGCAGGAACGCCACCTGCGGGGTGGCATTGAGCGCCGTGAGCAACGGCTCGACCGCGTACGAAAAGCGGCGATACCAGCCGGCAGCGAGCCCGAGCGGAATGCCGACCGCGATCGCCACGGCAAGCCCGAGCACGTAGCCGAGCCCGCTCCAGGCGAGGTCGCGCCAGATTTCGCCGGTCACGAAGTACATGCGCCACGCGCTCTGCGCGACCAGCGTGGGCGAGGAGATGAAGATCGGCTTGAGCTGCCAGCGCTCGGCGGCGCTGCCGATGAGCGGGCGCAGCGCCTGCGCCCACCAGCCGCGCTCGAGGCCTTCCCAGGCGATCAGGAACAGGACCACCATCAGCGCGCCGAGAATGGCGCGCTCGTGCACGAGATAGAGGCGCAACATGACGGGCGCCTGGCCGCTCGTCGCAGGGGTGAAGTCGGCTGTGTTCAAGTTGCCGCGCCTCTCGTCCTCCACGCTGTCGTCCCCGCGAAAGCGGGGACCCATATTCCAGAGCCGGTGGTTATGGGTCCCCGCTTGCGCGGGGCGACGGCATTCTGGCTGAAGCTCTGCTCATCATGATTCAATGCACCGCTGGCCGCCATTTCTCGAACCGCCGCTCGCAGGCGTCGAGCAGCGCGACCACGACCAGCCCGGCGGCCATGAAGATCAGCACGCCGAAGAACACGACGTCGGTCTGAAAGGTATTGCCGGCGTCGGCGATCAGATGGCCCAGCCCCGCGGTCGAGGCGTAGAGCTCGCCCACCACGACTCCGAGCAGCGCGCGGCCGGCGCCGTATTTCAGGCCGGTGAAGATGAAGGGCACGGTGCCGGGCAGCACGATGCTCGAGAACACCTTGCCGCGCGAGGCGCAGAAGCTCCTCGCCACGCGGATGAAGCGCGCTTCGCTCGTCTTCACGCCGGACTGCGTGTTGATGAGGATGGGAATGACGGCGCCGAGGAACACGACCGCGACCTTGGACCAGATGCCGATGCCGAACCAGATCACGATGAGCGGCAGCAGCGTGACGCGCGGCACCGCGTTGAGCGTATCGACGAAGGGGCTCAGCATGTACTGCAGGCGCTTGGACAAGCCGACCGCCAGTCCGAGCGGCACCGCGATCGCGACCGCGGCGCCGTAGCCGAGCAGGAATTCGGTCGCGCTGACCCGAAGGTCGTTCCAGAAATCGGCGTCGTGGCCGAGCTGCCAGCCGGTCTTCACGATCTGAGTGGGCGAGGAGATGAACAGCGGATCGACGAGCCCGCTGCGCCCGAGCGCCTCCCACGCCAGCAGCAGCGCGAGCAGCGTGCCGCCGCCGATCGCCAGCCGCTCGTGCGCGAGGTAGAGCCGCGCCGGCAGGGACCGCGGGCGTCCGCCGGCGTCGTCGAGGGTCGCGGAAATGGCCATCGGGAACCTAGTGCAATGCGCGCATTATAGGTCGATCGCGCCGGTGCAATGCAACGGTGCGCGTTTCGCGCAGCCGGACGCGTCCACAGCCTCCGATAGGCTCGTAGCTCGTAGCCCGCATGGAGCGAAGCGGAATGCGGGACGGTCTCGTCGCATGGCGTGAACCCCGGATTTCGCTTGCGCTCCATCCGGGCTACAGGCCTTGGCGCCGGCGCGGGGGGCCGTGTAGCGTCAGGCCCTCATCTTGCGAGGCACCAGCATGGACCAGCGCTTCGATCTGACCGGACGCACCGTCATCGTCACCGGCGGCGGCAAAGGCATCGGCAAGGTCTATGCCGAGGAATTCGCCAAGGCCGGCGCCCTCGTGGTCGCCGCGGACATCGACGGCGCGGCGGCGAAAGCCGTGGCTGAGGCGCTCGCCGCGCAGGGGCTCGAGATTGTTGGTCTCGCCGCCGATATTGCCAGCGAGGATTCGACGAAGGCCATGGCGCAGGCGGCGCTCGATCGCTTCGGGGCGATCGACGTGCTGATCAACAACGCCTCGCTGATGAGCGTGCTGCCGCGGCGCTCCTGGCTCGAGATCCCGGTCGAGGAGTGGGACCGGGTGATGGCGGTCAACCTGCGCGGCATGTTCCTCGCCTGCCGCGCGGTGTTTCCCGCCATGAAGGCGCAAGGGCGCGGCAAGATCGTCAACATCTCCTCGTCGCGGGTGTGGGAGGGCACGCCCAACCGGCTGCACTACACGACCTCGAAAGCGGGCGTCATCGGCTTCACCCGCGCGCTCGCGCGCGAGGTCGGGGAGTTCGGGATCACGGTCAACGCCGTCACTCCCGGCATGACCCAGAGCGACACCCAGGTGCAGTCGTCCTCGGGAAACTATCTTGCCGCCCGCGTCGCCGGCCGCGCCATCGAGCGGGTGCAGCTTCCGGCCGATCTCGTGGGCGCGGTGATGTTCCTGTCCTCACCCGCGAGCGATTTCATGACCGGGCAGACCATCAACGTCGACGGCGGCAAGGCGATGCATTAGGCCGGTGCCCCGCCCCCCGTGTCCCGGATGCACGCGTAGCCCGGATGGAGCGAAGCGAAATCCGGGGTTCGTGCACACCGCACGGCCGTCCCCGCATTGCGCTGCGCTCCATGCGGGCTACGAGCTGGGGTTGGTCACTTCGCGCTGATGCGCGCCTTCTCGATCACGGCTTTCCACTTGGGCACGTCGTCGGCGATGCGCTTGGCGAAGGCCTGCGGCCCGCGCCCGGTGGCGGCGAAGCCGGCGTTGCGTAGCTTCTCGCGCACGTCGGAGCGCTGCGCGATCTCGACCAGCGTCTTCGCCAGGCGCTCGATCACCTTGGGGGGCGTGCCCGCGGGCACCAGGATGCCTTGCCAGGTCTCGGACACTGACGCGGGGAGGCCGGTCTCCTCGACCGTGGGCACGTCGGGCAGATCCGGCCAGCGCTCCGCGCCGGTGACCGCCAGCGCCTTCAGGATGCCCGCCTGAATCAACGGCATGGCGACCGAGATCGACATCGTGCCGACATCGACGGTCTTCGCGATCAGCGCCTGGGCGGCGGGCGCCGCGCCGGAATAGGGGATGTGGACCATGTCGATGCCGGTGCGCAGCTTGAGCAGCTCGGTCGCGAGATGGGGGAGCGTGCCCGGCCCGGGCGTCGAATAGTTGAGGCGTCCCGGCATCTCCCTCGCGCGGGCGATCAGCTCGGCGAGCGTGTTCACCTGCAGGTCCGGCCGCACCGCGAAGGTGACGGGAAAGAAGCTGATCTCGGCGACCGGCTCGAAATCCTTGAACGGATCGTAGGGCGCCTTCTCGTAGAGGCTCGGATTGACGGTGAAGGAGTTCGGTGCCAGCAGCAGCGTGTACCCGTCCGCGCGGGCGCGTGCGACGAAGCCGAAGCCGATATTGCCGCCGGCGCCGCCGCGGTTCTCGACGATGACGGGCTGGCCGAGCGCCTCGCTGAGCGGCTGCTGGATGATGCGCACGACCACGTCGTTGGCGCCGCCCGGCGCGAACGGCACCACGATGGTCACGGGCCGCTCGGGATAGATGGCGAAGGCCGAGCCGCCCCAGAGCGTTACCGCAGTGATGAGTGCAAAGAGCAGATGTAGGGTGGGCAAAGGCGTACGCATGCAAGATTCGCCCTCTCTCCACAAACCCGATCGCGTACGCCGTGCCCACGCGTTACGAACCTGAGACGCGTGGGCAAACGGGCGCAACGGAGCGCACATTCTGAAATGGCGTTGCACGCGTTTGCCCACCCTACTTGTCCATCAAAGAGTAGCGCCCCTCCGCCGGATCGCGCTTGAGGCGATCCTGGCGGCGGAGCTCCTCCAGCGCGAGCACGATCTCGCGGCCGTCGTCGCTGCCGAGCGCGGCCATCAGATCCGCGAAGAACTTCGGTCCGTCCCGCAGCGCCGCCTCGACCGATCGAAAGCGCGCCCCTTCGAAGGACGGCGGCTGCGGAATTTCAGACTCGAGGAGGCGCGCACGGCCGGGCGGCAGGGTGAGATCGTAGCCCGCCTTGGCGCCGGTGGTCGCGTCGCCGAGCGAGGGGTCGAGCGGCAAGGTGCGGAAGCCGCGCTCGACCACCAGGTCGCGGTTCGGCTGGAAGCGTGTGGCCAGCGCCCATTCCATCTGCTCGTCGGAGAAGATGTCGATGTCGGGATCGACCACGTACACGTTCTTGACGTTCGCCTGCGAGCCGAACGCGGCCATGATGGCGTTGCGTGCCTCGCCGGGAACGCGCTGGCGCATGGCGATGCGCACGTTCATGGTGCCGCCGGTCGCAGCCGGCGCGTAGACCGCGACCGGCTCGCGGACCGCGGTCTCGAGCGCGCGCCAGATCAGCACCTCGGTGCGCAAGGCGGCAAGCTGGGCGGTATCGGTGCGGCTCATGGTGGTGCCGCCGATGGTCAGGGTCTCAAACAGCGCGTCGCGCCGGCGCGTGACGGCGGTGACGTGGAATACCGGGTTGGTCTTCACGCCGCCGTAATAGCCGAGGAATTCGCCGTACGGCCCTTCCGCCTCGACGTAGCCTTCCTCGCCGAGATAGCCTTCGAGCGCCCACTCGGCGTCGGCCGGGATCTTCAAGTCGTTGGTGATGCTCTTGACCACCGGCATGGGCGCCGCGCGCAGCGATGCAAGGAGTCCGAGCTCGTCCACCGGCAGGCGCATGGTGGCGCCGAAATAGTCGATGGGGTGCCCTCCGACCACGATGCTGAGCGGCAGCCGCTGCCCGCGCGCGAGCGTGGCGAGGTAGATGGCGCGCAGGTCGCTCGGAGCGACGAGATCGATCCCGGTGGTGGCGCGGCCGCGCAGCATCAGCCGGCGCAGCCCGACATTGG
>Ga0081455_10003022_pt1 | contig 19614 bp, 13 predicted proteins | sample TabmetS3T2R1_FD_70207 | JGI IMG/M metagenome (GOLD analysis project Ga0081455, IMG submission 70207) | Tabebuia heterophylla rhizosphere microbial communities from the University of Puerto Rico - S3T2R1 | ecosystem: Host-associated > Plants > Roots > Rhizosphere ... | reverse complement strand
GCGGGACCCCGTTGAGCTCCGCGGGCGGGGTTATGCCGATCACCTCGTAGAGCGTGGGTACAATGTCGATGACATGGAGGAACTGCTCGCGCAACCCGCCACGATCCTTGATCCGCGCTGGCCAGGACACGATCATCGGATTGCGCGTACCGCCGAAGTGGCTGGCCACCTGCTTGGTCCACTGGAAGGGCGTATCCATGGCGTGCGCCCAGGCGGCCGGGAAGTGGTTGTAGTGCTTCGGCCCACCGAGCTCGTCGATCACTTTCAGGTTGTCCTGCCACTTCTCTGGGAAGCCGTTGAAGTACAGGTTCTCGTTGACCGAGCCCTCGATGCCCCCCTCGGCACTGGCGCCGTTGTCGCCGGCGATGTAGATGAACAGCGTATTCTCCGCGCCGGGCAACTGCTTCACGGCCTCGACGATCCGGCCCATGTGGTAATCACAGTGCGCGCCGTAGGCGGCGAAGACTTCCATCATGCGGGCGTAGAGCCGCTTCTGGTCGGCGTTGAGCGAGTCCCACGCCGGCAAGCCCGGCGACCGCGGCGTGAGCTTGGCGCCGGCCGGGATGACACCGAGCTGCTTCTGCCGCGCGAAGGTCTCCTCGCGGTACTTATCCCAGCCCATGTCGAACTTGCCCTTGAACTTGTCGATCCACTCTTGGGGGGCGTGGTGCGGCGAGTGCGTCGCACCGGGCGCGACATACAGGAAGAACGGCCGGTCCGCGGCGATGCTCTTGACCTTGCGCACCCAGGCGATCGCGTGGTCGGCCAGATCGGCCGTCAGGTGGTAGTGCGGGTCAGTCGAGGCAGGGACCAGATTCCGATTCTCGTAGAGGATCGGATTCCAATGGTTCATGTCACCGGCGTTGAAGCCATAGAAATAGTCGAACCCCAGACCGTTGGCCCAGTGGTCGAACGGCCCGGCGGCACTGGCCTCCCAGGTCGGCGTGTTGTGATTCTTGCCGATCCAGGCGGTCATGTAGCCGTTCTGCCGCAGCCCCTCGCCGACAGTGCCGGTACTGCGCGGCAGCACGGCGGTATAGCCATCGTAGCCCGTGGCCGTTTCGGCGATGGTGGCGAACGCGGCGGAATGGTGGTTGCGGCCCGTGATGAGGGCGGCCCGCGTCGGGCTGCACAGGGCGGTGGTGTGGAAGGTGTTATAACGCAGCCCTTCGGCGGCCAGCTTGTCCATGGTGGGCGAGGGCACACCGCCGCCGAACGTACTGAACTGGCCGAACCCGGCGTCATCGATGAGGATCAGCACGACGTTCGGCGCGCCCTGCGGGGCTTGTACCGGCTGCGGGAACCGCGGCGGGTCGGAGTCGAGGTACGTCCGCCCCACGTTCCCGCGGAAGTGGAAGTCGGGCCGTGGCAGCACGCTCGGGGTTTCAGAGGGCGGTGGCGTCTCGGCCTTGGGTTTCTCCTGGGCGAGACCTGGCTTCGCCAGCCCGCCGAACAGCAGAGCAGCCGTGAGCAGTGCCACGGCGGCGAGGGTGATTCGCGTTCGCATAGTGTCTCCTCGAGGTTCTGATCCAATGTGTTGCCGGTCTCGGGGGCCATCGGCTCCAGCGGCTGTATCCATTGCTTGCTGGGGTAGTAAGGCGCGACACTGGCTCAATGCTTGCCAGTATACTAGCCTGATGCCTTGCAGGCCAAGGTACATCGCTTTGCGTCAGAGATTAAGTGTTTTGTCGCAATGACATGAAACTGAGCCTCTCAACGTGTACATCTAATATTTTGATATAATGCTTGTGCATCTCCAATGTCTCCACATTCTACAAGCTGACTGGCAAGGGACAGGTTTGCTTTATGGATGGCGCTGAATATCGCCATGACGCGCCTATTTCTGGATTGAGTGCGAGTTTTAAGGAGCGCACGTTCGATGGCCACACGACGCTACGCCGTAGTCCTCCTGGTGCTCTGCGCAGTGCTCTGGAGCACGGGGGGCATCCTCATCAAATGGATTGCCTGGCCGGCGTTGGCCATCGCGGGCATGCGCAGTGGCATTGCCGCCATAGTCCTACTGCTCGCCCTGCGGGAGTGGCGCGGCCCCTGGTCATGGTGGCACGTGAGCGGCGCGCTGGCGGGCGCCGCTTCGATGCTGGGTTTTGTCGTCGCCACCAAGCTGACCACCGCTGCGAATGCCATCTTCCTGGTGTATACCGCCCCACTCTACGTGGCCCTGCTGAGCGCCTGGGTGCTCCGCGAGCCGCTCGGCAGGGCTGACTGGCTGACATTGCTGCTTGCCCTGCTCGGGATGGGCTGTTTCTGTGGTGAGCAGCTCACCCGTGAGGGGTGGGTCGGGAACCTCTGTGCCCTGGGGAGTGGGCTGGCTCTGGCTTGGCTCGTCGTGTGCTTACGGAAGCACGCGACGACATCCCCCCTGACTATCCTGTTGCTCGCCAATGTCCTGGTGGCTATCGCAGGGTTCCCCTTCATGTTGACGACCATGCCTGATCCGGTGAGTTGGGGGGTCCTCCTCGTCGCGGGCGTGGTGCAACTCGGGGTCTCGACGGTCCTGTACGGCAAGGCCATCCCGCATGTGCGAGCCATTGAGGCCGTCCTGATTCCCGTCATCGAACCGGTGTTGAATCCCGTGTGGGTTTGGCTGCTCGTCGGCGAGGTGCCGAGTGGCTGGGCACTTCTCGGTGGGGCGATTGTGCTGGGGGCGGTGACAGCGCGTGGGCTCGCGCTCGTGTGGTACACGCCACGAGAGCACGCGGGAACGCTGCACGCAGCGTGACAGGGCACGTCTACCGCAGGTTGTTAGTGTCATACATCAATAACATGGACCCGCCACTGTACGGCACGGATTCGATGAGCCAGAAGGATTTAATGAAGCCGTCATCGCCATCGTCAGCGCCTGCCTTCCCCTCGCACGTTAGCGCGCCGCACAGCCAGGGGCTACGTGTGACAGGGTCAGAGCAGGATTGCATTTGCCCTGGACGACCATGCTCCAGAGGAGTACAACATGAGCCCTGCAAGAAGGCGCGTGGTGGCCCTCTCTGTGGAGAGGTCATGCCGACAGGGGGTCGTGCGGGAGCTCGGGCAACTTTTGCCTGCTGCCTGCCGTCGTAGAGCCCTGGGGCCAGCGCCAATTGTTCTACCCGAGAAAGGGACCGTATGACTGCAGAACACATCCGACTTGAGGAGGCGCGGGAGCAGAAGGTGCCCTGGAAGAAATGGGGACCGTACCTGAGCGAGCGCCAGTGGGGCACGGTGCGTGAGGACTACAGCGAAGGCGGTGATGCCTGGAATTACTTTACCCACGACCAGGCCCGTTCGCGGGCCTATCGCTGGGGCGAAGATGGTCTGGCTGGCATCTGCGACGACCACCAGCGCCTCTGCTTCGCGCTCGCCCTGTGGAATGGCCGGGATCCGATCCTCAAAGAACGCCTGTTCGGTCTGACCAATAGCGAAAGCAATCATGGGGAGGATGTCAAGGAGTATTACTTCTACCTCGACAGCACGCCGACCCATTCGTATATGAAATACCTCTACAAATATCCGCAGGCTGCCTACCCGTATAGCAACCTGGTCGAGACCAGCCGCCGCCGGAGTCGGCAAGAATTCGAGTATGAGCTGCTCGATACCGGCGTGTTCGAGCAGAATCGCTACTTTGACGTGTTCGTGGAGTATGCCAAGGCGTCGCCTGAGGACATCTTGATCCAGATCACCATCTACAATCGCGGCCCGGAAGCGGCCGCGGTGCACGTCCTGCCGACGCTCTGGTTCCGCAACCTGTGGTCCTGGCAGAGCAATGCCGCCAGACCGATGCTGCACCAGGCTGGTGACACTCCGGGGACGGGCGTCATCCAGGCCAGCGCTCCCGAGCTGGGCGAACGCTGGCTCTATTGTGAAGGGGACGCGTCGCTGCTGTTCACGGAAAATGAAACCAACACACAGCGCATCTTCGGGGTCCCCAACCGCAGCCCGTACGTCAAGGATAGCATCAACAACTACCTTGTCCATGGTCAGACGGAGGCGGTGAATCCGGAGAAACACGGCACGAAGGTGGCGGCGCATTATCACCTGACTGTGCAGCCCGGCCAATACCAGGTGGTGCGGCTGCGGCTCAGCGATGTGGCGCCAGCCACCCTCGCCCAGACCAACGGCGAAACTCCTAGTCCATTCGGTAGCCCTTTCGAAGCTATTCTGCAGGCCCGGCGCCAGGAGGCCGACGAGTTCTATGCTGCCATCACGCCTACTGCTCTCAACCCTGACGCGGCCAATGTCATGCGTCAGGCCCTGGCCGGCATGCTGTGGAGCAAGCAGTTCTACTACTACGAGGTGGAACAGTGGCTGGAGGAGCGCGGCTCGGACCCATACAAGCCAACGCGCAAGGCCGCGCCGCGCAACGAGGGCTGGCACCACATGGACAACGCCGACGTGATCTCCATGCCAGACAAGTGGGAATACCCCTGGTACGCCGCCTGGGACCTGGCCTTTCACGTCCTGGCCCTGACGCTGGTCGACGAAGATTTCGGCAAGCAACAGTTGGACCTGATGCTGCGGGAACACTATCTGCACCCCAACGGGCAAATCCCCGCCTACGAGTGGAACTTCGGCGACGTCAACCCGCCCGTGCATGCCTGGTCCACCATCTTTACCTATCGCCTGGAGAAGGGCCACAAGGGCCAGGGCGACCTCTTGTGGCTTGAACGCATCTTCCAGAAGCTGGTCCTCAACTTTACCTGGTGGGTCAACCGCAAAGATCGTGCTGGCAAGAACGTCTTCGAGGGGGGCTTCCTGGGCCTGGACAACATCGGCGTGTTCGATCGCAGCGCGCCACTGCCGACCGGTGGCTATCTCGAGCAGGCGGACGGCACGGCCTGGATGGGGCTGTTCAGTCTGAACATGCTCGAGATCGTCTCGGAGCTCGCCATGGCCAATCCGGCCTATATAGACATGGCCATCAAGTTCACAGAACATTTCTTGTGGATTGCCTCGTCGATGATTCATATGGGTGAGGATACGGGCATGTGGGATGAGGAGGACGGCTTCTTCTACGATGTGCTACGCTTGCCGAATGGCCAGGCCCAGCGTCTCAAGGTGCGCTCGATGGTGGGCCTGTTGCCGCTCTGTGCAGCGACCGTCTTTGAGGGAGCACTTATACAGAAGTACCCTGAGATCGGCGAGCGCTTCCACCGCTTCCTCTCCGGGCGTCCGGAACTGGTTGCCGCCATCCACGACCCGCGCACACCGGGCCATGCCGGTCGCCGGCTCGGCGCCATCTTGAACGACACCCGCCTGCGCCGGGTGTTGAGCAAAATGCTCGACGAGCGCGAGTTCCTGAGCCCCTATGGGCTCCGGTCACTGTCCCGGGACCACGCCGAGCACCCGTATGTGGTCCAGGTGGGGGGCCAGGAATTTCGGGTGCCCTACCTGCCAGCGGAATCCGACACCGGCATGTTCGGCGGCAATTCCAACTGGCGCGGACCGATCTGGATGCCCGTGAACGTCCTTATCATCCGGGCGCTCCTGCAGTATTACGCCTACTACGGCGATGCGTTCACGGTCGAATGTCCCACGGGCTCGGGTCAGCACATGACCCTCTATCAGGTGGCGGAGGAGATCGCGCGCCGGCTAGCCAACATTTTTCTGCGCGGCCAGGACGGCCGGCGTCCGGTCTATGGCGGCAGCCGCATGTTTCAAGAGGATCCGCACTGGCGGGACTGTTTCCTGTTCTACGAGTACTTCCACGGCGATAACGGTGCCGGCCTCGGCGCCAATCACCAGACGGGATGGACGGGGACGATCGCCCGCCTCCTGCATGTCTTCGCGACTCTCACGTCGGAGCAGGTCCTCGCTGGCGGGAGGATGGCCTATTTCGAGTCAACTGCGCATGGGCACAGTGGTCCATTGGTGGACGCTGGCGGTAGCCCCGGTCGCTGAGATGCTTCCTGTGGAGAGTGAGAACCATGGCACTAGCCCGCTATCCTGCACTGTATCAGATCAATACGCGTATCTGGTTGACGGAGCTGTCGCGCGCCCTGCACCGGCCAGCCACACTGGATGACATTCCAGACGCCGACCTGGATCGCCTGGCGGGAATGGGGTTTGACTGGGTCTGGTTCCTGAGCGTCTGGCAGACCGGTCCAGCCGGGCAACAGGTTTCACGCAGTAACCACGAATGGCGCCAGGAATTCGAAGCGACGCTGCCAGACTTGCGCGAGGAAGACATCGCCGGGTCTGGTTTCGCCATCACTGGCTACACGGTGCATCAGGCGCTGGGTGGGGATGCGGCCCTGCTCCGCCTGCGCCAGCGGCTGCGGCAGCGTGGCCTGCGGTTGATGCTGGATTTTGTCCCCAACCACACTGGCCTGGATCACCCATGGGTGGAGGAGCACCCCGAGTATTACATCCCCGGCACCGAACTGGACCTGGCGCGGGCTCCCCAGAACTATACTTGGGCCAGGCGCCAGCGCGGCGATGTCCTGCTGGCGCACGGGCGCGATCCGTACTTTCCGGGCTGGCCGGACACCCTACAGCTCAACTATGGCAATCCGGCCACACAAGAAGCCATGATCGGAGAGCTACTGAAAATCGCCGGGCAGTGTGATGGCGTGCGCTGCGACATGGCCATGCTGGTGCTGCCTGACGTCTTTGTACGCACCTGGGACATCCAGGTGCAGCCCTTCTGGCCGCAGGCGACGCAGCGCCTGCGACAGCGAGTGCCAGACTTCTGTTTCATGGCCGAGGTCTACTGGGACCTGGAATGGACTCTGCAGCAACAGGGATTCGATTACACCTACGACAAACGGCTATATGACCGCCTCCGCGATGGTCATACCCGGCCAGTGCGTGAGCATTTCCACGCCGGGCTCGATTACCAGAACAAGCTGGCCCGCTTTCTGGAGAATCACGACGAGCCCCGGGCCGCCGCCACCTTCTCCACAGGAGTCCATGCAGCCGCAGCCGTCACTACGTTCCTGTCTCCGGGGCTGCGGTTCTTCCACCAGGGACAATTCCAGGGGCGAAAGAAACGCATCTCGCCCCATCTGGTCCGAGGCCCAGACGAACCCGTCGACCAGCATCTGGAACAGTTTTACGACCGGCTGCTGGCCATACTCCGTCATCCGGTGGTGCGCCACGGCCAGTGGCAATTGCTCGAATGCGTACCCGCCTGGGACGGCAACTGGACCTGGGATTGCTTCCTGGCCTTTGCCTGGCACGACCCAGGGGCAGACCGACTGCTGGTGACGGTGAACTATGCCCCAAACCAGAGCCAGTGTTATGTCAGGCTGCCGTTCACAGACCTTGGCAACAGCCAATGGCGGCTTCAGGACTTGCTCGGTCATGCCACGTATGACCGGGAGGGCAACGATTTGCAAGCACGAGGATTGTACCTAGATGAGCCGCCCTGGCAGGCATCTGTCTTCTCACTGACGAGGAGAGCTTGAGGTATCCGGCTTGGCGTCGCGGGCAGGCGCGCTAAGACCAGCTCTGCAAAGGACCATAGTCAATGCACTGGTGTTGATTGAACACCAGGAACTCCAGGCAGGCGAAGGTATCCAACTCCAGAGCTCGAACCTGGCAGCAGTGGGTGGCTTCGCTATCACATGCACCATGGAGTAGACGAGGTTGCTCCCGCCTTGTGGTACTCTACGCCGATGGCCACCACGGCTAGCAAGAGGTGCCCTGGTCCTGCCAACGACACGCGCGTCACACGGGTGGCCGCCGCGTGTGCCACGGCGTTGCCTGCTCATAGGCATGGCCGACCCGCAGGACCATCGCCTCGTCAAAGGGCCGTCCGGCGAGCTGGAGCGAGAGGGGCAGGCCTGAGGACGCGAAGCCGCAGGGTAACGCCAGCGTCGGCAACCCTGTCAGATTGAAGGGGGGCATGTTGCTCCGCGGGAAACCGAACTCCGGGTCCTGCGCCAGCGTGAAGGGCGTGGCCGGTGCCGGGGTGGTCGGCGTCGCAAACACGTCGACGTCCTGCAGCACCTCCGCCATCTCCCGACATAACTGGGCGCGGAGGCGTTGCGCCTGGGTGTACTCGGCCGCTGTCACCAGGGCTCCGGTGAGGATACGCTCCCGCAGCACCTCGCCGTAGAGCTCGGGGTGCTCACGGATATCGCGCTCGTGATACGCGAAGGCCTCAGCCATGAGGATCAGGAGGAACGCCGGTGTGGCGTGGAGGCTTGGGATCGTGACGTCGCGTACCTCGGCACCGAGCCCGCGGAGCGTGGCGAGCGCCCCTTCGAATGCCTGTGCCACCTCTGCATCGATGCCGTCAAAGAAATAAGCACGTGGCACACCGATTTTCACGCCGCGAATATCCCCGCCAAGCGGCGCCAGGTAGTCATCGACTGGGGCGCGACTCGAGGCCGGGTCGGCGGCATCGTGACCTGCCATGGCCTGAAGGAGATACGCGCAGTCCTCGACTGTGCGCGCCATCGGTCCGGTGTGGTCGAGTGTCCATGAGAGGGTGAGGACGCCAGCACGACTGACGCGCCCATAGGTGGGCTTGAGCCCGACAATGCCGCAGAAGGCCGCCGGCCCACGGATGGAACCCCCGGTATCCGAGCCTGTGGCGCCGACGACCAGCCCGGCGGCAAGGGCAGCGCCGGACCCACTGCTCGAGCCCCCCGGAATGTGCGCCAGGTTCCAGGGATTCCGGGCTGGCAGGAAGCGATGACCAGGCAACTGGAGGCCGAACGCAAACTCATGGGTGATGAGTTTTCCCAGGAGGACGGTGCCGGCCTCCTGCCAGCACCGCACGCACGTCGCTTCGTCCTCGGGGAGCCAGTCAGCGAGAAGCGCGGACCCACCCGTTGTGCGGATCCCGCGCGTGCAGTAGATGTCTTTGTGCGCGACCGGGATGCCCAGCAGCGGACGCGCATCGCCACGCTGCAAGGCGGCCTCGGCGGCGCGCGCGTCTGCCATGGCGCGGTCAGCCGTCAGGGTGACGAAGGCGTGCAGCTTGGGGTCGAGCTGCTCGATCCGTCCCAGCAACGTACGCGTCACTTCGACGGGCGAGAGCTCCCGCTTCCGATAGCGTCCCCCGAGTTCACGGATGGTGGCATAGGCGATCGCGTCACTCATGGCGTGTCTCCTGTTTCGGGGGTAAACACCACCGCTGGCTCCACGGTTTTGATGGCGCGCGTGTCCAGCGTGCGCACCGGGGCGAGTGCCTCGTCCAGCAGCTTGCGCACCATGGCGAGCCGGTGCTCAGCAATCGTGACCCCTGCCGCCTGGATACGTGCGCGTAACGCCTCCATTGTCAGCTCCTGTGCCGCACTCATCGAGCCTCCTTCGTGCGCTCCGCAGCCCCCAAGACTGCGGGTGGCTGCTTCCGCATAGCGCCTTGACATTCTCTCACGGCCGGTCCGGTGTTATAGTGGCATCAATAGGTACAAAAAGCAAGCTGGCAGCTTGAAGCGCTCGCATCAGGGGCGCTGCCGGCAATGTTTGCGCTCAATAGCATGCATGGTCGCCTGGCGTGGCACCAGGTGTAGGGATGCACTGCGTATGCGCCAATGGAGGCTGGACCCCGTGTGCACTTGCTGGCTCGTGCGATTTTGGACAACACTTCTATAAAAGGAGACATCTCATGGCGTCCTTCATCCACCCGTGAAGTGCCGAGCTGGGTGCTGATCGAGAACCGGCGCATGAATCCCTACGAGCGTGGTATGATGAAGGCGGCGGGGCGACTGACTTTCTGGCGCGAAATATCTGGCTGCTGGTACCCATCCAGGGGACGAGTAAGGAGTTCTTCGCGGACTTCGACAAGTTCCCGCACCAGGAGGGCTCTTCGCCAGAGGCTGCGGCCGGCTGCCCGCCAAGCGCGCCGCACTTTCCGCCCAGTGATCCGTCGCGCGTCGAGATCATGCGCACCGAGCCTACACGGCCACGTGGAACTTTGACCTGCAGCGCGGCGATTCCTACATTCCCCTGGGCCTGGGCGAGGGGTAGCTCGGTAGTTCTTGCAGGGAAGAAACACTCATGAGCGCAGGGCTCACTCGACGGAGGGAACCATGGAAATCACAATGCTGGAACTCTTGAGACGTAACTGGGGTTGGGTGGTGTTGCGTGGTGTGGCCGCTGTGCTGTTCGGCCTGCTGGCCTTCGCCTGGCCCGGCCTCACCCTGGCAGTCCTGGTCCTCGCCTGGGGCGCCTATGCCATCGCGGACGGCGTGCTGGCGTTAATCGCTGCCTGCCGCGTGCGCGACCGGGGCCGGCCGTTCTGGGCGCTGCTGATCGTGGGCCTACTGGGCATCGCCGCCGGTGTGGTGACCTTCCTCTGGCCTGGGATGACGGCGCTGCTGCTGCTGCTGTTCATTGCGTCCTGGGCGGTCGTGATGGGCATTTTTCAGATCATCGCTGCCATTCGCCTGCGGAAGGTGATCCAGAACGAGTGGCTGCTCGGGCTGTCGGGCGGGCTGTCGGTGCTCTTTGGCCTCCTCATGTTCCTGCAGCCTGGCGCTGGTGCACTCGCCGTGATCTGGATTGTTGCAGCCTATGCGGTCGTCTTCGGTGTCCTGCTGATCTGGCTGGGCTTCCGGGTCAAGCAGCAGGCGGGACGGGCGGCGTGGGCGTGAACCATCGCAGTCTCCATTCGGCTGGGCAACAGAGATGGGACTAAAATCCTATAGTCCGCTCCAAGACCCTAAGCTTACGCTCACACGGCCGCTGACCCAGGTGGCGGTAGCACCTGGGTGCCACCGAGATGACAGGGCGTGCACTGAATACCCCTCTGGGCGCTGGTGCAACTCATCATTACCCTCGGCAAAATACGGTTGCCACGCCCAAGAGTCCTACAGTAGGATAGGCGGCGGTAGTACCTCTGAGGAGACATGCATAGCATGCGGCACCGAGGTCGCACATTCGCGGTGGTCGGTTGGGTCCTTGGATGGACTGTGGGGTGAAGTCGTGAGCAAGCCAAACTCCCGCTTGCCTATGTGGAGAGCAAAAGTCATGTCTAGAGCATTCTGTGGACTCGTGTGGCTGAGCACCATGCTGGTGCTTGCCCTGTGGAGAACAACAGGCGCAGTGGAGGAGGTGCAACTCGTCTACGTCGGCTCAACGACCACCACCGTGTGGCGTGGCATCGAGCAAGGCATGCGCGAAGCCAATATTCTGGGAGGCTTTACTGGTTACACTTACACGATTGAGCCCGTGAGCCCCGAGGCCCTGCTGGGGGCGCAGCGCGACAAGCTCCCCCTGGCGGTCGTGGCAGCCACAGACGCCGAGACCTTGCAACGCCTGAGTGCGAAGCTTGCTGCTGCCAGTGTGGCCGTCATGAATCTGCTGGCGGACGATGAAGCGTTGCGCCAGGCCTGCCTCCCCAACCTGTTGCACGTGGCCCCAAGCGCGCGCATGAAGGCCGATGCGGTCGCCCAGTGGCAGAAGAGAAAACCGACTGCCCAGGTCCAGGCGCGTGCCTGGCACGAGGATTTCACCAAATTTGCGGCGGGGGAGTTGAACAACCGTTTTCGCAAGGCGCAGGGTCTCCCTATGGACGATGACGCCTGGGCGGGATGGGCTGCGCTCAAGTTGCTCTCTGAGGCGGTGGCACGCGCACAGAGTACGGAGCCGGCGCGCATCCTGGCATACTTGCGCCACGAGATGGCTTTTGATGGGCAAAAAGGCGTGCCACATACGTTTCGCGACACCGGCCAATTGCGTCAGCCCCTGCTGCTTGTGGAAGCAGGGAAACTGGTTGGCGAAGCGCCAGTGCCCGGGGTTGTCGACAGCAATGACCTCGACAGCCTTGGTTTGACATCATGCAAGCGGTGAAGGTGATACTGCAAGCGGAAGGAACCTACCTATGAAACACATTGCCCTGGCGTTGTGCATGCTCCTCGTAGCACTCCAATCTGCTGTTGCCGAACCGACGTATCGTGCCTTTGTCACCAATGAGAATGATGGCACGCTCTCGGTACTCGATATCCGCAGTGGCAAAGTAGAAACCACCGTGTCGGTCGGCAAGCGTCCACGGGGCATTGGCTTCGCACCGGACCGCTCCCAGGTCTATGTCGCCATTGGAGAGGACGACGCCATTGCCGTGGTAGATACACGGACCCTCCAGGTTGTCAAGAAACTCCCGGCTGGCTCTGACCCGGAGACCTTTGCTGTCCATCCCAATGGCCACATTTACCTGTCAAATGAAGATGACAATAAAGCCAGCGTCCTCGATCCCGTGGCAGGAAAAGTGATAGCAGAAATTCCGGTGGGTATCGAGCCCGAAGGGGTCAGCATCTCACCCGATGGCAAACTGGCCATGGTCACGAGTGAATCAACGCATATGGTGCACGTCGTCACCATCCCGGACCATAAAGTGATCGCCAATATTTTGGTCGGGGCACGTCCGCGCGAGGTGGCGTTTTCAACGGACGGACGCTGGGCGTACGTGACAAGCGAAATTGGCGGACAAGTGAGCAAGCTGGACGTCACTGCCAACAAGGTGGTGCAGGCCGTGCCAGTGGACGTGCCAAACGCCAAACCCAAAGGCGTATTGCTGAGCCATGACCAGCATACCCTCTATGTCTCGACAGGCGGGGGCAATGCGGTCGCCGTGGTGGATGCAGACACGTTGGCGACGAAAACCGTCATCCCCGTTGGCAAACGGGTATGGGGCCTGGCATTGTCACGCGATGGCACACGCCTGTATGCCTGTAACGGCCTGGACGGCACCGTCTCGGTGATTGATACAACGACGCATCAGGTCAGTGCGACCATTCAGGTGGGCTCACGTCCCTGGGGGCTAGTGATTGATGACTGAGAATTGCCTGCGGGCCTTCTAAATCAGACCGCATGAGGTTGGTACACGGCATTGCTCACCCCTGGCTGGGAATCCTCCCTCGCCCCCGTTTGTGACGCTTGACAATGTTCCTCGGCTCACCCTAAGATGCGCCCAGGTGATGGGCGCTTTTGCACAAAACGACTGGACCGAAGTGGGTGTAGTCCGGTAGGAGGATCTCTCCAGGAGGCAAGCTCCATAGAGGAGGAGAACCATGAGCAGGAAGAGATGGCACATCGCACAGGGGGTAGGAGCGGTCGTCGTGGTGTGGTATCTGCTGGCAGGATATGCGGTAGCTGCTGACTGGTCGGCAGTGACGGATGAACGCCTGCTGCAGGCCGACAAAGAGGCCGACAACTGGCTCATGTATTACCGCACCTATAATGGCTGGCGGCATAGCCCACTGCCCCAGATCTCCGCACAAAATGTGGGCAAACTGGTGCCCAAGTGGCTCATGGCCCTGGGCGAGATCGGGGACCAGGAGGCCACACCAGTGGTGAACAATGGGGTGATGATCTTTCCGGCCGGGTCGATACGGCGCATCCAGATCTTTGCTGTAGATGCAGCTACGGGCAACTTCCTATGGAGGCACGAGCATAAGCATCCGGATGAGCTCACGGCCTTTTCCACCTTCCATCCCCATAACCGTGGTGTGGCGCTGTACAAGGATAAAGTCTACTTTGGTACTCTTGACGGCAAAATAAAGGCTCTTGATGCCAAGACGGGCCAGGTGGCCTGGGAGCAGCAGGTGGCTGACAATGCCGATGGCTACTTCTTCAACCACGCGCCACTCATCGCTAAGGGCAAAGTCATTATGGGCACGAGTGGCCCGGGAGAGATGGGCGTCCGGAGTTTTGTCGTGGCCATGAATGCTGACACGGGCGAGCCTCTGTGGAAGACCTGGATGGTCCCCGGCCAGGGTGAGCCCGGCCAGGAGACCTGGGCTGGCGAGTCGTGGAAGTATGGAGGTGGCGCCGTCTGGATGACCGGCACCTATGATCCTGCGACGAACCTCCTCTACATCGGTGTTGGCAACCCGGCTCCTTTCATCTGGGAGATGCGCAAGGGGGATAACCTCTACACTTCGTCTGTTCTCGCCATGGATGCGGATACGGGTAAGATTAAGTGGTACTACCAGTATCTACCTAACGACGCCTGGGACTTCGACACCATGGATGCTCACCTGCTGCTCAACGTCAAGCGTGATGGTAAAGAGGTGCCGGCGGCCCTGCAGCCCAACAAGCTTGGCTTTCTATTCACGCTGGATCGGACCAATGGCAAACTCCTAGCGGCCACGCCGTTTATCAAGCATCTGGACTGGGCCAAGGGCTACGATCTGCAGACTGGCAAGCCCATCGAGAACCCGGGGAAACGCCCCACCATAGGCGGTCCGGCTCTCGATATCTGCCCGTCGCTGTACGGCGGCAGGAACTGGGCCAACGCGGCCTACAACCCGCAGACGGGGCTTATGTACATCCCGGCGAATGAGGTCTGCATGAACTACAAATACGTCTCGGAGTTGGTCTGGAAGCGTGGGACTCCCTATGTCGGTGTAGACTGGACCCCGAAGATGCCGCTCGACAACGCTGGGGTCGTGCGCGCTGTGGATGTCAACACGGGCGATATTAAGTGGGAGTGGTGGAACAAAGCGCCGCTGATATGGGGTGGCCTCCTCAATACTGCTGGTGGCCTGACTTTCGTTGGCACCTGGGAGGGCAAGCTGGTGGCTTTGGATCACAGCAACGGCAAGCCACTGTGGGATTTCAATCTCGGTACCCCCGTGTCAGCGCCTCCCATCTCTTACGCTGTGGGGGGTAAGCAATACGTGGCAGTGGTCGCTGGCGGGAAGACGCGGGCCCTCATCGGCATGGTGAAGGAGCCGAAACTGGCTGAGCACGTGCAAAAGACTCCCCTCGGCGGGATGCTGGCGGTCTTCGGTTTGCCAGAATAAACAGCCGCAGAGAGGGGCACAGATTACCAACGCGCCGAGATCACAGGTATAAGCATGCCTCTTATGCGCCTCGTCACACTGACGATTTTAGTCAGTATACTGCTGGGGATGGTCGTCTCCCCGGCGCAAGCAGACCTGCTTGCCCAACTCAAGGCCACGGGGCTCCTGCATATCTGTGCCGATCCAGATAATCCCCCGTTCTCAAGCAGAGATCCTCGCGAGCCGGGCTATGATGTCGAGTTGTCAGGGGAGATTGCCGCACAACTTGGGGCACGTGCGGAAATCACCTGGGTATCAACCTTCTTGGGGCGAAGCGCTATTCGACAGGTCCTGGAAGGGAAGTGCGACCTGTTCATGGGCCTGCCGCAGGACGAGCGCTTCCTGAACGACTACCCGCGCCTCGTGCTCTCCCGCTCTTACTACACCCTCGGGCACGTGCTAGTGTCCCCTCAGGCGCGTGCTGTCAAGGAGCTACGCGGTCTGCCAGATCTCAGAGTGGCCGTGGAGGGGATGAGCATGGGGGACATTTTTCTATTTCAGAACCACCAGCCACGGGCACCGTATCGCACCCAGCCCGAGGCGTTCCAGGCCGTAGTACACGGCGAGGCACCAGTGGCCTTATTGTGGGCTCCTGTCGGCTGGTGGTTAGCCAGGAAGCACCCTGAAGCCCAACTACAAGTAACCGAGCTCTCGTTACCCAACCTGGAGTTCCAGGTTGCTGCCGGCATGCGTAAGGGGGATGCAGCCTTCCAGAGCGCCGTCAACACAGCAATCGCGCAGATGGTGACGCAGGGGAAAGTAGCGGATGTCCTAAGCCGCTACGGTCAACCACCCACTGTAGTAGCGCAAGCTGCTCCTGATGTATCACAGGGGCGGTCGCTCTACTATCAAGTCTGTGCCCTGTGCCACGGTCAGAGTGCCGAAGGCGGAGGGCCTGTGCCGAATCTCAAAGAGTTTCAGGGTTCCGAGGAGCGCTTTATCAAAATTTCCCTGAACGGACGGCCTGATAAAGGCATGCCCCCCTGGCAGGGCAAGTTGTCGGAAGACGAAATCCGCCTTATTTTCGCCTTCATCCAGAGCCTGCCAAAGTAAAGGTGCTCGAGCAGATTTTTCGTTGCTCACAAACACGCGAAACTCGGCTCAAGCGGTATCAGTAGAGACTGGCAAGAGTAGAAAAACGGTGAGGACCATGATGATACTGAGCCAACCGCGACTGCTCGGCGACCCCCTCCGGAGGATCAGGCCATCCAGCCCCCACACGCGCCCCGCCCGCGCCCCGAGGAATATGATCATCGCGGTGATGAGCAGCACATGAAAGCCCTGCTGCCCGAAGGTCATCCATTGCGTGGCCAGACCATAGTTGAGTGCGAGAAAGAGCCCGATCAGGGCCGTCAGGCCGACGCAAAAACCCAGGACCAGCCCGATGCCTACAACAACCTCACCGTACCCCTGGAGGTTCGCGAAGAGCCGTGCGTTTGGCAAGACCGTACCTTCTAGGAATTGCTTGTACCATTCAACCGGGTTGCCGTTGGCAAATTCCGCTACGCGCTTCGGCTGGAATCCGATGAAGCGCGGCGACACAGCGAGATAAGGCACAAAACCCCACGCAAATTCTACCGTGAGCTTCGTCCACACCGCTTTCAGGAACCATGCACCCACAACGATCCGCAGCACAGCAAGCCAGATCTGCGGTACCTTCATGCTTCACCTCCGTCAGGAATGCAATCATTGGCATGGTGGCATGCTAGAGCTGAGCTACACCCATGTCAACACTTTTTTCATCTCCAGCGCTTCTGAAGTAACGCTTGACAACGCCTCTTGTCTCTTTTTAAATACGGCCATGAGCGCGTTGGTGCCCTGCGGTCTACTAGAATAGAAGCTTGTCAACTCCCTTTCCATGAGGGAGAGGGCACAAAACTAGGGAGGGGAGGTTGCATGCGTCTTTATCTACGCCTGGTTTGCCTGATGGCCCTGGGTGGATTCCTGCTGAGCGGAGGGGCCGTGTGGGCGCAGCTCGCTGACAAAAAAGTCATCACCCTGGCGGTAGCGAAGAAACTGGCGGTCGCAGCTGAGGAAGAAGCCATTAAGAACAAGTGGAACGTCGTCATTGTCATTGTGGACGACGGTGGGCATCTGCTCTATCTCCAGCGTTTGGACGAGACACAGACTGGTAGTATCGAGATCGCCATCCAGAAGGCCCAGACTGCCGTCAACTTCAAGCGTCCCAGCAAGGCGCTTGAGGATGCTCTGGTGACGAATAACCGAACCCCGATCCTCAAGCTGCCGGGTGCTATGCCCATCGAGGGGGGCTTGCCCATTGTCGTCAGCGAGAAAGTCATTGGGGCCATCGGCGTCAGCGGCGTGACGGCACAGCAGGATGGTCAGATTGCCAAAGCGGGGGTGGACGCGCTGCCCAAAATCCTGGGGCAGTAAGTGAGGAGTGATCCCGGACGTTGGACAGTGGTGCACTGGCGCCTTGCCGGCGCGATAGGAGGTGGCCTGAGAGGCATGGAGGAGGCAGACACGAGTCAAGGTTGCAGCACGTGCGGACTGGCTCAATGCCAGTCAGAAGAGTGAGGAGGCAAACATATGCGGTGCCACAATCAGCGCTTGGTCCCAGTGTTGATGACTCTGAGCTTGTTATTCCTGGTGGTCATGCCAGTCTGGGCCGCCGATCCTGAGATCGATCGCTTACTCCGCAGCCCTGTAGGCAAGGACTGGGTGACGAACGGTGGTAACTTGACCAATCAGCGTTATTCGACGCTGAAGCAGATCGACACCTCCAACGTCAAAAACCTCAAGGGCGCCTGGATGATCCGCCTCAAAGGCTCCGGGTTGGGCGGTAAGTACTCGCACGAGGCCACACCGCTCGTCAAGGACGGCATCATGTACGTGATCACGGGCAACGATGACGCCTTTGCGGTGAACGCCAAGACCGGTGAGTTCCTCTGGGAGTACTGGTCTGGCATCGATCAGAAGATCAATACCGTCTGCTGCGGCTGGATCAACCGCGGCGTAGCGTTGGGCGAGGGTATGGTGTTTTTCGGCCAGCTCGACGCCAATGTCGTGGCTCTGGATGCCAAGACCGGCAAGGTGGTGTGGAAGACCCCTATCGAGAAGTGGGAGAATGGCTACACCATTGCCAGCGCGCCGATCTACTACGACGGGATGATCTATATCGGCATCTCCGGTGGCGAGTATGGTGTGCGCGGCCGTGTCACGGCCCTGGACGCCAAGAGTGGCCAGATCCTCTGGCGGGCGTATACGCTGCCCGCCCCTGGTGAGCCCGGCAGCGAGACCTGGCCGCCCGGCACTGATCATTCGATGCGTGGTGGGGCAACGGTGTGGAATACGCCGGCGCTTGACCCAGAACTCGGTCTCCTCTACTTCGCCACCGGCAACTGTGGGCCGGATTACGACGGGGCGTCGCGTGAGGGCGACAACCTCTTCTGCGCGTCGATTATGGCGGTGAATGCCAAGACCGGTGCCTATGCCTGGCACTTCCAGCAGGTGCATCATGATATCTGGGACTACGATGCGGCGAGCCCGGTAGTGCTCTTTGACACGGTGATCGATGGGCAGCCACGCAAGGGCCTTGCCGAAGCCGGGCGCACAGGTTGGGTGTATATCCTGGATCGCACCAACGGCAAGCCCTTGATTGGCATCGAGGAGCGCTCGGTGCCGCAGGAGCCACGGCAGAAGACGGCGAAGACACAGCCGTTCCCGATCGGTGACGCGGTCGTGCCACAGTGCGCTGACTTGCTGCCTGGTTATGCCCAAGCCGGCTGTATCTTTGAGCCCTTCTGGGAGAGCCCGGTGTTGATCCAACCGTCGGGGATCGGTGGCACGAACTGGTCGCCAGTGCCATACAGCCCTGACACGGGTTATTTCTACGTGCCGGGCACTGTCCGCACCAGCTCCTTCACGCGCTTCGGCGATAAATTTAAGTTGGGGAAGCTCTACGTCGGTGGCAGCCAGGCCGCTCCGATTGGCTCGCCGATGAGTGGCACGTTCACGGCGATCGACAGCAAGACGAACAAGATTGTCTGGCAGCACAAGCAGCCCTACCGGACCGGACAGGGGGGTGGTTCGATGGTTACAGCCGGGGGCTTGCTCTTCCGCGGCGAGTCTGATGGCAACTTCCTGGCCCTCGACGCGCGCACGGGCGATGAGCTGTGGCGCTTTCAGACCGGCTTTGGAGCTGACGCGCCGCCCATGACCTACGAGGTGGACGGCGAACAGTACGTCGCCATCGCCACTGGCGGCAACCAGATGATCGGCAGTGGGAACGGCGATGCGGTGTGGTCCTTCTCCTTGAAGGGCCAGGTGCACCCACTGTGGCCACCACCATCGCCGCCGACCGTGGCCGGGCCCACCGGCCCGATCGCCCAAGGGGTAGATAAGGTGGAGATTGCCAACAACAACAGGGAGTATGGGTATGGACCGGCGCGTATCCGCGTCAAGGCGGGGACCACGGTAACCTTCACCAACGTTGGCGACTTGAATCACACGGCCACGGCGATGGACAATCGCGTGTGGGATACGGGCGACCTGGCGCCAGGTGGCTCGAAGGCCATCACCTTCAGCGAGCCAGGTAGCTACTACTACATTTGTACGCCACACCCGTGGATGTATGGGCAAGTCATCGTGGAGAAATGAACCGGTGCTCAGGCTGGCCCAACGGCGGGCCAGCCTGAGGGCTTTGCGTACGGTGGGTATGGCGACAGGCATGCCAAATTTGAGGGTCTGACAACGCCGCGTGAACTTGAGGCGGTGGTGAGACACATGCTCAGGCTGGGGTAACAGCTGACTACTTGACCTCCTCATAGTTGAGCCCATCGAAATTGTAGCGGGGTATTTGCACCCATACCCCCGCCTCCTGCTGTGGGACCTTGTGGACCCGCACCTCACCCACGGTCAC
>Ga0081455_10003021_pt1 | contig 19617 bp, 11 predicted proteins | sample TabmetS3T2R1_FD_70207 | JGI IMG/M metagenome (GOLD analysis project Ga0081455, IMG submission 70207) | Tabebuia heterophylla rhizosphere microbial communities from the University of Puerto Rico - S3T2R1 | ecosystem: Host-associated > Plants > Roots > Rhizosphere ... | reverse complement strand
CGTCTGCATCCGGCTGGGCATGTGGCAGTTCGACCGGCTCGACCAACGGCAGGCCGACAACGAGCGCATCGAAGCCAACCTGGCGGCCGATCCCGCGCCGGTCGACAGTGTCGTCTCCGCCAGTGGCAGCGTCGCTCCCGACGACGAGTGGCGGCGGGTGACGGCGACCGGCAGCTACGATCCCGAACACCAACTCGTCGTGACCCAGCAGACCCGCGACGTCGGCCCCGGCGTCGACATCCTGACCCCGCTGGTCCAGGCCGACGGCGCGGCTGTCCTCGTCGATCGAGGCTGGCTCGCGACCAGTGCGTCGTCGGAGGTGCCGGATCCGCCGCCGGTGCCCGCCGATCCGGTCGAGGTCACCGGCTGGCTCCGCGTCAACAGCGACGTCGACGACTGGGCCACCACACCGGACGACGGCACGGTACGGGAGGTCGACAGCACCGACATCGCGGCGACCCTGCCGTACGACGTCCTCCCCGGCTGGGTCTCACTCACCGAGCAGGACCCGCCCGCCAGCGACGGTCTGGCCGCGCCCGAGGACCCGGACCTGGGCCAGGGGCCGCACTTCTTCTACGGGCTGCAATGGTGGTTCTTCGCCGCCCTGGCGCTCGTAGGCTATGGCTGGTTCGCCTGGGTCGAGGCGCATCCTCGCTCGAGCCGGGAGTCGGCCGCGGATCCACGGCAGCCGGCTTCGTCCAGTCCCCGGACCTGAGGAGGATCGTGTGGCGAGCGGCATCGAGGACTACGCGCTGATCGGCGATCTGCAGACCGGGGCGCTGGTCGGACGCGACGGCAGCATCGACTGGCTGTGCCTGCCGCGGTTCGACTCGGGCGCCTGTTTCGCCGCGCTGGTCGGCGACTCGGACAATGGCCACTGGCGAATCGCGCCGGCCGACGGTAGACCCGCCACATCGCGGCGCTACGTCGGTGACACGCTCGTGCTCGAGTCGACCTGGGAGTCGACGGCGGGAACCGTCCGGATCCTCGACTTCATGCCGCAACGGCACCACGCGCCCGATGTGGTTCGCATCGTCGAAGGCGTTCGCGGCCGGGTCGAGATGCGGTCGGTGCTGCGGCTGCGGTTCGACTATGGACAGCGCATCCCGTGGGTGCACCGCCGCGGCAACCAGGTCGTCGGCCTGGCCGGCCCGGACGCGGTCTACCTGTCCGCCGACGTCCCTGTGCGGGGCGAGGACTACGCCACGGTCGCGAATTTCACCGTGGCCGAGGGCGATCGGGTGCGCTTCGTCCTCACCTGGCATCCCTCGCAGGACGCGCCGCCGTCGCCGGTCGACGCGGACCGGGCGCTGACCGAGACCACCGACATGTGGGAGACGTGGGCCCATCAGTGCCGGCTTCCGAAGGACTACACCGAGGCCGTCACGCGCTCGGTGATCACGTTGAAGGCGCTGACGTACCAGCCGACCGGTGGCATCGTGGCGGCTCTGACCACCTCGCTGCCCGAAGACCTCGGTGGCGTCCGCAATTGGGACTACCGCTACTGCTGGCTGCGTGACGCGTCGATGACCCTGGAGGCGATGCTCGCGGCCGGCTACACGGAGGAAGCCACGGCGTGGCGCGGCTGGCTGTTGCGCGCCGTCGCCGGCTCGCCGCATGACATGCAGATCATGTACGGCGTCGCCGGCGAGACGCGTCTCACGGAGTTCGTCTGCGACTGGCTGAAGGGCTACGAGGACTCGACGCCGGTGCGCGTCGGCAACGCCGCTGCGACGCAGACCCAGCTCGACGTCTACGGCGAGGTCATCGACGCACTCCACCGGGCCCGGGCGGCCGGGGTCCACCGTGACTTCGACTCCCTCTCCCTCCAGTACGTCATCGGGGACCACATCGAATCGGTGTGGGAGCAGCCGGACGAGGGCATCTGGGAGGTCCGGGGACCGCGACAGCACTTCACCTACTCCAAGGTGATGTGCTGGGTCGCGTTCGACCGGCTGGCGCGAGCCGCGAAGCGGTGGGGACGCCACGAGATGGAGCCACACTGGCGCGGAATCGCCGACCGGATCCGGGACCGGGTCTGCCGCGACGGCTGGGATGAGGAGCGCGGCGCGTTCACTCAGGCCTTCGGCAGCCGGAAGCTCGACGCGTCCCTGCTGCTACTCCCCCGGCTCGGCTTCCTGCAACCGGACGACCCGCGCATCGTCGGCACGGTCGACGCGATCGAGCGCGAGCTGACCCAGGACGGGCTGGTCATGCGCTACGAGACCACGCCGACGGGCGACGCAAGCGAGGTCGACGGGCTCCCGGGCAGCGAAGGCAGCTTCCTCGCCTGCTCGTTCTGGCTCGCCGACGCGCTCTACCGGATCGGCCGGGTCGACGACGCTCGCGACCAGTTCGAGCGGCTTCTCGACCTGCGCAACGACGTCGGTCTGCTCGCCGAGGAGTACGACGCCCGGCACGGCCGGCTAGTCGGCAACTACCCGCAGGCGTTCAGTCACATCGGCCTGGTCTCGACCGCGTACACGCTCAACGACTGACGCGACTCGCCCGGCGCCTCGGTCGTTTGCTCAGAGGGCGCGCAGCATGCCGCCGTCGACGGGCAGGAACGTACCGGAGACGAACGACGCCGCCGGCGACAGCAGGAAGGCCGCGACCCGTCCGAGCTCCTCCGGCCGGCCGTAGCGACGCAGCGGGATCGCCTGTTCGCTGCGGCGTCGGGCCTCGTCGGGATCGCCGGACATCGCGTCCAGCTCGCGTACCCGCTCGGTGTCGACCCGGCCGGGCAGCAGGCCGTTGACCCGCACGCCTTGCGGACCCAGCTCGTCGGCCAGGGTCTTCGCCGCCATCGCCAGACCGGGTCGCAGGCCGTTCGACACCGCGAGACCGGGGATCGGGCTGCGTACGGACGACGACAGGACGAAGACGAGCGACCCGCCGTCGGTGACGTTGTCGGCGACCGTACGCGCGATCCGCAACGCGCCGAGGAACACCGCCTCGAACGCCGACCGCCACTGGTCGTCGGAGATCGACGTGATCGGACCCGGAGGCGGTCCACCGACGCTGATCAACGCACCGTCGAGACGGCCCCATCGACTCTGTGCTGCGGTGACCAGCCGATCGGCGGTCTCCGGGTCGGCGTTGTCGGCGACGACGGCCTCGCAGTTGTTGGTGCCGAGAACCTCGGTCAACGGTGCCAGATTCTCGACCGAACGGCTGGAGACCACCACCTTCGCGCCGTCGCCGACGAGTTCCTGCGCCGAGGCGGCTCCCAGGCCGCGACTCGCTCCGGTGACGATGTACACGTGATCTCGCAGTCCGAGGTCCATGGGGTCAGCGTAGGGGTTGGCTGGCTTCCTCGAACGCGGCCAGGTCAGCGACGCCGTTGATCGACGGCGCCGAACCCGTGTCGAACTGGGTGCGATAGAGATCGGCGTAGAGTCCCTCGGCGGCGAGCAGCTCGGCATGGCTGCCCTGCTCGACGATCCGGCCGTGGTCGACGACGAGGATTCGGTCGGCCTGGCGGACCGTGGACAGCCGGTGGGCGATGACCAACGAGGTGCGCCCCTCCAGCGCGGTGTCGAGGGCGCGCTGCACGGCCGCCTCGGACTCGGAGTCCAAGTGGGCGGTGGCCTCGTCGAGTACGACGATCTGCGGCGCCTTGAGGAGCAGCCGCGCGATGGCCAGCCGCTGCCGCTCGCCGCCGGACAGCCGATAGCCACGGTCGCCGACGATCGTGTTGAGCCCGTCGGGCAGGCTCGCGACCAGCCGCCGGATCTGCGCCGCCTCCAACGCGTCGATGATCTCCTCGTCGGTCGCGTCCGGCCGGGCGTAGCGCAGGTTGGCCGCGATCGAATCGTGGAACATGTGGGCGTCCTGCGTGACGTAGCCGACCTGACGCCGCAGGGACTCCTGGGTCACGTCGCGTACGTCTTCGCCGCCGACCCGGACGCTGCCGCCGGTGACGTCGTAGAGCCGGGTCACCAGGTGCGTGATCGTCGACTTGCCGGCTCCGGAGTGGCCCACCAGGGCGACCATCTCACCAGGGCGAATCTCGAACGACACGTCGTGCAGCACGTCACAGTTGGCACTGTCGCCGGGTCCGCTGACTGTCTCGAGGCTGGCGAGGGACACGTCCTCTGCAGTCGGGTAACGGAACCGGACCTTGGAGAACTCGACGCTCGCCGGTGCGTCGTCCGGCAATCGCTTCGCTTCCGGGTCGTCCTCGATCATGGACGGGAGGTCGAGCACCTCGAATACCCGCTCGAAGCTGACCATCGCGGTCATGACGTCGACGTGCACGTTGGACAACCCGGTGAGTGGTCCGTAGAGCCGTCCGATCAGTGCCGCCAATGCGAGCAGGGTGCCGACCGACAGGGCGCCGTTGACGCCCATGACGCCGCCGATGCCGTAGACCAGCGCCGTCGCGAGCGAGGCGACAAGCGTTAAGGCGGTGAAGAAGATCCGGCTGGTCATGGCGACCCGGACACCGAGATCGCGTACGTTCGCGGCCTTCTCGTCGAACGCCTTGTCCTCGTCGTCGGCGCGGCCGAACAGTTTCACCAGCATCGCCCCCGCGACGTGGAACCGCTCGGTCATCGACGAGCCCATCTCGGCGTTGAGCTGCATCTGCTCCCGGCTGAGCCCCGCCAGCTTCGCGCCCGCCCATCGCGCCGGCAGGATGAACAGCGGCAGCAGGACGAACGCCACCAGCGTGATCTGCCACGACAGGAACAGCATCGCGCCGACCACCATGATCAGGCTGACGATGTTGGAGACGACGCCGGACAGCGTCGACGTGAAGGCTCGTTGCGCGCCCACGACGTCGCTGTTGAGGCGTGAGACGAGCGCGCCGGTCTGAGTACGGGTGAAGAACGCGACCGGCAGCCGCTGGACGTGTCTGAAGACATCGGTCCGCAGGTCGTAGATCAGTCCCTCACCGATGCGTGACGAGCACCAGCGCTGCGCAAGCGTGAGGATCGCCTCGAACACGGCGATCAGCGCCACCACCAAGGCGAGCCACACGACCAGACTGGTGTCCTGCTGCATGACGCCGTCGTCCACGATCTTCTTGAACAGCAGCGGCGTCGCCACCACCAACAGCGCGCTCACGACGACCATGGCGAGGAACGCCACGATCTGACGGCGATAAGGACGCGCATAACGCACGACGCGTCCGGTCGTCCCCGGCGCCAGTCGCTGACTCGTCACCGACCGATCCGACGAGTACGACCGCATCGCCATCCAGCCGCCCATAGTCCCGCTCATCTACCACCTCAACGCCCAGAATGCCCTGCATCTTCCCTCCCCACGGTACGAACGCCCCCCGACAAGCGCATGTTCGCCCACCGCGAACAGCACCCCACGGATCTTGAGGGATTGGGGTAGCCATAGCAGCCGCAATCCCTCAACATCTGTCGCGATCACGCGTGTGACTCGAACCGACGATCAATGGCATGCGCCGTGGACGGTCCGCGGCACCTGTGGTGTCAAAGGGGCCAACGCTAGCCACGGAGCGGGGCGGTGGGTTCATCCCGCGAGTGTCCGTGGATGGGCCTGGCCGCCGAGCGAGGCACGAGCGAGGCTGGTTGGACCGAGCGGGATGAACCCGCCGCCCCGCAACCCCGCCAGCAAGCGACGAGGTCAGGCGATCTTGCCGGCCGGGACGCGACCGTACCCGGGCAGCAACTCCTCGACCAACGCCGTCGTCCGCGCCTCGGCGCCTCGCGGCGACCCGTGCCTGCCGATCGCCTCGAACATCTCGTTCGCTACTCGGTGCAGAGCGTCGGCGTCGCCGTGGCGGTGCGCCAGTCGCAGCTCGGCCCGCCACAGCTCCTCGCAGCCGGGCACCATGTCGAGCCCAGTGCGAAGCGACTCGTGGGCGAGGCCGAGGTTGCCGTCGTCGGCCGCGACGCTCGAGACGCGTAGCGCGACGCCGACCACGGTGGTCTGGATGTCTCGTACCGGCGAGGTGTTGGCCAGCCAGGAGTAGCGGTGCGCCGGCAGCTCGTCGAACGCCGGACCGTCGACACATGACAGGGCAGACGCGAGGTCCATCGCCGGGTCGTCGGCGCGCTCGGCCCGTGCGACGTACGCCTGCAGGACGTGCCAGTCGACCCGGACGTCGCGCAGGTCGAGCCGCCAGCGTTGCTCGTCGTCCTGGAACAGCCGCTGCTGTCCGTCGGCACCGGTGCCGAGCCAGCGTTGTACGTGGCCGATGGCCGCGTCGCGTACCTCGTCGCTGACGCCACGCGGCCAGATCGCCGAGGCGAGCACGCTCGGGTGGACGCCGGCCGGATGCAACGCGAGATAGGCAATGATCTCGGTCGCGAGCTCGACTCGACTGGGATCGATGTCGCCGGGCGCGGTGACCCTGACCGGCCCGAGCAGCTGCACCGAGACGGCAGCCTCGGAACCGGGCTTGAGCAGCCGCGAGTCGGACCCCGGGACGGCCTGCGTCGCGGCCCTGGCCGGTGGTGCGGAGCGAGCGGCGTCGGCCCAGCGGAAGAGCTCGACCATGCGAGCGGCCGCCGCCGTCGGCACTCGCTGCGCGGCGACGTCCAGTCCGAGTTGCGGGTTGGTGAGCCGGCCGTCGGGCGTCACGTCGAGCCGCCAGGCGGCGCTCGCGGACTCGCCGACCAGGACTGCGGCACTGAGCTGGTGCTGCGCGATCGCGGTCGCCAGCCGCTGCGCCTGCTCGACGCTGATCGGCTGCGCGACCAGGACGACGCCCGGACCCGATGAGTCGTGGCGGGCCAGCGCGGTGTCGACGTCGTCGACCTGACGGATCCGGTGCGGTGCGATCGCGGCGAGGTTGTTGTGGAAGCCGACCAGGGTCAGCTGCAGTGCGTCCGTCCACGACGCGGAGGCGAGTTCGAGCGCCATCGACAGCGCGACCTCGTGGGCCGCCGGAGTGGCGCCGGCCAGCGCGACCACACCGGCAGCGCCGGCGAGGTTGGCCAGCACGATCGTGCCGTCCGCAGTCCGCCCGACCGTCGCGAGCGTCGGGCACGGCGACGCGACGCCCGCCGGCGGGTCGAAGCCATCGGCGACCGCGCGGTCGACCACCCAAGTACGGCCGTCCGGCGAGGACCGCCAGCCCTCGGGGATCGCCATCATCACCGGCGCCTCGAAGGCGATCGTGAGCGACTGCTCGTTGACGTACGCCGCCCGCACCGGCGGCACCGAGTGGCCGGCCTGGTAGCCGCTGTGGGCCAGCTGGCGCATCGAGCGGTCGACCAGCAACGCGGCCGGTCCATCGGCGGCGAGCCGTAGGTTCGCCTCGTCGCCGGGCTTGAGTCCGCCACCACCGCCAGGACCGCCACCCTGCCAGCCGCGCCGGCGACGAAGCGCGAACAGCAGGCTCGCCGCGACCAGACCGCCGCCGACTCCGAGCGGAGCCGCCCACTGGCCGACACCCTCCTCGTCGGACGATGCTCCCCCGCCGCCGGACTCCGCACGCTGATCCTGGTCGCCCCTGATGAGTACGTGCTGGTTGTCGCCGTCGTCGCGCCCCTGCACCCGGTGCTCGGCCTGGGTATCCAGCTGGTTGGTGTCGTCGTTGCCGGCGCTCAGGATGATGATGCCGGGGCCCTTGGCGTCGTCGGGCAGATGCAGGATCCACCCGGGATAGATCAGGTCGGGGTCCTGTAGCGAGTTGCCGTCCGGTTGTACGACGTCCTTGTTCAGCTGGTAGATCTCCTTCCACCGCATGCCGTCGTTGAGGTAGCGCTCCGCGATGTCCCACAGGCAGTCGTACTGCCGGCTGTGCGGCGGCTGCACCTCGTACTTGACGCCCTGCGTCGTCCGGATCGCCAGCCCCGGCTCGAGCTCCGAGTGCGGTCCGGCCCGGTGCGAGACCTGGCTCGCGTCGCCGCCGGAGGAGTGGTCCGCCGAGGCGACCGCGCTGTGCTCGGCGCTGGGTCCGGTCGCGGCTGTGGCGGTCGGCATCGCGACGGCGGCCGACCCGACCAGCAGCATCACCGAGGCGACCAGCCGCCGGGCGAGGGACTGGGTGCCGACACTGCCGCCGGGGATGTGCCGAGCATCGGCGCGCCGGCCCTGGACCAGCTCGACCAGCACGCAGGTCGCGAAGTGCGCCCAGGCCAGCCAGAGGACGGCCACCAGGATGCCGAGGATCTGCTCGGCGCCCAGCGCATCGGTCAGCCAGTCGCTGCTCGGCGCGCTCGACGGCCAGGGAGCGCCCCCACCCCACGTCCACAAGGCATAGGGCACGCCACCGAGCAGTGCCACGATGGCGATCAGCGCCATCAGTCCGCGTAGTCGTTGCGCTGGGCCGGTCACGATGCTCCCGGGGTCAATTCGGACAGAACACTCCGCCATCATCTTGCCGCGCGGGAGGGTCACCAGTGACGATCGGCGGCTGTCCTAGCCAGTCAGGTCTCGCAGCCGCGCCAGCTGAGCCCGGCGCTCGGCATCGAGCTGTGCGTCGTACGTCCGGTCGGCCGCCTCGACAAGGAGCGCCTTCGTCGCCCGTACCGCACCGACCGGAGCCACCGCGAGGGCCGCGACCAGGTCCGACACGGTGCCGTCCAGCTGGTCCGGCGGGACGCAGACGGTGGCCAGCCCAGACTCGACCGCCTCCCGGGCCTCGATCCATCGGCCGGTCACGCAGACCTCGAGGGCGCGGGCGTAGCCGAGGATCTCCACCAGCGGCTTGGTGCCGCCGAGGTCAGGCACCAGACCGAGCGTGGGTTCGCGCATGCAGAATCGCGCGTCCTCGGCGATCACCCGCAGGTCGCAGACCAGCGCGAGCTGGAAGCCGGCGCCGACGGCCGCACCTTGCACGGCCGCCACGGTCATGATCTCCGGTCGCCGCCACCAGGTGAAGGCCGACTGGAAGGTCGCGATCTGCGCCAGCGCCTCGTCGTCGGCCAGCGCGGCGATCTCGCCGAAGGTCCGCTCGCCAGGGATACCCTCGGGCGTCATCATCCGGCGGTCGAGACCAGCCGAGAACGCCGCTCCCTCGCCGCGGACCACCACCACGCGTACATCGGAGTCGACGGCCTCGCCGATCGCCGCGAGTGCCCGCCACATGCCCGGCGTCTGCGCGTTGCGTACATCCGGCCGGTCGAGCGTGACGGTCAGGATCGGGCCGTCGACGTCGATCCGGAGGCCGGCCTCGTCGAGTTGCTCCGCGGTGGGATACGGCATGGCCCGACCCTAAGGTGCGGCAAGCACAGGCACGGAGCCGCGGTGTCGACCGGCTGGATCAGCCGGCTCCCACCGGGCTCCGTGCCCGTTTATCGCGCCGCCAGGGCCGCGGCGTCGCGCTTCTAGTCGGCCTCGACGAACTGGAAGTACGCCCGATGCTGTTCGCCGTTGTCGAGGGTCAGAACGAACTCACGACAGGTATCGACCCAGCCCTCCTCGGTCTGCCACGGGAAGGTGTAGCGTCCAGCGGTACTACGGCTGAGCCCGGAACCGCCCGGCGTCTCGGCCGCCACCGGAAGTGCTCCCGGCGTGACGTGGTCCGATCCCGGGATCTCGGTGGCCAGCGTCTCGCAGTTGACCTGCCGGGAGTACGGCGAGTTCGCCTGCAGGATGTCCAGCCCGGTGCGACTCGCTTCGTCGAACCGCATCGGCACCGTCTGACCTGCCGCGACCTGGTTCAGGACCGGCTCGTCCTGCACCTGGCCGACGAATCCGCTGCCACAGGCCGGGTGCGTGTCCATCGCCTCGGTGTTGTCGTCGCGGTCCGCGCTGCTGCCCTGCTCGGCGCTGTAGCCGAGACCACGACGCGCGAACGCCGCCCAGATCATGCACTGGTTCTCGCCACCGGTCAGTGCCTGGTCGGCGGCCAGGATGCCGTTGCGGCCGTCGACGAAGCCCGGGAAGCAACCCTGCATCTTCATGCCGTCGATCACCAGCTGGTACGCCAGGTTGTTGCCGCCGGTGTCCCACGAGTCGTACATGTTCGGGTTGAAGCCGTACTTGTCGATCATGTTCCAGGTCATGTCCCAGAGGATCGAAGCCCAGCCGTGTCCCACCTGGTGCGGTGCGACGATGGTCGAGTTGTCCAGCCAGGAGTTGCTCCGGATGCTGTTGTAGGTGAACGGCTGGATGTCCATCGTCCGCGAGTACGGCCGGTTCCGTATCCCGCTGTCGCCACGGTCGTCCTGGAAGACGACGTAGGTGCCCATGCCTCGGGTGCCGTCCGGGTCGTCGATCTCCGGGTCGATGAGGGCCGCGATGGCGAGGTAGTCGCTCCAGCCCTCACCCATCTGCTCGACGCCGCCGAGACAGTTGACGGTCGGGCCGCCGGTCAGACGGTTCGACAGACCGTGGCCGTACTCGTGCATGATCACGCCGATGTCGAAGTCGCCGTCGCGGATGCCCGGGTGGTCGGGGTGCTTGCGCACCGTGCCGGTCGTCGGGCCGTCGGCGATGGCGGCCTTGATGATCCCGGCGTTGTTGACTCCCACGCTGACCGCCGGAAGGTTCGGCCGGCTGGTCGCGACGGAGCCGGACAGCACGGTCGGACTCTCGTCCGAGCCGTCACCGACGACCACTGCGCTGGCGCCGAGCCCTTCGGCGACCTCGACCCGCTGCACGTACGAGCACAGGCCGGAGCCGGTGCCGCCGTCGGTCAGGACGGCCCAGTCGCCCGCGGGCAGATCAGCCGGATACTGGCTGGCTTGGCAGCCGGAGCCGGCGTAGACGAACGTCAGGCCGGTCAGCCCAGCCGTCGTCGGCGGCGGGGTGAACCTCGCCCAGCGAGCACCGAAGTCACCCAGACCGTTGATGACGACCTGGTTCTGGTAGCCGAACTGGTTGCCGGGCCACAGGTACATGCGCATTCTCGGGAAGCTCGTCGTCGAGCCGTCCACCGGCGTACGGAAGTTGGCGTTGTTCAGGCCGGCGCCGCTCTGCGCCTGGCAGCGCACCTCGTCGCTGTCGAACCCGCCCCGGCCGTAGTTGTTGGCCTGGAAGTTGCCGGACGCCTCGTCGAACCCGTAGCGGTACCACAGGTCGTGGATGGTGTTGCACCAGAAGAACAGGTTCTCCACGGTGGCATCGCGGTAGTTCTGCGGCTGCTCGTTCAGATCGACCGGGCTGTCGAACGCCATGCCCGGGCCGCCGTCCGGCTGTCCGCCGAAGTCGGGCGAGTCGTCGCCATCCTCGTCGAGGTACGCGCGGACGTTGTTGCCCCGCGTGATGCTGTACTCCGCGCCCGGTGCGCCGTCGGTGTCGTGCCAGCCGTAGGGGGAGGCCGTGCCGTCGGCGGGGTTCTGGAAGAGCACCCGACCGTCCTCGTTCGGGCTCTCCTGCGGGTAGGCGCGATAGCTCGTGCCGTCCTGGACCGGGTTGGGTGACACCCACTCGGTGCGACCGGATGCGAGGTTCTCGGCAGCGGCCGAGTCGGCGCCGCTGGTGCGGGCCAGCGAGGACTCCAACGCCCTGCGCGGAGTCGAGACCACCCAGTCGTCGACGTAGAGCAGCTCGCCGGTCCGGGCGTCGACCGTGGTGTTCCACAGATGGTCGCCGGAGGAGTCGTCGATCACCAGCTGCCAGCCCAGACGCAGGCCGTCCTTGGTGGGCTGCCAGCCCTGGCGGGCCGGGATCGGCGAGTTGGAGACGCTGCCGCCGGACAGTACGGTCTCGCCGCCGGCCTTGGCCGCCTGCACCACCCGTACATTGCGTGGCTGGTTGAGGTCGAGCTCATCGGCCGCAGCGTCGACCGCCTCGACGGCCGCGAGGTCGGCAGCGCCGGAGGCGGTCTCGCTGAGGTCGGACTCCAGGCTGTTGCCGACGTAGAGGATGCTGCCGTCGGGATTGACGTTGACCGTGGCCTGGCCGCCGAAGACCTCGAGTCCCTGGAAGCGCTGGTTGACACTGACGTGGGTCACGCCGGTGTCGCGGCTCGGGTAGCTCGACAACACCACGAGGTCGCTGACATCCGCAGCGGTCACTCCGAGATCCTCGGCATGCTGCTTGACGTACTTGATCGCGAGATCTTGGGGACTCGCATCGGCGGCCGACCCCGAGTCGGCCTCGATACTGCCTCCATTGGCGGCGGGCGCTGCGACCACGGCGCCTGGGATCACCAGGGCCGCTGTGGCAGCGATGACTAGGGAACGTAGGGACACCGTGACTGCCCTTCCTTCGCGTGATGGCGTCGCTGGCTGGCCTTGTCCGCCGACGCGGATCCGACGCCCGAAAGGTGCCGTCGTCTCGACGACCGCCCCCACGTTTGCGGTATGAAATTTGACGCCTTCTGCCGACGATAAAAGGGGTGAGTCGGACGTGCGTCAATCCTCTACTCGCCGGTAACCAGAAAGTTCCGTCAGTCGTAGTAGAGACCCCGAAGTCGCCTCCGACAGATCGACGGATTGGCTAAGAAGTGACCAATCGTCGCGGCACTCAGGCCAGCGCCACCAGCTCGGTGTAATCCTCGCTCCACAGGTCCTCGACCGCGTCGGGCAGGATCAGCACCCGATCCGGCGACAGTGCCTGGACCGCACCTTCGTCGTGGGTCACCAGCACGATGGCCCCCTCGTAGGTACGGATCGCCCGCAGCACCTCCTCGCGCGATGCCGGGTCGAGGTTGTTGGTCGGCTCGTCGAGGAGCAGGACGTTCGCGCTCGATACGACCAGCGTCGCCAGAGCCAGCCGGGTCTTCTCGCCACCGGACAGCACACGGGCCGGCTTGTGGGCGTCGTCGCCGGAGAACAGGAACGAGCCGAGTACGCGCCGTCGCGTGGGGTCGTCGAGATCGGGCGCGGCCGTCGCCATGTTCTCGGCCACGGTGCGGTCGAGCCCCAGCGTCTCGTGTTCCTGGGCGTAGTAGCCGAGCTTCAGCCCGTGTCCGGGCTCGACCACACCGGTGTCGGCCGGCTCCAGACCGCCGAGGATCCGCAGCAGGGTGGTCTTGCCGGCGCCGTTGAGGCCGAGTACGACGACCCGGCTGCCCTTGTCGATCGCGAGATCCACGTCGGTGAACACCTCGAGCGAGCCGTACGACTTGCTCAGACCGCCGGCCCGCAACGGCGTCTTGCCGCTCGGCGCCGGGGCCGGGAACCGGATCTTCGCGATCCGATCGCTGCGTCGCTCGGCCTCGAGTCCACCGAGCAGCCGCTGCGCCCGCCGCTCCATGTTGTGGGCCGCGCTCGCCTTCGTCGCCTTGGCCCGCATCTTGTCGGCCTGCGCCATCAGCGCCGAAGCCTTCCGCTCGGCGTTGGCTCGCTCGCGGTGCCGCCGCCGCTCGTCGGTCTCGCGCTGCTGCAGATAGGCCGACCAGCCGAGGCTGTAGAGGTCGAGCTCGGCCCGGTTGGCATCCAGATGGAACACCCGATTGACGGTGTGCTCCAGGAGTGCGGCGTCGTGGCTGATCACGACGAGTCCCCCTCGGTGGGCCGCCAGGAAGCTGCGCAGCCACACGATCGAGTCGGCGTCGAGGTGGTTGGTCGGCTCGTCGAGCAGCAGCGTCTCGACGCCGGAGAACAGGATCCGGGCCAGCTCGACCCGGCGTCGCTGCCCACCGGAGAGGGTACGAAGCGGCTGGCCGAGCACCCGGTTGGGCAGGCCGAGGCTGGCCGCGATGACGGCGGCCTCCGACTCGGCCGCGTAGCCGCCACCGGCATGGAGCTCGGCGTCGGCGTTGGCGTAGCGGCGCATCGCGCGATCGCGGTGCGCCGGGTCGTCGGACGCCATCTCGGCCTCGGCGGTGCGGAGTCGCTTGACGACACTGTCGAGTCCGCGGGCGGACAGGATGCGCTCCTGGGCGCTCACCGCGAGGTCGCCGGTGCGCGGATCCTGCGGCAGGTAGCCGACCGAGCCGCTCCGGGTCACCCGACCAGAGGCCGGCTGGCCCTCGCCGGCCAGGATGCGTGTGAGGGTGGTCTTGCCGGCGCCGTTGCGGCCGACCAGGCCGACCCGGTCACCGGGCCCGATCCGAAACGAGGCACCGGACAGCAGAAGAAGGGGACCGGCGCGGACCTCGAGTTCGTGCGCAGTCAACATGAGATTGGCTCCAGGGAGTGGGAAGGGGCGTACGGGACAAAAGGGATAGTGCTGGGCGCACGTGTGCCCTAGTCCGTGTCGCGCTCCTGGAGCAGCATGCCGCTCAGTCTACGGGCTCGCCCGGTCCCGCCGCTCGTCAGTTTGTGACTTCGCGGGTCAGGCCAGCTCGTTGAGGGTGATCCGGGCGGCTCGGGCGGCGGCGATCGACTCCACGAGCACCCGGCGACGCGGGTTCGCCACGTCGAGCCAGCGGGTCGCCATCCCGTCGGCCAGGGTCGGGCCGTGTCGGGCCGCATCCAACACCTGGCTGACCAGCGCCCGATCGCCACCGCCGACGACCGGCCCCCGCCAGTCCCCGAGCACGTCGTCCACGGCGTCGGCCGCCGACTTGGCCAGGGCGGCGGCCTGGTTCGCTCGCCGTCGCGCGAACCGCTTCTGGCTCTGGCCGCCGGCCTTCGTCTGGCCCTGTACGTAGCGGGTGCCGCTCCGCGACTGGGCGAGCGTCGCCCCCTCGACTCGTCCGATGGCGAAGCCGCCACGGCGAACGAGCACCAACGCGAAGGTGTCGAAGCCGAGCGCCGCGGCCGCCACACTTTGTCCATCGAGCTCGTCCGGTAGTGGACCGGTCAGCCGGATCGCTGCCGTCGCACCGTCGTCTGCCCGGGCGACAGCTGCATCGTCGTCCGGCTCCCAGGTGAGCGTGCCGTGCCGCTCCGCGAAGCGGTCGATCCAGCCGTCGAGGCGCTCGGCGGCGACGGTGACCGTCCGGGCCAGCGTCTCGGACATGGTCAGGCCGCGCTGTGCCGGGGATAGCCGGGGATGAGCTCCTCGACCAGCGCCTCGGTCTCCGCAGTCGCACCGGTCGGCGAGTGCTGGTCGATCGCGGCATACATCTCGTCGGCCACCGCGCGTACGTCACTGCGGCTGCCTAGCTTCGCGGCCAGCCGGAGGGCGTCCTGCCAGAGGCCCTCGGCCGCGGGCGCGACCTGGAGTCCGCGCAGAATCGCATCGCGAGCACCACGACCGTCGCCTCGCCCTGCGCATGTCGATGCGAGCCGGCGCGCGGCGAGGACGATGGCCACCCGGGCATCATCGTCGACACTGTCGTAGGCCAGCCATCCGTAGCTGCGAGCCGGCAGCTCCGACCACGGCTCCCCGCGTACGAGATCCAGCGCCTGACTCAGCGCGGTGACCACGTCGGTCCCCTGCTCGTGCGGCGCGTTGACCAGTGCCCTGAACAGGTCCCAGTCGAACCGGACGCCGGCGCGCCGAACCGACCAGCGGCCGTCGACCATCGCCAGGTGTGGCGTGCCGTCGGAGTCGTCGCCCAGCCACGACTGGGCGGCGGCGAGCGTCGCGTCGACCACGTCGTCGGAGACGCCACGCGGCCACAGCGCCGCGGTGAGCGCGTTGGGATGGACGCCCTCGGGATGCAGGGCGACGTAGACGACCAGCTCGGTGAGCAGATCGCGCCGGGCCTCGTCGACGGCGCCGTCGGCCTCGACCACGACCGGGCCGAGGATGCCGATCTCGACCGGCTGTCGGCTGTCGGAATCGAAGACCGAGTCGTCCAGGTCCGGTCCGGTCAGTGACTCCAGGCCGTTCGCCGGCACGGACTCGCTTCGGGCGGCCTCGGCGAACACGTCGACCAGGCCCCGGTAGGCCTCGACGCTGAGACGTTGGGCCATGACGTCGATGCCTAGCGGACCCGACCACAGCCGGCCCTCGGCCGATGCGGCCAGCCGGACGGCGGCCTGCGGGGAGTCGCCGATCATGACGACCGATACGGCCTGGTCCGGACGGGAGGCGAGCTCCTGAAGCCTCGTCAGCGTGTCCGCGTCGGGCGCTCCGGACAAGACGATGAGCTCGCTCCCCCACATGCGGGCGTCGGGTGCCGCGACCCGGCCGGCCGCGACGGTCTCGACGTCGAGCCGTCGGCACTCGTCCCGCTGCCGGCTCGCCGCACGGCCGACCGATTCGAGGACCCGCTCGACGTCGTCGACGACGCGCATGGCAGGTGCTCCGACCTCGGCCGGTGCATCGGCGAAGCCGACCAGCCACACCCGGCGATCGTCCGCCCAGGCGTGTACGGCCAGGTCCACGGCCCAGCTCATCGCGATCGAACGCGCGACATCGGGGTCGCCGCCGATACTGATCGCGCCCGGGAACGCCTCGAGATCCATGAGCAGCATCGAGTGGTCGGCAAGCCGGCCGAAGGCGACCAGCGCCGGGAACGGCACCAAGGCCGACCGGCCGCCGTTGAGCCGGCGGTGATCCTCCGCCGCCAACGCCCACACCCGGCCGTCACTGTCCTGTCGCCAGGGCGACGGCGCGGCGACTCGAGGCGGCTCGGCGAAGACGACCGACACGACGTCCGGCGTGACCACGCAGTGGGACGGCTGCGGGACCGGTCCGCCATAGAGCGCCGGCGGCCAGGAGCGCAGTCCACGGCTCAACAGACCCGCCGTCGTGGGGTCGGACTCCCATCGCAGGTCCGACTCGCGGTCGGCGATGGTCAGCCCCTGCGGTCCGTCCGGGCCGCCGTCTGGATTCGGTGCCCGAAGGAACAACCGTGTGCCGGCCAGCCGCCGCCGTCGAAGACCGGCCAGGACGCCAGCCGCAAGGAGTCCGCCGGCCACGCCGAAGGTCGGTGCCCACACGGAGCCGTCGGCGACGGCCGAGGAGGCTTCGTCGGTGTCGGCGTCGGCAGCCTCCGAGTCGGAAGGCGCTGCGACCGCTGGATCGTCCTCGGTCGGCCAGGCCGGTTCGCGCTCGGCCCGATCCTCGGCGACTGAGTCACGAGCCTCATCGGCGTCGGCGCTCTCTGGCTTCTCGTCCGGCTCGGCCGAGGGCTCCGGCGCCGCCTCGGCCACTGCCGCGCGCTCCCCCCCGTCGGCGAGCTCTTCGCGTACCTGCTCGTCGTCACCAGCCGACCCGGACGCGTGCTTCGAGCCTTCCTCCGGCGCCTCCGGGTCGGCCTCGCGCGCCGCGCCGGTCTCGTCGGTGACCCGGTGGTCGACGATCTTGAGACCCGCGCCCTCCGCGTCGGACGGCAGCTGCAGCTGCCAGCCCGGCTGGATCAGATCGGCGTTGGTGAGCTTGCGGCCGTCCGGCTGCAGTACGCCGTGGTTGAGCTCGAAGATCTCCTTATAACGCAGCCCGCTGCCCAGGAACCGCTCGGCGATGTCCCAGAGCGTGTCGTAGTGCCGGCCGCTCGACGGCTGCACCTCGTAGTACTTGACCACCCCGTCGACGTTGCGAAGCGGCGCGGCCGTGGTGGCTGCGGATCGCTGACTTGGTTGGCCGGGCGCGGCCACCGTCGGGGCCGACGTCGCCGATGCGGTCGTCTGATCCGGCGCCCGGTCGCCGCTCGCGGTCGCGGCCGGCAGCGTGGCGGCCGAGGCGCCGGTCAGCAGGAGTACAGCACCGACCAGCCGTCGGGCCAGCGCCTGGGTGCCGACTCCGCCGCCGGGTACGTGAGGAGCGAGCCCGCGGCCGCGCCGGTCGCTGCTGAACTCGACGAGCAGGCAGATCACGAAGTGCAGCCAGGACAGCCACAAGACGATCGCCAGGATCGAGAGCAGCGTCTCGGCGGAGATCTCCGCGGTCAGCCAGTCGCTGCTGGGCGCCTGGTCAGGAAGTGGGTTGCCGACCAGTGCCACCAGACCGACCGGCACCCCGACGACCACGACCAGGGTCGCGAGCAGTCCGAACAGGCCCCGTAGGACCTCTCCCCCACGCCGACGTCCCCGGCTCTGGGTCGGCAGTCGGGTCGGCTGGTGGGAACGGGTCGCGGCCACCGATCAGAGGTCCTGCCCGATCAGACCGGTGACCTCGGACACCGGAAGCTGCTGGTAGGCGGTGAACGTGTGGGTGCCGAGGTCCGCGCCGCGGCCGCCCTCCATCGTGACGTGCCACCGGACCTCGACGTTGAGGACGAACATCGGGATCGGGTAGTCCGGGTCGGGCTCCGGCAGCGGCACGTCGTCCGGCGTCAGCTCCTCGGCCGCCGCGCTGGAGTGCTGGAAGACGACGTAGCACGGGTTGTCCTGGGCCTCGACCGTCGGCTCGGCGTCCTGGTCGTACGGCTTCGGCACCTCGCCGCAGTTCGCCGGCTCCATGCCCTCGACCTGTGGCACGACTCGTACGCCGGCCGACTTCGCGATCAGGCGCACGCCGCCGTAGTTGAGCTCCAGGTAGGGCCCGCCGTCCTCGTTGCCGGCATAGGGTCCCTGGGTCGCCGCGTGCAGGTTCTCGTCCAGCCACCGGAACTGGAACCAGGTCGGAGCGCCCACGCGGGGGATGTGCGTCGGCCACGCCGTCACGAACGGCACCGGATAGTTCGACCGGACCATCGCCCACAGGTACTGCTCGAGCGGGTTGGGATTCCACTGGGTGGGGTCCGGTTCGGAGTTGTCGACGTAGACGAACCGCAGGGTGACGCGTGGGTCGCCGCCGAACGGGTCGTGGAGGTCGACGTTCTCGAGGCAGGCCGACAGGTAGTACTGGCCCTTGTCCGGAGTCTGGTTGTAAGGCGCCTTCATCCCGACCGGAATGTTGAACACCCGACAGGGGTCGAAGGTCATGCCGGGGAACTGGTCGACCAGGTCGCGCGGTGTGCCGCTGTCCTCACCGCCGTAGCAGTAGATGCCGGCGCCGACGTTGTTGGCGTAGCCGGCGCAGCCGCCGGTGCTACCGGTCGAGTTGGCGGGGTCGGCGGCATTGGCACTGGCCGGCAACGAACCCTGCGGCAGACCGAAGCCGCCCGCGGTCGGACTGGCGCCGCCCACGGATGCATTGGCGGCGGCCGTCGTGGCGGCCGGTCCGGCCGTGGCCGTCGGCGTCGGAGCGACGAGCACGGCTGCCGCGGCGAGCAGGCCGGCTGCGAGTGCTGCGCGTGCACCCTTCGATGTACGCCCCGAGCTCCGCATCATCCCTCGTCCACCTCGCACGCAAAGGCTCCCTCGGCAGCCGCTGAAACGTACCAGTGGCTACCGGCGAGCACCATCTTGACATCAAAGGGGTACCACTGTCGCAGATGGGACCTGACCGGTTCGCCCGTTTCGGCATCGACGAAGTCGACCGAGGGTCCCCACATACACACGCGGACGACGGCGTCGGAGTTGCCCGGCTCCACTCCCACGATCCGCATCCGGGCCTCGGCCGGCACGGTCCAGCCGCGGTCCTCGGCGTCGGAGATCACCAGCCGCTGTTGCTGGATCCACTGGAAGGTGGCGGTCGCGACCATGTCGGGCACGATGCGGCGCTCTCGCATGCTGGCCTGGCGGGCCTCGAGATACTCCACCAGCGTCGGCACCATCGCGTCGTCGGCCCATCGTCCGGTGTCGACCCGCACGTCGGTGTCCTGCGTATCGGAGTCGTCCGGCGGGGCAGCCGTGACCGAGCCGCGTGGCACGAAGCTGCTGTCGTCGTCGCCACCGCCGCAGCCGGCCAGGACCGCGGTGGCAGCGAGGACGGCCGCGCAGATCGCAGCAGGAGTGGGCATCGGTCAGTTCCCCCCTCCTCCGCCGCCACCCGGGTTGTTGCCGCCGGGGCCGCCCGTCTGGGTTGGCGGGTCGCCGGTCGGCGGGCTGTGATGCCCCGGATCCTCCGGCCCTGGTCCGTCCGGGCAGATGTCCTTCTTCGGCGGCGGCGGCTCGCCGGGGTCACGGCAGG
>Ga0081455_10003020_pt1 | contig 19620 bp, 14 predicted proteins | sample TabmetS3T2R1_FD_70207 | JGI IMG/M metagenome (GOLD analysis project Ga0081455, IMG submission 70207) | Tabebuia heterophylla rhizosphere microbial communities from the University of Puerto Rico - S3T2R1 | ecosystem: Host-associated > Plants > Roots > Rhizosphere ... | reverse complement strand
AGATCATCACGAAGGTCCTGCCCAGGGTCGAAGTGACTGCGGGTGTTCGCTACACGCACGAGACGAAGACGTCGAGTTTTGCTCAGGTCTACGTCAATCCTGGACTGACGGGCATCTTCACGCCCAACGTGGTCCTTCCAGCGGACCAGACGTTCATCAACCTTTCGCCCGAAGCGACAGTCACCTTCCGGCCCACCGACGAGATCACGGTCTACGGTGCGTACAAGACGGGCTACAAATCCGGTGGGTTTTCGAACAGCACGCTCTTCGGCCCCAAAACGCAACCCAGCGACGTAACGTTTGGCGCCGAAAAGGCGCAGGGCTTTGAGGGCGGCGTCAAGACCACGCTGCTTGACAATCAGTTGCGCCTCAACCTGACCGGTTACTCCTACAAGTACAGCGGGCTCCAGATCGATTTCTTCAACAACACCACAATCGTCTATGTGACCACCAACGCGGGCGGCGCGAGGGTCAGAGGAATCGAGCTGAGCGGGGAGTGGGCGCCGCGTACGATCCCGGGATTCCGAGTGCAGACGGCGGTCAACTACAACAAAGCGCGATATACGGCCTTTCAGGGCCCGTGCTATGCGGGTCAGACGATTGCAGGAGGCTGCTCGCTTCTGTCATCGGGTGGGGCTCTTTTTCAAGACTTGAGCGGCAAGCCGACCGCAAACGCGCCGCTTTGGACCGCCGCATTGGGCATCAGCTACGACAGGCAGATAACGCCGAAATTCATGTTCGGAATTTCTGCGGACGGCCGCTATAGCGGCAGCTATCTCGCATCGGGTTTTGGCTCGCCGGCCTCGAAACAACAGCGCTACGCGACTCTCGATGCGTCCGCACGCCTCTACACCAGCGACGACCGGTGGGAGCTAGCCGTTATCGGCAAGAATCTCACCAACCAGTTCATCATCACCGGCGCCTACGACATCACCGGGACGGGAAGCGGAACGGGAACGACGGTTGGCGTTCCTGCCGACGAGGCAGCTTCCGTCGCCTTGCCCAGGACCGTGCTGATGCAACTCACCTGGAAATATTGATGGCGGATGACTCCCTCACGAAGCGGGTGGCTCAGCTTGAACTGTTGGTCGAAGATTTGTCCGCCCGGCAGGAGATAACCGACGTTCTCTATCGAGCGTCGCGCGCGGTGGACCGAGCCGACGTGGAGCTTCTCCGCACCTGCTTCCATCCAGGGGCGCGCGATTATCGCGGGGCGGCAAATGGACCGTCGGAGAATGTTTGCAAGGTTCTGACGCAATGGGCCCCGACGGCGACACAACATGTGACGACCAACATTCTCATCGAACGGGACGGTGACACCGCGCGCGTGGAAAGCTACGTGACGGCCTTTCACTTCATTGCTGAAGCCAACGACGGAAGCGGTCAGGATGAGCTTCTCAGAGCTCGGTATATGGATCGGTTCGAAAAGCGCGGAGGCAACTGGAAGATCGCCGAGCGCGTCACGGTATGGGATTGGTCTGGAATTTCCGCTTCTGGGCGGTCTTGGTTTGAAGCCGTCGATTTCCCCGGTCTGCCCCCCAAGAGATTCATCTTTGGACGCCGCGACAGGAACGACGTCTCCTACACCCGCCTGGTGCCCGATGACCTGCTGAAGATATGAGGTGCGGAGCCATCGCCCAAGCCTCACAGCGCGGCGAGAGTGGTCCCTCCGTCGACATTCAGCGCGACGCCATTCAGCCAGCGTGCGCGTTCGGAGCAGAGGAAGGCCACGACTGCGCCGAAATCCTCCGGCTCGCCGATTGAGCCGGCGAGGTGGGAGAATTTGGAAATAGCACCTGCTGTGAAACCCGGCTCCTTCAGCCGTTCGGTCCGGTGGAGTCCGGGGCAAACCGCATTGATGGTGATGCCCTGGGAAATCAGCTCGTGGGAAACGCTCTTGGCCCAACCCCACAGCCCCAGTCTGAAGGCCGACAGGCCGTGACCGGGCAGGGGTTCGCGCAGACCTGTCGAGGTGACGAGGCAAATCCGGCCCCATTGGTTTTCGCGCATCGCAGCGACCGCGGCGCGAACAAGGCGAACCTGGGAGAGAACATTGTTTTCGATCGTTGATTTGTATGCCGCTTCCGGCAGATCGAACGGATCGCCTGACGGTGGGCCGCCAATGTTCGCGAGCAGGATATCCAGCCGTCCGAACCGGTCGATGGCGGCATCCACAAGCGACTGCGCGGCGTCTTCGTCTGCCAGGTCGAGTTCGACGGCGGCCGCCTGAACACCCAGGGCGAGAAGCTGGTCGGTCGTCTCGCGCAGCGCAGCCCCACCTCTTGAACAAACTACGAGATTGCAGCCCTCTCCCGCGAGCGCCAGCGCAGCGGCCCTCCCCAACCCGCGCGAGCTTGCAGTGACAATCGCAACGCGTCCAGCAATGCCGAGATCCATCGTCTGCTCTCCGAGACCAGAGGCTTTGACGCACTAACGAACGGACGAAGCAGTGGTGCGGTGGTCGGTTCCGCACATAAAGTATAACACGTTGGAAAATATGGAATTCGAGAAACCAGCTTCGACGTGACGGGAGCACCCCCCAAGTTACCTAGCGGGAGCAGAAGACCCACGCGCGCCCCGTAGTCGGGAGGGTCATGCGTCAGCGGGCATCTGGGTTATCGTTTGCGCGCACCGCATCCTAAGCGGCTGGACTTGACCACAAAATTGACGTCGCATGGGCAATGATCGAGGCGTCTGATTGCGATGCATTCGACTCATCCAATGTCGGGGCAGGGGGCTGCAAGAGGATGAAAGTCGTTGTTGTCGGGGCAGGCTTGGCCGGCCTGAGTGCGGGCTATGAGCTGCAGAAAGCCGGCCATGAAGTGATGATTCTCGAGAAGCGGGATCGCGTCGGCGGCCGCGTTCTGACCAGGCGAGAAGGACCCTACATCATCGATGCCGGCCCGGACGCGATGACAGAGGGCTATGTCAATTGGCGCCGTCTGGCGACCGAGTTCGGCATGGGCGATCAATTCGTGAGCTCGAGCAATATCGTCACCGTAGCCCGCCATAGCCGCCTGCACGACATCGATCCGAACAACGCGCTTGCGTCTGCTTTCACCAGAGCGCTCTCCTGGAAGGCAAAGCTGCAGATGAGCATGGGCTTGATGAAGGTGCGCAAGCTGCTCGCATCTTCGGATTCATTCCGGCTGAGCGATGCGGCTCATCTCGATTCGGAAACCGAAACCGGATACGACTTCGCCCTCAAACTCTTCGGACGGGAAGCCACCGAGCATATGATTGATCCGCTGGCCCGCCTCGTGACCGGGGGCGGCTCGCGGCGAGCGTCGCGCTTGAGCATCCTGGGCGGGCTGGCGAACTGGTTCAATGCCGATCCGTTGATGGCGATCAAGGGCGGCCTCGACAGGTTGCCTAAGGCGCTGGCGGAACGCCTGGATGTCAGGTTGCGCGTGGACGTGCAACACGTGGAGGAAAGTGCGGCAGGCGTGAAAATCAGTTATGTGGACAGCGATGGCAGCCCCATCGAGGCCAATGCCGATGCCTGTGTTCTCGCCACGACCTACGATGTCTCGCAACGGCTCTGGCCATTTCTTCCAGAGAGGATTCCAAGCTACTACGAGAAGCTCGAGTATCAGCGGCTGGTGTCGATCAGCGTAGCCTACGAGGCTGCGACAAGGACCAAGGCTTATATCGGCGAGTTCTCGACCAAAGATTATCCGTACACGCTGCTATGGTTCTTGCAGCACAACAAGGCGCCGGACCGTGCTCCGCCCGGACACAGCCTGATCACGATCATCAGTGATACGGATGCCTTCGATCACTTTATGGCCCAGTCGGATGATGAGATCACCGCTTGGGCGCGCGGCCATGTCGAGACACTATGCCCGGAATTGAAAGGGAAATTCGTTCTGTCGAGCATCACGCGCTGGCCGATGGGCGGCTATCTGGCGACCCCAGGCTTTTTCCAGCGAACGATGCGATTGCGCGAAGTAGTCCCGACCGGCGGCAGGGTTCAGCTGGCGGGCGAACTCTTCAGCGCAGGCTCCATGGAAGCAGCGATCACTTGGGGCCTGGAGGCGGCCAAGAAAATCATCGCAAGGGGCTGCGGAGGGTGAGGACGTCACAACACCACCTCTTCTCTTCGAGAGCCCAGAATTGTCGGAAGGCATCTCCGATCGGACGATAGACACCCGCTCCGCCGAGGCTTGAACCTCTGGCAAATCCGTTAATTGGATCTTTGGCACGAGGATAGCGGTTTCCAACGCTGCCGGTACTCATTTGAACGAGGCGCTCAGAGCGTTGTACGACCTGTAGCATGGCTAATTCACTGGGAACGCTGATTTAGGCGCGGCTTCAAATCGTGGATTCGAGACGCGACGTCCAAGGTTTCGGCGGACGTTCGATGCTCGTCGACAAGAAACGAGGTCGTTGGGCCTGCGTCCTGCAGGCTCGGTGATCCGGACGCCGGCAAGGCCTGGGCGCTGACCGCGGCTTGGTGCTGATGGTAGGCCTCTCGGGTCCAGAACCAGGTCTCTTCCAGAACATCGAAATCAAGTTCGCGATGGGGCTCGCCAAGATGAGGAAGCCGGAGCGGACTGTCTTCGCTTGGGTAGGAACGCACGAATTCCGCAATCCGGGAGCCGAAGTTCCGGATGAAGGCACGGACATAATCGCCCTCATAGGCATCCCGGAATTGACGTCGCGACATCGCGGGCGGCCGTCGCGTGAGCGTCACCATTTTTACGACCGGCATTCGGACGCGAGGAGGCGGTACCGCGAGGTCCTGCTCCGGAGAGACAAACTCCTCAACATCGACGATGAATATCCGCTCGCGAACCATGAAGGCCGACTCATCCATCGTGATGGCGTCGGCCACGTCGCCCGATAGCGCGGCGCCGAGCCGCTCAAGCTTCCCGGCATCGGCGAACGACATCTGGTTGTAGACATGAAAATCCACGAGTGGTGCGCCCACTGCGCTCTGCCGCACGCTGCCTGGCACGACAAAGCTTCGCCTGTAATCAGAAAAGAAGGGAACCAGTTTCAGCGCGAGGATCGCATGACCGTGTTCGTAACGCTCGATCAATCCCTCGCGGGTGAATTCCGGCTTCGCGGTAATCAGGCTCATCAGCTTGGGCACAGGTCGTCTCCTTGTCGCCTGGTCACAGCGAGTGGTGTCGGGTGAAAGGCCATAACGAATTTGATAAGCATGGCTGAAATGCGAAGCGCTTCCACGGTACGGGCACACAGATCGTGCGCCAATGTCAGTCACTGTATTCCGTAGGCACGTCGAAACGAAAGACCTTTGCGGCGTTGAGGCCCAGCAGCTTGGCGCGCGTTTCCTCTTTCATCTCAATCTGGAAGGTTCGCTCAATCGCCTCCGCCGAGTGTGGCCAGGATCCCTCGTGATGCGGGTAGTCATTCGCCCACATGAGATTGTCCTCGAGCCCGAACATTTCGGCCAATGCGACGGCGGCGGTATCTTCTCCGAACGATGCATAACAGTTGGCGCGATAGTAATCGCTCGGTAAAGCCTTCATCTTCGGGCGCACCCACATATGGTGTTTCTTATAAGCCTCATCCATCTTGAGAAGCATCCATGGAACCCACCCGGCGTCGGCCTCGATCGTGGCGGCGCGCAATGAAGGAAAGCGCTCAAACACACCGGAAGCGCAGAGGCTGACAATCGGTTCGATCGTCGGCGCCAGTGAGTGCACAACATAGTTGATGACGGCGCCGCCGTTGCCGCGGGCGGCGCGCGGATCCTTCCCCGTCGAGACATGGAATGTCATCGTTAGATCGACATCACGGACGGCGGCCCAGAGCGGATCGAAAATCGGCAGATTGTAGTTGATGTGGGAGATGTCGTGCGGCCCCCATATCGGCTTGCAGGGAAGTGTAAGCGCGCGGTAACCCAATTTGGCGACGCGCTGGACCTCTTTGACAGCTCCCTCGATGTCGGCGGTGTTGAGTGCCGCCACGGGATTGCATTTGGCTTTGTGCGGCGAGCACACCTCCCAGGCCCAGTCGTTCCAAATCGCGCACTGCGCCGTGACGAATTCGCTGTTCGAAGAGGCCCACATCATCGCGGCCTGACCGTTGGGAAAGATCACCTCGCCGTCGACCCCGTCTCGGGCCTGTTCCGCGATGCGGGCGAAAGACATCGAGTCCGTGCAGTCCGGTGCGAGACTCGCGCCCGCTTTGGCTCGCACGTCGTCCTCGCCATGAAGCACCGTATCGATCAATCGCTCGGGGCGGGCCCCTTCCATTTCGACAAAGCGCTGCCCGTCCCGCACGACAAGGCGAGGCAATTTGTCGTGCCACTTCTTGTCGAGCCGCTCGCGAAAGAGATTCGATGGAGGTGTCAGATGCGTATCGCACGAAACAATGAAGTACTTCTTCCTGGGCCGATCGGGGCGAACCTCACACGCCCAGTTTTTGGGAGTGGGCGCAACCAGACGCCACTCGTTCTCCGGATTGACTAAAGCGTTGACGACATCCATCGCCTGATCTCCCAACTGAAGCATCCGTTCTCATCCTCAAACCGTGGGGTTGAGGGTTTGACACAGATTGGCAGCTTCGCGGCATGCACGGTCGAACAATTCTTGAAACACCAGGGGCGTTTTCAAAATTTTCCACCGCAAGGCCGAGTTGAATTTTATATGGCAGAAAGACTGCTGCTTTGGCTTTCTTCCAAAAATTTGAACGACGTCGAGAAAATTCAAATGTTTTTGGTCAATTCAACTTTCTCTGCCTGGAGTGGCGCTGATAGGTATTGATGTCCTTTGGGGCGACCGGGGCGATATGGAGAGGCGGGTAATGGCTACGGTTGAAGTGTTGGAGCGAAGTCGGCAAGTGCCGTCGCTGGAGGAGCTTTTTGATCGGACGAGGGCGCTGGTGCCCGGGATCAAGGGCCGGGTTGAGGAGACCTACCGGCTGCGCGATCTGCCGCCTGAGACGTTTGCCGAGATGGAGGCCGCTGGCCTTTTCCGTGTCTATCAGCCGGCTCGGTGGGGTGGATATGAGCATCTGCCGACCACCGCATTCGGCATCCAGAACATCTTGGCCGAGGTCTGCCCCTCGACCTCGTGGGTCTATGGCGTCCTTGCGATTCAATCCTTCGGCATCGGCTGCTTTAACGAGCAAGCGCAGATCGATGTGTGGGGCAACGATCCGGATGCCCTGGCCTGTCAGGCGACAGCGCCGACCGGGACCGCCGAGAAGGTGGAGGGTGGCTATCGCCTCAAGGGACGCTGGAGCTTCGCCAGCGGCTGCACCTTCGCCAAATGGGGAATTCTCGGCGCGCGGATCGTCAATGCTCCGCCCAGCGACGGCCCGCCCATGCTCAATGTGTTCCTGACGCCGCGCGAAGCCTGGAAAGTCATCGATGTCTGGCACGCGATCGGGCTGCAGGGAACAGGCAGCAACGATCTCGTTGTCGAGGATTTTTTCATTCCCGATCATCGTCGCATCCAGCTTGGTGCCGGGCTCCAGAACACGACCATTGCCGAGCGGCCCGGTCCCGCCCTCTATCGGTTCCCCTGGTTTTATCCCTACTCGAGCACCGTCTCGAACTTCGCCGCCGGAATCACGCGCGGCGCGGTGCGTGAATTTGTGGAGATCGTGCGCAACCGCGTCGCGCCGCTCACCGGCAAGGTCGCCAGGGAGGACCCCGCGGCGCAGCAGGTCATTGCGCGCGCCTATGCCGCCGCCGAAGAGACCGAAATGCTCTACCAACGGCACATTGCGACGCTGGCGGATTATGTTGCGCGCGACAAAGTCATCCCGATGGACGTAGCGCTCCTCCAGCGCACACAGATCACCTTGCAGGTGCGCAAACTTACCGACATCGTGGATGAGATGATGATGTTGCAGGGCTCGCGCGCGACGTTCCAGAGCTCCCCGGTAACGCGCATGTTCCTCGACCTGCTCGCGGCGCGCACCCATATCGGCAACGACCCGACCACGTCGCTTACCATGCTCGGCAACCTGCTCATCACCGGCCAGCAGGCCGACCGAAACGCATTGTAGGGACGTCGGCGGACTCCGTCCGTGCAATATCAAATCAAGGGGAAGGGCTGATGGCAGAGTCTCTCGTGGCGCCGCTCGTGTCCTCTTCCGGCTTTGGGGCAGCGAAACGCGATACGATCCTGCATGCGCTGGCACGTGCGATCGAGAAGTATCCGGACGATCCCTTCGCAACGATCGATGATGACAGGCTGACCTACCGGCAGCTCGACAGAAAGGCCAACGCCTTGGCCCGATCGCTGGCCACTTTGGGAGTGGCCAAGGGGAACACCGTCGTTTCCCTATGCGAGAACAGCTCCGATGTTCTGATCATGTGGTTTGCGATCAACAAGCTCGGTGCCATCTGGGTGCCGATCAACCGTGCCTACCGGGGCGAATTTCTTCGTCATCAGGTCGCTGATGCAGATGCCAAGATCGCAATATGTGACGGAGAATATCTCGAGCGCTTCGTTGAAATCGCCGACGCGTTGCCGCAGCTAGAGTTGATCCTGTGCCGGCAGCCCGTGTCGCATCCTCGTTGCCGGTTCACCATCCTGCCGTTTGATGACCATCGGGGCGCCGATGGCGCGCCGATGCCGATCGTCGTGGAGCCCGCCGATCTGACCTGCCTCATATACACCTCGGGTACAACGGGGCCTTCGAAAGGCTGCATGATCAGCCATAATTACATGTGCTCGGTCGGCCGGCAGGCGCGACGCATCATGCGGCAGGAACGACATGATACGACGTGGACACCGCTTCCCATGTTTCACATAGGTGCGCTGCTCTTCATCACCGCGGCGCTGGTGGAAGGGCAGCATATCGCGATTGCCCGCAGCTTCTCCCTCGGCACGTTCTGGGATGATATCGAGAAGTCTGGTGCGACGAGTGCGATGCTCATGGCGTCGATCTTCGCTCTTGTGGCGCATGCTCCCGATACTCCGGCAATGAAGCGCTGCTACGGCCGGCTCAAGCGTCTTTCCGGCGTGCCGATCTCCGCTGAAGTGCGCAAGATCTGGCATGAGCGATTCGGTGTCCCCTGGGCGAACAGCTGGGGATATGGTCAGACGGAAGGCACGAACATCTGCATGGTGACACCCGACGACGATCCTCCCGAGGATTGCGCCGGCCGCCCTGCGGAAGAATTCGAAATGATGATCGTTGATGCAAATGACGAGCCCGTCCCTGACGGAACGGTCGGCGAGATCGTGTATCGCCCGCGCGCACCCAATACGATGTTCGAGGGTTATTGGCGCAGACCTGAAGCGACAGCCGCGGCATGGCGTAACCTTTGGATGCATTCGGGCGACCTTGGACGTATGGAGAAGGGTTGGCTCTATTTTTGTGATCGCGCTAAGGACTATCTGCGCGCGCGAGGCGAAAACATCTCGAGCTACGAGGTGGAACGCGCCTACTCCGCGCATCCCGATATTGCGGAGGTTGCCGTTCACGCAACGGGAACGCAGAATGCTGACGACGAAGTGAAGGTAACCGTTGTCTTGCGCGCGGGCGCGACGATGACAGAACACGATCTCTGTCTGTGGTCGATCGACCGGCTGCCCTATTTCGCTGTGCCGCGCTATTACGAGTTTCGCACCGAGATCCCCAAGAATCCGACTGGGCGAATCCAGAAATACAAGCTGCGGGAAGACGGGATCACGGCCACGACGTGGGATCGTCAATCAGCCGGCATCGTCTTACGTCGCGGCAACTCCTGAGCGTTGCCGTATCACGCTTTTGGATCGCCATCTCCCGGTGGGGCGACTCCGTCGTCTCTACACTCCCTTGCTCAGGCAAACGCATCGCCGCGCGTCTTCTTGCCTTCATAGGATGCCACTCGTCGGTCTTCCTCCAAGGCCGTGCGGCGCATGACGCCGCCTCCCGTGTGCAGGCAGGAGATGCCTCCCGCACTCAGCCCTGCAGTCGAAATATTTTGAACCAAACCGACAGAGTTCAAATCTTTTCGGCGGAGCCACCTTTCCAGGATCGCTAGCTGCGCTGATAGTCCACTCACTGGAGATATAAAACTATCTCGTCCCAGCGACGCGCCGATAAAAGGCGCGCGGGGACGCGGGGGATAACGTCATGAAACAACGCTTACAACTCACCATTTGCTCCATGGCGCTCCTTGCTTGGGCGGATGTTGCATTCGCGCAATCGAGTGGCGAGCTTGAAGATATCGTTGTCACTGCACGCAAGCGCGACGAGACTTCGATTGCGGTGCCCGTGGCTCTCAGCGCCGTAGGGGGCGCTGAACTGGAGCGGCGCGCGATCAACTCCATGGATGGCCTCGGCCGTATCGTTCCCGCACTGACGATCGGTGACAACGCCAGCATCACAGGAGGCATCGTTGCCATTCGCGGACTTGCGGGGGCCGATACCAACGGCTTTGGAGATCAGGCCGTCTCTTTCAATATCGATGGTGCCGGAATCGGACGTGCCACCGTTCGTCGTATGGCGGAAATGGATGTTCAGCAGATCGAGGTGCTGAAAGGTCCGCAGGCGCTCTTTTTCGGCAAGAACAGCCCCGCCGGCATCATCTCGATCCGGACCGCCGATCCAACCGATAAATATGAGGCAAAAGTCTCCACCGGCTATGAGGTTTATGCCGACGAGACACGGACCGAGGGTTATCTCTCGGGACCCATCACAAAGACGCTGGGCATCCGCATCGCCGGCTACTTTTCGCATATGGACGGATGGGGCAAGAGTGTTGTGCCTGCCGACGCTCTTTTTCAGCCGGCAAGCAGACGGTTCCCAAAACAGACGGACGTCGCCGGACGCCTGACCTTGAAATGGGAGCCGACCGATCGATTCACCGCGCGATTCAAGCTGAGCTATGGGAATACAAAGAACGATGGACCGACCTCGCTGTACCAGCTGGTCGATTGTCCTCTCGGACGTCCGCAGGGAATAACCAGAAACCAAAACTGTGTGTTGGACAACACCTCGACGACCGCTTCGCTGGGGCCGGTATTCGGAACCCTCTACAGCGCCTTCTTCGGCAACGGCAGGACCTACTTCGATCAGAGTCAATTGCTGAGCAGCCTGGAGCTCAACTACGATCTGACGGACAAGCTCAAGCTCACCTCGATGACGAGCTTGTATCAGCAGAAAAATCAAATGCTCGGCAATTTTACCCTCGGATTCGAGGACACTCCGACGCTGCCCGTGCAGCTCCTCCCGAGCTGGCAAGCCCTCGAGCTTAAGGAAATCACCCAAGAAGTTCGGGTGACGAGCAATTTCGATGGGCGGTTCAATTTCATGGCCGGCGGCCTCTATCAGGATACTACCTCCCAAGCGCATCTGGTGGCGGCGCGAAACTCGTTCGCTCCCACGTTCGTCAACGACTTCGACTATCTACAAAAAGCACACGCCTATTCCTTCTTCGGACAGGGAATGATCGACATCTTACAAACGCTCGAATTCTCATTCGGCGCGCGATATTCCCACGAAAACAAGGAACTGGATCATGCCCTCTCTGCTGTACCTAACGATCCCCTTTGCCCGGGCATCAACAAGACAGCCTGCTCGAGCCGCCTGTTTGATGTCACGGGCCCGAATTTTCCGCATCAGCGGAGCTTCAACAATCTTTCACCGGAAGCAACACTGTCTTGGCGGCCGAACCAGGACCTCACGGTGTACGGCTCCTATAAGCAGGGTTTCCTTTCGGGAGGTTTCAGCGCTGCCAATCCTGTAGGGTTCGTATCTCCAACATTCACGACGTCAAGCTTCTCGTCCTACAATCAGCAGACGACAAAAGGCTTTGAAGTCGGCGTGAAATCATTGCTGCTCAACGGTACTTTGCGCGCGAATCTTGCCCTTTATACCTACAAGACCGAGGGCCTGCAGGTGACGGTGACGACAGCGGGCACCCAAGTCGAGTTGCGCAATGCCGGTGCGGTTCGAACAAAAGGCGCCGAATTTGATCTGACCTACAAGACGCCGATAACCGGGCTCAATGTGACCAGCGGAGTCGCCTACAACAAGGGCACGTATCTCGATTACCAGGCGAGCTGCTATCGCGGAGAGTCCTCCGCGCTGTGCTTTCCTCAGCCCAACAGGTCGAATAACGGCGTTGTCGCTACACTTCAGGATCTGAGTGGTACGCCGTTGGTTCGCGCACCGGAATGGACAGGGAATGCCGGGTTCAACTTCGAGAGGCCGATCACCAGCGGGCTGAAGATCGGCTTGTCGGCCAATATGAGCTTTTCGACCGGCTTCTTCACGCAGGTGACTTCGTCTCCCGGAAGCTGGCAGAAATCCTACCAGCTCTACGACGCCACCCTTCGGTTTGGCGATGTCAACGACCGGTGGGAGTTTGCCGTGATCGGCCGGAACCTCTCCAACGAGTATTATTTCGTGCGCTCCAGCGATAGTCCCTTCACCGGAACCACGCCCGGAGCCGCGCCGGTTGGAATCTTGGGTGACACGGGCGCTATACCGAGTCGAGGGCGCGAGGTCATGCTGCGGGCGTCCATGAAATTCGGCGGGTAAAGCGAGCATCGAATTCGGACTGGACGGCCATTGCCGTCCAGTCTCGTCACGGCAGGAGATGTCAAGCCAGGGAGAACCCGCTATAGCCGTTGAGCGCCACCTCGTCGCACTTCGCGCGGTAGACTCCCAATCCCCCCGCATAGGGCATGAAGATGCGCGGCTTTCCCGGAATGTTCGCGCCGAGATACCAGCTGTTCGCCTTGGGCAGCAGGGTTTTGAAGGCGACCTCGTTCGCATGCTCGACCCAGGCGTCTTCAGCTTCTGGAAGCGCTTCGATCGCCGTGAGGTTTCTGCTCTCCAGAAATGAGATGCACTCGGCCAGCCAATCGACATGCTGCTCGATCGATACAACCACATTCGTCAACACCGACGGACTCCCGGGCCCGGTCATCATGAAGAAGTTCGGAAATCCGGCCGAGCATATCCCGAGATAGGTCCGCGGTCCCGCCTCCCATTTCTCGCGCAACTCGAGGCCGTCTCTGCCGCGAATGTCGATTCTGGACAGCGATCCCGTCATCGCGTCGAAGCCCGTGGCGAAGACAATGATGTCGACGCCGTATTCCTCCGCGCCGGCAAGAATTCCAGTGGGGGTTATGCGCTCGATCGGCGACCGTCGCACGTCGACGAGCTTGACGTGCGGCTTGTTGAAGGTCTCGAAGTAGCCGGTATCCAAGCAAATTCGCTTCGTTCCGAGCGGGTGATCGACAGGCGTAAGCAGGTCCGCCACCTCCGGATCATGGATCACGGCGCGAATCTTGGCGCGCACGAAGTCCGCAACGATGTCGTTCGACGTCGTATCGGTGATGATGTCGCCAAAGGTCGTTAGAAAGCCGAAGCCGCCGGAACCCCAGCGTTTCTCGAGCTCAGCGTACACGCGCTCCCGCGGCACCTCCTGCACCCCCACGTCGTTTGTGGGGTAGAGCGCTCCGTTCGCGGCAAGTCCGGCGCGTTTCCTGTCTTCGGCAAAATGCCCTTTGGCCTCTTCGACCTCTCGTCCGTCAAGGGGTCGATTGAAGGCCGGCAAGCTGAAATTCGGTGTGCGTTGAAAGACCGTGAGCTGGGCCGCCGTCTCCGCGATAACGGGGATGGCCTGGACTCCCGAGGAGCCGGTGCCGACGACGGCGACGCGCTTGCCGGAAAAATCGACCTCCCTGTGGGGCCAGGCTCCGGTGTGAAACCACTCGCCGGCGAAATCGTCGAGGCCCGGAATGTTGGGGACTTGCGCGGCTGAAAGGCAACCGGTCGCCATGATGCAATAGCGGGCGGACACGCGATCGTTGCGATTTGTTTCGATCATCCAGCGACGAGTGCTCTCGTCGTAGACGGCGGAGACCACCTTCGTCTCGAACCGCATATCCCGCCGAAGGTCGAGCTTGTCGACCACATAGTCCATATAACGCATTATTTCGGCTTGTCCCGAATAGCGTTCCGTCCAGTTCCAATCGCGCTGAAGATCGTCAAGGAAGCCGAACTGGTATTCGAAGCTTTCCACGTCGCAACGAGCGCCGGGGTAGCGGTTCCAAAACCACGTGCCGCCAACTCCCGCGCCCGCTTCGAACACGAGGGCTGAAAGCCCCAAGCTTCGGAGCTTGTAAAGCGTATAAATTCCGGCGAAGCCTGCTCCCACGATCACGGCGTCGTAATGCGCGGTGCGCGCGCGAGCGGCGCTGATGCCTGCATCGACGATATCGGGTTTCACAACAATCCTTTCTGATGCACCAGCGGGAGCGCTTGACGTAGTCGACCGGCTGCGGCCGCACCACTCCTTATGAGCATGCTGATAGACCACACGATGCTTTCACATTGTGACCAGCGGGAGAACGCGATTACCGCAGCGGCCCGGACAAATATTGGAAATATCCGGCTGATCTTCCAACCCTGCGACGAGAGGGAGGGGGTGGTAATGAGGTTGAGGCAACGGCCTTCTACCCTTATGCGATGCGGTGCATGTAACCGGAAAGCCAACGGGCGAGCGCATGCGCATTGGGACTCGTCATGGCCCCCAAAAGCAGCGACGCCTGACCGTTGACGAGCTTGCGCCGCAAGTCATGGCGGCTGCAGCCATGCGTCGCCCATTGAAGCATCGCGTGAGCCGCGAGGACCACGAGATTTTCCGCCAGATCCTGAATCGGCACCTGGGGCATAAGGATTTTGCTCGCCTGCTGACGCCTCAGCTCCGCCACCATGAGCTTCATCTGGCGCGCATAAACATCCGCGCTCAGCTCGGCATCAAGCAGACTGAGCGTGGCATGGCGGATATAGACTTCGTTTTTTGCGCAGTTCTGCCAATGCGCGTCGGCGATCGCGAGCAGTGAGTTGGGAAAGCCTTCAAGGCGGGCGGCGTTGCGATTGCAGACGATGATATGCTCGTTCAACGCGTCCGCGATGATCCGACGGCGTCCGCCAATCAGATTGTACATCGTTTGTATAGATATATCGCACTGCCCCGCGATCTCCGTGATCCGCACGCTATCGAGGCCACCTTCGGCAATCATGGCGCGCGCAGCAGCAAGGATGTCGTCGCGTTTACCTCGTTGCCGTTTGCGGATCAAAGAAAACGGGCGGTTTTCCCATTGCCGCGCGACGAGGTACGCCGGAACCAGCGGATCGGGCACCCAATCAGAGGCCAAATCTGAACTCACATCGCCTCCTTCCCCTAAGCGCCCTGCTATTGTGCTGCCGACTATCCTTGTCGGCGTGAACCCGTTCGTAGGCTCTGGTCGTTTCTTGGCGCGTCAATTTAGGCTGGACCCCTCCTACCGCGTGTGCAAGGGGCACTTATGCGCATCGCATGCATGGCGCATTGCTCAAGGGTGCACACTCCCTTTGCTTCGAGCGGCAAGAGTCCCCCTCTTCCCTCCGACGCACTAAAAAAGCCACTGGAGCCGAGTTTCGTGAAGATGCAACGACTTAGCCGGGGCTCCAATTCGGGCGGGGAGGAGGAAGCGATGACGAAATGGATCCGGGTCTCGGCGTTCAAGTCCAAGGAAACGGACGTATCGGCCGCGGCTTTTTGGAGTGTGCTCCGTGATTGGGGGGCGTTGATGGCATGGGCCGGTGCTGATCTGTTCGAAGGGACGGCGCCCGCGCCGGTGATCGGCTGCGATCTGCGCAAAGGTCATTCGGTCGATGTATTGCCTTGCACACGCGAAATAAGAATGAAGACCGATGGCCGCATTCCAGAGCTGTTCGAAGAGACCTTGCTCTATGCGGACCCGGAGGCGAGGTTCATCTACTACAATATCGAAGGGGTCGGGCAGGGTGGCATGCGCAACTATCTTGCCACCACCACCGTGGACGAGATTGCGAAAAACCGATGCCGCGTCACGTGCTCCAGCCGTTTTGATGTGCCGGAGGGCGGGCCGGCAGACGAGCTCAAGGCCTTCTTGGAAGACGTCTACGAGCGATCGGTGATCCACGGCATGACGAAGGTGGCGCTGCAGAAAAAGCTGGCCGGATAGCTGCGTTACCACGTCGCCAAACGCTGAAGTCTTTGCGCGTTCCCGGCCCACGAAACAGTGACGGATGAAGAAGTGGTGCCGGTGGTCGGACTCGAACCGACACGTCCTCGCGGACACTGGATTTTGAGTCCAGCGCGTCTACCAGTTCCACCACACCGGCTGTGGGGTATCCCTTGGGCCCGGCATGTATAGCGAGCTTGCCGAACCCAGCCAAATGATTTTGCGGGCGTTTCTTGTTCTTCACGCTTTCGGACGGAAAACCGGAAGCCACTTTTCCTGAAAGCGCTTCAGCCCGTTGCGGCGGGGATGGACCGCGCCCGCGCCCACCAGACCTCGAGGCAGAGGAGCATCCAGGCGATGCCGGCCCAGCGCTTGCGCTCCCAGCCCCTGGCGGTCAGGAACGCGTCGACCCCCGCGCGGGCGAAATGAGTGGCCGCGAAGCTTTGCCCGTCCGTGAGGCGCTCGCGCAGCGTGGCGTTCATCGGCCCCTCCATCCAGTCCTGAAGCGGGATCTCGAAGCCCCGCTTGGGCGCCCGTGCGATCTCCGGTGGCAGATGCCGCTCGGCGAGGCGCCGGAGCAGGGGCTTCGTTTCGTTGCCGGGAAGCTTCATCGTGTCGGGCAGCCGGGCCACGAACGCGACAAGGTCCTGATCGAGCAGAGGCGAGCGTGCCTCGAGGCTGTGGGCCATGCTCGCGATATCCATCTTGATGAGCAGCGTGTCCGCGAGCAGCCGCGTCATGTTCCAGGCGGTCATGCGATCGACGGTGCCGAGCCGTTCGCGGTCCGGAACGATCCCGTTGAGCAGGCGCTCGGATGCAAGGAGCGGCCGGCCACCGCCGTCGTAAAGCCGCTTTTTCTCGGCTTCTGTCAGAAGGTCCTTCGTCAGGACGAGATAGCGCCCATCTTCCGGCGTGGCGAGCACGCGCAGAAAGCGATGCGCGAATTGGTAGGGCGAGCGTGTTCGCGTCGGCGGCGGCAGCGCGCTTTGGAGGAGGTGCGCGGCGCAGCGCAGGCCCGGAATCTTCGTCAGCCGATCGTTCAGCCGCGCGGCGACGTAGTGGCGATAGCCCGCGAACAGCTCGTCGCCGCCGTCGCCGTTCAGAACCACCTTCAAATCCTCATGAGCGACCGCGGACACGGCAAAGGAGGGCAGGGCGGATGCGTCCGCGAACGGCTCGTCGTAAGCGCCGATGATGTCGTCGAGCCGGTCTTCACCCAGCGAATGCAGCACCCGCTCGATGTGCGCGGTTTGAAAGCGCTGCGCGACGAGCCGCGCGAGGGGACGCTCGTCGAACTGCCCGTTGTCGAAGCCTATGCAATAGGTGCGCAAGGGCTGATTGAGCGCGCGCGCGGCGAACGCCGTCACCAGGCCCGAGTCGATGCCGCCCGACAGAAACGCGCCGACCGGCACGTCGCTGCGCAGACGGAGCGTGACGGCGCGGGTTAGCAGGCGTTCGACTTCCTCGAGAGCTTCGCTCTCGGAGATCTTGAGCTTCGGCGCGAAGGCAAGACGCCAATAGGGTTCGGTCGCGCGACTGCCCGAGGGCGTTGCGATCAGCGCCTGGCCGGGCGGCACACGCTTGATGCCCTGATAGATCGTGTCGGGGCCCGGCACCACGCCGAAGGTGAGATAGTCGTGCACACCCTGCGCGCGCACGCCCCGGTCGACGCCGGGTACGACGAGCAGGGCCTTCATCTCCGAGGCGAAGGCGAGCCCGCCCGGAATTTCCGCGATGAAGAGAGGCTTCTTGCCGATGCGGTCGCGGGCCAGCAGCAGCCGTCGTGCGCGGCCGTCCCACAGGGCGAAGGCGAACATGCCGTGAAGTCGCTCGAGAAAGGCGCCTTCGTTTGATTCAAACAGGCCTAGGATCACCTCCGTGTCGGAGTGTCCGCGAAAGTGGCGTCCGCGCGCGACCAGATCGGTGCGAAGCTCCTCGAAATTGTAGATCTCGCCGTTGAAGGTGATCGCGACGCGCGGATCGGTGCCCTCCATCGGCTGATGGCCGCCTGGGCTCACATCGATGATCGACAGCCGGCGGTGGCCGAGCACGATGCCCTCGCCGGTCCAGACGCCTGCATCGTCGGGTCCGCGATGGCGGAGCGCGGTCATCATGCGCTCGACGACCGGCTTGAAGCGCGCCGTATCGGGATGCAAGATGCCCGCGATGCCGCACATCGTCAGTCTACGGAGCGTTTGAGGAACGGCGCCATGCCTTCGCGCGCCAGCGCGTCGGCCTGCTCGTTCTCGGGGTGCCCGGCATGGCCGCGCACCCAGTGAAAGCGCACCTCATGGCGTTCCAACGCGGCTTCGAGGCGCTGCCAGAGATCGACGTTCTTCACGGGCTTGTTGTCCGCGGTGCGCCACCCCTTGCGCTTCCATCCGGCGATCCACGTCGTGATGCCGTCGCGCAAATAAGAGGAGTCGGTAAAAAGATCGACCGAGCAGGGTTTCGTCAGAGTTTCCAGCGCCTGGATAGCGGCCATCAGCTCCATGCGGTTGTTGGTGGTCGCGGGCTCGCCGCCACTGAGCGTGCGCTCCTTGCCGCTGGACCGGAGCAGAGCGCCCCAGCCGCCGGGCCCGGGGTTTCCCGAGCACGCGCCGTCGGTATAGATCTCGACGTGAGGCAGCTTAGCGGAGGCCATAGGCGGCCGGGCTGTCGACGGTCCGATGAAAGCGCAGCTTCCCCAGATATTCGAGCGGATCTTTCGGCTTCACCAGCGCACCGGGTGCGGGCGTCAGCCAATCATGCAGCCGGGTCAGCAGGAATCTCAGCGCCGCACCGCGCGCGAGCAGCGGCAGCGCGACGCGCTCCGCGTCGGTCAGCGGCCTGTCCGCGTCATAGGCGCTGGTGAGCGCGCGCGCCTTCGTCACGTTGAGCTGTCCATCGGCTTCGAAGCACCAAGCGTTGAGGCAAATCGCGAGATCATAAGCCAGGGCGTCGTTGCACGCGAAATAGAAATCGATCACGCCGGAAAGCTTATCGCGGATGAAAAAAACATTGTCGGGAAAGAGGTCGGCGTGAATGACCCCTTGAGGCAGGTTCGCCGGCCAATTTGCTTCGAGCGACGCGAGCTCGCGGTTGAGCTCCTCGTGAAGGCCGGGGCTCACGGAATTGCACGCCGGGCCCATCGCGTCGAGAAGCGTGCGCCAGCCGCCGATGCCGAGCGCATTGGCGCGCGTGATGGTGTAGTCGCGTCCGCCCTGATGCAGACGCGCAAGCGCGGTGCCCAGCGCCGCGCAATGGCTGGCGGCGGGGCGGCGGATCCACACGCCTTCGAGAAAGGTGACAAGGGCTGCGGGCCGTCCGTTGAGGATGCGCAACGCAAGCCCGTCACGGCCATGGATCGGCGTCGGACACGCGATGCCGCGGGCGGCGAGATGTTCCATCAGACCCAAGAAAAACGGCAGATCGGCCGCATGCACGCGCTTTTCGTAGAGCGTCAGGATATAGCTGCCGCGCTCGGTATGCAGAAGATAGTTGGAATTTTCGACACCCTCGGCGATACCCTTGTAGGACAGCACCGCGCCGATGTCGTAAAGGGCGACGAAGGCGTCGATATCTTCGTCGGAGACCTCGGTGTAGACGGCCATCGGTCGCTCAAGCCGCGGAAAGGGCCCGCGGAAGCTTGAACTGAACTTCCTCCGGACGGACGGAGAACTCCTCGACCTCGAGCTCGAAACGCTGCTCGAAACCG
>Ga0081455_10003019_pt1 | contig 19622 bp, 13 predicted proteins | sample TabmetS3T2R1_FD_70207 | JGI IMG/M metagenome (GOLD analysis project Ga0081455, IMG submission 70207) | Tabebuia heterophylla rhizosphere microbial communities from the University of Puerto Rico - S3T2R1 | ecosystem: Host-associated > Plants > Roots > Rhizosphere ... | reverse complement strand
TAGTACTGCTGGTTTGTTCGGGGCTGATGATCCGCACGTTTCAGGCGTTGAACCGTGTGCAGCCGGGCTTCACCGGGCCGGAACAGATTCAGACACTGCGGGTCGCCATTCCACGGGCCCTGATTGCCGAGCCCGAACGAGTGGCGCTCACTCAGCAGCAGATCCAAGAGAAGCTGGCGGCGCTGCCGGGCGTATCGTCGGTGGGTTTTGCCAGTGCGATACCGACCGATGGGTTTCCGTCGAATTGGGACGCCATAGAAGTGGAAGGCCGGCCTCCGCCGCCGGGGCAGTCCCAGCCGATGCGGCGATTCAAGGACATCTCGCCTGGATTCCTGGAATCCATGGGCACGCGCCTGATCATTGGCCGCAGCTACGAGTGGGCCGATCTACTGGAGCGTCGGCCTGTGATCTTGATCTCCGAGAACCTGGCGCGGGAGTACTGGGGAGATCCGCGCGCCGCGCTCGGTAAGCGCATTGGGTACGCCAGGAATTTTCGCGAGGTGATTGGCGTCGTGCAGGACGTCTATGATAACGGCGTGCAAGACGCTGCCCCGGCAACTTTATACTGGCCCACGTTCGGAGCCAACGCGTTTCAGGACGTTACCCGCAATGTGACTTTCACGCTCCGAAGCGCGCGCACGGGGAGCGAAGAATTTCTGCGCCAGGTGGAGCAGGCGGTGTGGTCCGTGAACGCCAATCTTTCGGTGGCGGCTGTGCAATCCATGGCGGAGCTGCACGCCCGGTCGATGGCGCGAACCTCATTCACGCTGGTGATGCTGGCGATCGCGGGCGGAATGGCGCTGCTGCTGGGCGTCGTCGGCGTCTACGGCGTGATCGCATACACGGTGGCGCAGCGGCGAAGAGAGGTCGGGATCCGTTTGGCGCTGGGCGCGGCGCCGCGGGCGGTGAGCCTCATGTTTCTGCGGCGCGGCGCGCTCCTTTGCGGCGCCGGTTGCGTTTTGGGACTTGGGGGAGCGGTGGCATTGTCCAGTCTGATGAAGTCGCTGCTGTTCGGCGTGACGCCGCTGGATCCGATGACATATGCCGTCATGCCCGTCGTGTTGTTGGCGCCGGCGCTAGCCGCGTGTTACTTCCCTGCGCGAAGGGCCGCGACCGTGGATCCTGTGGAGACTCTGCGCGCCGAATAAGACTACAGAGTTACCAACTTGGTTGCTGGTGGATGAAGCGCTTTACAACACGGCAATTCTGGCGCTTTAGGAGTTCCCGGAACGCCCACAATATCTTGTGATCCTGATGTCGGGACATTTTCATCATGAATCTTCTGACGCTCCATTAACCTGAAAACTCTTCTTGCGGGACGGTGAGATGAAAACACTCTGGCAGGACGCGCGCTACGGGCTGCGAATGTTGATGAATAAGCCGGGCTTCACCCTTGTCGCCGTGCTGACGTTAGCGCTGGGGATCGGGGCGAACACTGCGATCTTTAGCGTCGTGAATGCAGTATTGCTACGGTCTCTCCCGTACCCCGACCCTGACCGGCTCGTAATTGTCAATCCTGCCAAAGGCGGGGATTTCCTGGAATGGCGCGACCAGGCGAAAGCGTTTGAACAGATCGGCGCCTACGATACCGATACTGTCGACCTCATAGGAAGCGGCGAGGCTGAGCGAGTGTCGGCTGGAATTGTCTCCGCCGATCTTTTTGCGACGCTCGGCGCCACGCCTGTGCTCGGTCGTACCTTCACGCCTGAGGAGGACATAGATGGTGGCCCGCCGGTTGTAATCCTGAGCGACAACATCTGGCGACGCCGTTTTGGCGGCGATCCGCAGATGATTGGCCGGGCGCTTACGCTCCGACTCTCTGACCACAGAATACATGGAGACCAAAATCGGACGGTAGTCGTGACGATAGTCGGGATTATGCCACCCGGATTGCAGTTTCCCAAAGAATCTGAGTTGTGGCTGCCGCTCGCCCTCAATGTCGCTCAGTCATTGAGCCGTCAGAATACAGACGGTGTAACTGTGATCGCACGTCTTAAACCGAGTATGACGCCGGAAGCTGCCAGGGCGGCTTTGTCTGTCTTCCTCGAGGCAAAGCGACGGACCTTTCCAGATGTGTATTCAGACATGCAGTTTAGAGTGACTGGGCTGAGCGAGTGGATCGTCGGTAATGCCGGACGCAAGGCGCCGGTGGGTAATGTACGACTTGCCTTGCTGATATTGTTCGGAGCGGTCACCTGTGTGCTGCTCATAGCGTGCGCCAACGTGGCGAATCTGCTCCTGGCGCGGTCGGCAGCAAGGCAGAAGGAGATAGCGATCCGCGCAGCGGTTGGCGCGGGACGTCTGCGGTTGGTGCGACAGTTACTGACCGAGAGTTTGCTGCTCTCGGTCAGCGGAGGGATCACTGGGCTGTTGCTGGCGAAGTGGTGCGTCAAGCTGCTTGCGGCGATGAGCCCTGTCGAGATCGCGCGCATCCGGGAAAGCAACGTGGATGGTCGCGTACTTGGCTTCACCTGCATAGTGGTGATGGTCGTTGGTCTGATCACCGGTATCATTCCTGCTTTGCAGGCGTCAAAAGTCGACGTCAATGAAATGCTCAAGGCACAGTCGACAGATGGAAGCGTGCGGACGTGGCACGCAGGTAAGAGTAGCGCGGGGCGGATGCTGCCGGCGTTGATAATTACCGAACTTGCGCTCGCGCTCGTCTTGCTTATTGGCGCAGGATTGATGATCAAGAGCTTCTCGCGCCTGTTGGCCGTTCCAAAAGGCTTCAATCCCGATGGCGTATTGACGCTCGCGCTCAGGCCTAATAACGTTAAATATCCGAGCGCTTATATCCAGGAAGCGCTCGCTCGTGCTCAGGCCTTGCCCGGAATCCAGTCGGCGGCCTTGGCTACTTCTCTTCCGTTCGAAGGATCGAGAAATGGATCGAGTCGTACCCATCTCATTGAAGGGCGTCCGCCGTATCAGGAGGGGAAAGCGCCATTTTTTGATGTTATTTGCATCAACCCCGAATACTTTCAAACGATGGGCATGCAAATGCGCAGGGGGCGGCCGTTCACTCCACAAGATGACGCGGGAGCGCCACGCGTAGTGATCATCAACGAAACGTTTGCGCGGCGTGTTTTTCCCAACGAGGACCCAATCGGTCATCGATTGTTATGGCAAGGCCCGGCAACCATCATCGGAGTCGTGGGTGACACGCGTAAATTTTTGGACCAGGAGGTCCTTCCGGAGATTTACGTGCCGAGCGGGCAACATCCGAACTTCTATGAAGACGGCAGCTATATTGGATATTTGGTTATGCGAGTGACCTCTGGCCAAAACAATCCGGGCAGTCTATCCCGCCTAACCGGCGCCATACATAATCAGATGCGGGCAATAGAGCTAAATGAGCCGGTCCTCCAGATTGCGCCGATGGATGAATTCTTGTCGAAAACGGTAACGTGGCGGCGCTACCTGATGCTTCTGCTCGGGGTCTTCGCGGCAGTAGCATTCGTTATCGCGACGGTCGGAATTTACGGCGTCGTCTTCTTTGCCGTCAGTCAGCGCACGCACGAGATCGGCGTTCGGATGGCCCTAGGCGCACAAGCCAGCGATGTGTTACGGATGGTGATCTGGCGGGGAATGCGCTTGACGCTCGCTGGCGTGACATTGGGGGTGGTGGCGTCGCTCGCCTTGACGCGAATCATGAAAAGCCTGCTCTTTGACGTGAGCGCCGCCGATCCAGCAACCTTCGCGCTGATCGCCTTGTTGCTGGTCAGTGTCGCTCTGATTGCGAGCTACATTCCGGCGCGGAGAGCAACGAGGGTTGATCCGTTACTGGCTCTCCGGCACGAATGAAGAGGCTTCGGTCTCCGGTTTGATAATTGCTCCGGCCACAATTCTTGTCGCAAACGACAAGTTATGCGTCCTGTGACGCTTTTGAAAGGTATCTACCTGTGCCGCCAATGATCGAGCCTGAAATCAACCGTCGCTGACGCGACGTGGGGCTTTTTCCACAGCTTTCCCGGCGTTGCAACGCCGGGCTAAATTCAGATGCCGCTACCGCGGCATAGGCGCTGAGTAGTTACTATTTTCAATCAATGGCGGAGCGCGTTCCGATACGGCCTAAGCCTTTCTCACTCGACAGGCAAAGCATTTGTATGCTTGTTGGCCAGAGAGATTGTCATAGTACCGGTCATCGAGCAGATGATTGGCTGGTTCATAATCCGGCGTGCCCAGTTCCTCGGCCATTTTCTGCATAGGTCCGAAGGTGTTCGGAACGAAAATCGTATCTTCTCGGATTCCCTGCCAGATGAGAGCCGTGCCCGTGGCCGCGCCACGAGGGCTTTCGACGATGACCGCGTCGCCGTCTTTGATCCCTGCCGCCTGGGCTGCCGTCGGATGAATTTGAATCAGGCGCACGCCGTTCATCTGCTTGCCGGTGTAGGTCCATTGAGTGACTCCGGCAAAATGGACTACGCTCGGTCGTCCGACTATCCCCATCAATGGATACTCTTTGTGTATTTCCCCTGAAGACAAACCTCCAATCGTCACTTTGGGAGTCAGAGCTTGTGGATTAACCGGATTCTTTACGAGTTCCGTGGAGTATTCGATCGTGGCGTTGCGGCCCGTGACCTCCGGATGCGTATAGAAAATCGGCAGCGCGCGGTGTCCGACCGCCGCAAGCTTTTGTTCCATCTCGGCGGTGTAGATTTCGATTTTGCCGCTCGGTGTGAGAAAGCGTTTCCCTTTATTGGCGGGGTCCAGCGCGGCGGCGGCCTCGTACCAGGAAGGATGATCGAGGTAAAGCGTACTGACTCCCGGATGTTTGACCGACGGGCAAGGCCATCTCAGAGGTTCGGCTCTCTTCTCCATTCGCTCCTGCGTCATGCCGCCCATACCGGGTGTGTTTTCCAGAAAGACTTGCCAGAGCTTCCGATAATCCTTCCATTCCGATCTCATGTTCTCTGTCCAGTACTCCGCCTGGTTCTTTTTATCAAGTCGGGCCATCGTGTGAGCAAGATCGATCCAAATCTCCCAGTCGGGTTTGGATTCGCCCACACGCGGGACCGCCTGCTTCTGCCAGCGGATGGCGCGGTCATCGCGGCGGGCATAAACGGTCTCCATCTCCAGTCCACTGCAAACCGGAAGAATGACATCGGCGTAATACGCTGGCTCCTCCATAAACAGCCCGGTATAGACGTAGAAATCCAATTTGCGGAAAGCCTCTTTGACCTTTTGCGTGTTTGCGCAACCAATGATGGGATTGCCCGCCGTCGCAATCGCTTTTAACGGATAGGGCCGCCCGGTCAAAATCGCTTCCGCAAAATAGTCCGGGCCGACCGGCAACGCGACGGTTTTCTCGGGGGCGGCGCCCTTGAGGGGAGGAAGATTCAATCCGCCGGGCCAGGTGTTGTGCATGAAATTACACCCGCCGCCAGGTACGCCGATATTGCCGGTGATCGCCACGAGAATGGCCAGGCTTCGATAGGTGTCGAAGGCGTTCAACTGATGCGAGATGCCCGCGTTGCAGAAGATGGCGGCCGGCTTCGCGCGGGCATAGTCCTCAGCGATTCGCCTGATTTTATCAGCAGGCACATTGGTTATTTGCGAGGCCCATTCCGGCGTGTATCCTTTCTGCAAGATCTCCGTCTTCAAAGCGTCGAAGCCCACCACCCATTTCCTGACGAAGGCCTCGTTATACATGTTCTTCTGAATAATGTGATGCAACATCGAAAGGACCAGCGCCAGATCTGTGTGCGGCTTGGGCGCAATCCATTCGTCGGCCTGCGCTCCGGTGGGGGTCAATCGCGGGTCAACGACCACCAGCTTCGCCTTGGTCCGGGCGCGCTGCCTCAGCAGGTACTCGAAGGTCACCGGGTGAGTTTCCGCCTGATTGGTCCCGAGAAATAAGAAGTACTTCGCCGAACCAAGGTCTTCTTTCCCCGTAGCTTCATCTTTGCCGTAGCCGTTCGTGAAATTGCCGAGGCCGAATGTCCAGGCCAGCGCATTCCCTCCCGCGTCATTACAAACCGGTCCGACGTCGGTATCATTCGGGCTCCCGAGGAGCGTGAAAAACCGATTGACCAACGAGCCTGTGCCTCGCGGCAATCTGCCGGATGTTTTATTCGCAATTGCGCGGGCTTCGCCGGCGTCTCGGAGGTCGAGAAACTTCTGAGCGATGATGGTCAGGGCTTCGTCCCAGGGGATCGGGGCGAATTTCGAATCGGGAGAGCCTTTGGCGCCTTCAACTCGTTTCAGAGGCTGGGTGAGACGATAGCGGTTATATACCAGTTGCGTCATCATCGGCCCTTTGACACATAGGCCGCCCGCCTGGACCGGGTCGGCAGTCTCACCCAAGATATTGATAATTCGTCCGCTCTTCATCTGCACTTTGAGACGACAGAGCGAATTACAGAATTGACAGGCGCTGTCTACGACTTTGTCCGGTTGCAGAGCGGCGGACTGTCGTGTGAAGTCAGATTCCGCGCCCGACTGATTGGGCGCGGAAGGCCGTCCCTCCGTCATGACTTGCGGTTGTTGGCCTTGCGGTTGTTGGTCGAGCGAATTGATTCCCGGCAATAGAACGGGCATTGCGACGGCCGTTTTGCAAAAGCCGCGACGAGAAAGCCTCTTTTGATTGGATTTAGACATGCAGATTCCTCAATTAAAAACTATAGCGGTTTTCACATGTATGAAGACTATTAGGCGCCGCAGGACACAGAGCGCACAGAGTGATTTAATGACTTCTCTGTGTTTTGCGGCGCCCTGCGGTGGCTGTTCATTCATATGAAAACCGCTGTAGAGAACGTTTAATAACCGGTAACTTTCCCCGGCCAAAACTGCGGCGATCGGGAGCGTTAAAATCCAGGAGAAAACAATGCCGAATTTGCAAGATGGAATACGTCATTGATAATAGGTTCGTTTCGGATAACCAAGACGGCAGTGAACAAAAGTCACAAGGGGGTTTTTATCATGAACCTGATCGGGCTGACTTCCGATCGAGTGGTGGCGAGGATGCGCCGGGATGAACGCGACAAGTCAATCCCCTCGTTAGGCCGCTCAATAATGATCGGCAGTTTTGGATTCTGCCTCGCGAGCCTGTGCGTCTTTGCCACTGTGGCCTTTGCCGAGGAGTGGATGTACAGGAGCCTTGGATTAAGCGGCGCATACGTCGTTTGGACGGTCCTCTTCATTTTTCTTGGAGGCGCATTGCTGAGCCCGCTGGTGATCGGCCCAGGTCGGTTGTGGCGGTTCCAGCTTGTTTTCGGAATGGCGTTTTTACTGTACGCGATTGGGTGGGCGGGTTCGTATTTCATTCTGCGGGGAGTCGCCGGAGAGTGGGCCGGTTCGCTTGTCGGTTCCATATTGATGGCGCTTGTCATCACCCTGGCGTTCGGCGTCATAGAAACATTCTTCGCGCAGGCAGCCGCGCTGTTTATCGCCAATTCTGCGGGATATTTTCTAGGAGCTTTGCTTTACTACTCGATCGGTGGAAAAACTGGAATGTTAATGTGGGGCGTACTGTATGGGTTGTGCCTGGGATCCGGCTTTGGATTGTCGATATTTCTTGCTCAGACGCCACTCCGCGAACATCTCAATAACCCAAAGCCTAGAGGAAATTCTGGTCAGATCTGACTTCGAGAAATTGTATGGAGCGAATTGGTAAAGAAACAGGAAAAGTGAGTGCGGCGGATCAAGCGATTGATCTGAAACAGAAATTCCGGCGCTCGTATGGCCGTGACGCGCGCATTTATCGCGCCCCCGGACGCGTCAACCTGATCGGCGAACACACCGACTACAATGACGGCTTCGTCATGCCCGCCGCGATCGGCTTTTCGACATGGGTCGCCCTGGCGCCGCGCGATGACCGCAAGCTCTCGATCTATTCCGAGAATTTCTCCGAACGCGTCGAGTTCGATCTGTCCATGATTAATGGAAACGGCGCGCGCGCGAGCGCCGCCGCGCATTGGAGCGATTACGTGTGTGGGGTCGCCGTCACGTTGGAGCGGGCGGGCTACGCTCTACGCGGAGGCGACATGCTCATCCGTGGCGAGGTCCCGATTGGATCGGGCTTGAGTTCGTCGGCCGCCGTCGAGGTTGCCGTGGGGTACGCCCTGTTGGAGGCTTCAGGCCATACTGTTGACCGGGTGGAATTGGCGAAGCTCTGCCAACGCGCCGAGAACGAATACGTCGGCATGCGCTGCGGGATTATGGATCAGTTCATTTCGTGTTGCGGACAGGCGGGACGCGCGTTGCTGCTCGACTGCCGTTCGCTAGATCACCGGTCGCTGCCGCTGCCCGGCGACGCGCAGTTGGTAGTCTGCAATACGATGGTCAAACACGAACTGGCGAGCGGCGAGTATAACCGGCGCCGCGCCGAATGTGAGGCCGGCGTGGGGCGTCTGGCCAGGCTCCTGCCCGGCGTGCGCGCTTTGCGCGACGTGACGTTGGCCGACTTCGAGCTATACGGCAGTGAGTTGCCCGAAGTGGTCTATCGCCGCTGCCGCCATGTAATCGGCGAGAACGCGCGCGTGATGGGTGCGGCGGCGGCGCTCGAACGAAACGACCTCGCCGCCTTCGGTCGTTTGATGGGCGAATCGCATCGCAGTCTGAGTGACGACTATCAGGTCAGTTGCGACGAACTGAACCTGATGGTCGAGCTGGCGAGCCGGGTCGAAGGCGTTTACGGCGCGCGGATGATGGGCGGCGGCTTTGGCGGTTGCGTCATCAACCTCGTGGCCGCCGAAAGCGTCGCGGGCTTCGAACGCGTCGTGGCGCGGGGCTATGAGCAGTCGACAGGCCGCGCGCCAGAAATATACGTTTGCGACACGGCTGAAGGAGTTGAGCGGATATGAATGTTCTGGTCACGGGCGGGGCGGGCTACATCGGCAGCGTGGTGGCGGCGGAGTTGTTGAAAGCCGGTCATCGGGTTCTGGTCTATGACGATCTCAGTCGCGGCCACCGTCGGGCCGCGCCGAAAGGGGCCGAATTGATCGTCGCCGACATGGCAGACCGCGCCGCGCTCGATCTCGTGTTCATGACTCATCCGGTCGACGCCGTGATGCACTTCGCCGCGCTGATCGAGGCCGGGGAGTCGATGAAGAACCCGGCCGCCTTCTTCCGCAACAACACTGCGAACGCGCTGACGCTGCTCGAAGCGATGCTCGCGCATGGCGTGAAGAAATTCGTCTTCTCTTCAACGGCGGCGTTGTTCGGCAGCCCCGAGCGGTCGCCGATCGAAGATGACGATCCGCTGCGTCCGACGAACGTTTACGGCGAATCGAAATTGATGGTCGAGCGCATGCTGACGTGGTTCAACAGCGTTCATGGTTTGCGCTACGCGAGCCTGCGTTATTTCAACGCCGCCGGAGCGATGAGCGCCGATCACGGCGAGGACCACCAGCCCGAATCCCACCTCATCCCGCTCGTCTTGAAAGTCGCCCTGGGCCAAATCGAACACGTCAACATCCTGGGCGCCGATTATCCTACTCCCGACGGGACATGTGTCCGCGATTACATTCACGTCCTGGACCTGGCCTCGGCCCACCTGCTCGCGCTCGACGCCTTAGAACACCGCGACCGCTTGATCTACAACCTCGGCAACGGGCAGGGCTTCAGCGTACGCGAAGTGATCGATGTCGCGCGCAATGTCACCGGGCGTCCGATCCCCGTGGTCGAGTCGCCTCGACGTCCGGGCGATCCGGCGATCCTGATCGCCAGCGCGGCGAAGATTCGGCGCGAGCTGAACTGGCGCCCTCAGTTCCCCGATCTGGAGACCATCGTCGCCAGCGCGTGGCGGTGGCATCAAGCCCATCCCCACGGCTACAGAGATTGAACTGGAACGATCGTCAGGTCGGCGAGCGCCTTTTCACTAAACCTCGTTCATGGTTTTGAGATGGATTCTAACGCCTTGGATAGCAGATCTGTCTTGAACCCAAATGGGCCCGCCTCACTTTTGAAGGCCACCTGCCCGCTACTGTCAATAAGGTAAAGCCTATCCGGCCAGGCCGTGTAAGCGGCCTCCGCCTTATTATCTATGGTATCGACTAACGCCGGGAATTCTATGCCCAGGTTTGTTGAGCATGTCTCGGCTACACTCACACGTTCGTCATAACCCTTCGGGTAGTCATAGATTACCTTCTCCTTCTCGTTGGCTTCCGTCTGCCACCCGTCACTGGCATGCGCTTCTTGAATGTAAACCAGATAGAATTCCACCTGACTCCTATATTGCTGGTAGAGCCGGTTGAGGGCGGGAACCTCCCGCCGGAATGGCGGTCAAGTGTAACTGCCAAAAACTAACACGACCGGCTTTTTACCTCTAAAGGCGGAAAGCTGTACTCTCGATTTCCGGTCATATGTTTCCAAAGAAAAATCAGGCGCGGCGTCGCCGGCTTTCAGACTGCCTTCTCTGGCCGATAACCACATCCTCTTAAACGGGAAAATCAAGAAGGCGATGTTGGACGTTTTAGACATGACGCCGCTGAAAACTTCCGGGCTCTGGCGCATGGCGATGTAAAACCCAACTAACAAGAGTGGGTACGGTAGCAACAACGCCAATGCGATTTTCAACGCTCGTCGCATATAGTCCTTCCAGTTAAGATTTCATTCGCTCCTATTTCAGGGTTTCGATTGCGGCGGCGATTCGCCGAGCGTATACACCCTCGTGCCTGGATGATAAATCTTCCAATCGAACCAGTAATCTTTCAGCGCGTAAATCTTCTTCAGTTGTTTTCCGGCGAGCGGGCCGCTGACTGCTTTGCCGGTGAAATCCCACGTGGTCGCGGTCTCGGCGTCGGTGAGCTGAATCGGCGAGATCCCGGGCTTAACGTAAAATTCCAGCGTGCGCCCGTCAACCGCGCGTTCAAAGGCGCGAACAGATTTGTTGTCGTCTCCCAACACGATGAACAGGGGCGTTACGCCTCTGTCGGAGCCGACGTTGTCGAGGATCAGCCGTGACTTTTCCAGAGCAGGCAGCGGATACGCCGCCGCCTTGCCATTTACCACCAACCCCGCTATCAGCGTGCGCGGCGATAGTTTGTCATTGGGATCCACCGGCGTAATAACCCGGAGTTTGGCGTATTTCTCCTCCCAATCAGCAGTCTCATAGTTTTGTTTCACGCGCTCATCCGGCTTCAATACGCGCCCCTGCCGGTTTTCACGCTTCCAGAGGGCGAATGTCAGTTCATCGTTATCAACCTGGGTCAGCTTCTTTCCCTTCAGCGGCCCGTGCATCGCCTCCCCCGAAACCTGCTGCCACCAGGTGCCCGTCTCTTCATCGCGCATAATGAAGTTCTGGTTGTTGATGCCAGCCAGATGGAACGTCAACCTCTTACCCTCAACTTCCGATTCCCACACCAGACCGGTGTGACAGAGCGTTCAGTAAGTCGCCGTGATCGGCTTGCCTCCGACGACGTCATTAACGACGTGGTGATAGGCCATCTGGCGCACGGGAAAGGCGACGGCGTCGCCGTTGATTTCTATCGCCATGACCATGTCGCTGTCGGCGACAGAGCCGGCTTCTCCGGCGCGCGCGTAATCGGCGGTCGGCAGCGGATTGAACATCCACTCGAAATGATTCTGCCGCGCGAACCATGTGACGGCGAGCAACGGCGCGAGCAGCGCCGGCATCGCCAATCGGCCCGGCCAGCGCGCCCCGCGCCAGAGCATCACGCATAACGTGAGAAACAAGATCGTCGCCGCCACAGTCGCCAGCGGCGACCAGCGGCGCAGTCGGTAAGACCATTCGACGCCCGCCGCGGTCTGCGCCTTGAACGGCATGATCACGAACACCGGAATCGCCACCATCGCCACGACCGCGGCGACGACCAGCAGCAGCGACAGCCAAAACTTCCAACGCCCCGATTTGCCTGTCTTGCTCTGTGAATTTGATGTAGTGTTCATTGCTGAATCAAACTAGGCTACATGGATACAAATGAATTTGCCACAGAGACACAGAAACACAGAGACCTAGCCAAAAATATCAAGAGAAGCGCCTTGTTTCCCTTCTCCTTCTCTGTGTCTGAGGCGTCTCTGTGGCATAAATACTGTTTAGTTCTTTGCCTTGCGGAGTTCCTCGAAACTCTTGCCGTAGGTCTCATGATAAGTCTTAATCGCTTCGTCTTCGGAGGGCAAGCGCAGCCCGTCGGTGAAGCGGTTCATGTACGCGAAATTGCAGCTTTGCAGCAATACTTCCAGCGCGCCCTGTTCTTTGAATTCGGAGACCAGCGCCGCGTAATCGTCTTTCGTCAGTTTAGCCGGCTCGCGGGTGATATTGCGAGCGAAGGCTACCGCCGTTCGTTCGCGCGGTGTCAGCGCGGAGTCGTCCTTCGCCATCGCCACCAACTTCGCCGGATCGACGCCGAGCCGCCGCAAACCCAACACCTGATGCAGCGTGCAGTAACGGCAGCCGTTCGCCATCGAGATGGCGAACGAGACGTGCAGCTTGATTTCGCGGCTGACGCTCTCATATTTACGCGTCGTATTCGTGTAAGCCCGCCACGCGCGCGTGATCCCCGGCGCGAGCAGGAATGCGCGTTGCGAATTGGCGACGCCGATGTTCCAATTGTTGGTCGGAGTTTTCGCCGCGTTCAACGTCTCGGCGCCTGCGCTCATTTGGTCGTCAGAGACGAGGGCCACGCGCGCCGGGGGCGGCTCGAACTTTGCGGCGGCGACTTTCGCTACGGGTTCGTCCAATGCCCATTTCTCTACGGGCAAGTTCGCGCCTTCACAGTAACGAAGGAAGTAATTGAAGAAGCAGGTCGCCATCGTCAATTCGACGATCTGCGAATCGTTGAACGTGGCGCGCGTCTTTTGGAACTCCGCCTCACTGACGCCGTGAATGTCGCGGGTCAGCAGTTCGGCGTAACGCACGGCGGCCTGTTCGCTCGCGGACATCCACGCGAGGTCGCCGGCCTGCAACTGCGCCAGCAGTTTCCGCCCCTTGTCCGAAGCGCGCAGCAATCGCTGCAAATGAACCGCCGGATAGGCGCTGCCGTAAACTTGCGCGATGCGCAGCCCCATCGCCATTTTGGTCTCCGGCGCGATTGAGCCGCCATAAAGATAAGTTTTGAACGCCTCGGCCAGCGGCTTCGCGGCTTCGGGAAGCAGCGCCAGGCCGCGCACGTAATTCGGAATCCTGCCCACCTCCAGCACGTCCGCGCCGCTGCACACGTCGGCGGTTTCGTCAGCCAGCGGGACGTTGGGCCTCGCGTCTATCTTCTGTTTAGCCGCTTGATTCAACGCCTCGAGCGAAGTCAGGGAATCTTTCTCCTGCGCTATAGAGGTCGTGAACGAGGCGATGATAATGAGCGAAAAGGTGATGTACAGTTTCATATGTGTAGTTTCCCGCCGCATAGCGGCGGGGACAGAATTTCAAAACACCCTCTTAAAAAATAAACCGCGCGCCGAATTGCAGCGTGCGCGCTTCGAAGGCCTGAGTAGACTTGCCGAAGTTGCCGAGCGACATGTCGGCATTCGGCAGATAGAGATTCACGTTATTGAGCGCGTTGAACGCTTCGAAGCGAATCTGGATTTGCTTGCCTTCCAGCACCCTAAAACTGCGCGCGAGCGACAAATCCACGGTCGAATATTTCGGCCCGCGGAACGTGTTCCTGCCGAGCGTGCCGGATTGTCCTGGCGCGGGGGACGGAAAGACGCTGGCGGGAAATAGCCCGTCGAGAAAATCCTTCTTCTCGAACGACGTCTTGATCGCGCCAGGAGCCGGGGCGTTGGGCCGATCATAAAAACCGCCGCCGACCGCGCCGCCGCCGCCGTCGCGGTTGTAATCGCCCGCGGTCGAAGCCGCGCCGTTCCAGACCGAAAACGGTCGCCCTGATTGACTCGTGAAGATCGCCGCCACCTGCCAATCGTTCACCGCATGAGTAATCCATTTGTTTCCGACCGTCCACCCAGGCAGCCACAACAACTGCGCCGAGAGGCGGTGTGGAATGTCGAACAGCGACGGCCCGCGTTCACAGCGTAGACAATCAATATTGACCGCGCCCTTGCCGGGTTCGGAGTTGTCGGCGAATTGCCCCGTCGAGGTGTCGGACGAGGTGTCCAGCCATTTCGACCACCTGTAATTCGCCTGCAGTGAAAACCGCTTCGAGAGGTTGCGGCGCGCCTCCAACGTCATCGCGTGATAGCTCGAATCCACGCCGTTAGTGACGAACAGCAGCGTGCTGAAGTTCGGGTTGATGCGATCCTCCTTGCCGTCGAGCAGATCGCCCGCGAAACGATTCACGTCGTCAATGCGCTCCAGGTTGACGCCTCTGGTCCCGGTGTATCCGGCTTCGACTATCCAGCCGTTCCACACTTCGCGCTGCAGGTTCAAAAACCAGCTCGCGCTGTATTGCGTCTTGATCGTCGGATTGACGACGAAGCCCGTCGGGCGAATGGCGTTCTGCCCGGGAGGCGTGTTGACGCCGCCCTGCGCGTTCAAGCCGCGAGCGAAGTCCGGGTTGAACGGCACCGGAATGCCGTAAAGGATCCTCGTGCCGATCTTGTTGGAAGGCTGCACGACCCCTTGCAACGCGTCGGGCGGCAGGGCGCGCGCGCCGGAGATCGACTGGCCGTGGTGCGGTTGATACGCAAGGCTGAAGCCAGCGCGGATCGCCGACTTGCCGTCGCCGAACGGGTCGTAAGCCAGGCCGATGCGCGGGGAGAAATTCGTTTTTTCGGGGGTGTAGAGCCGGTCGACGCGCGTCAGACTGGCGTTGGCCAGTCGTTCGCGGAAGTTGGAACCAGGCCCGAAGACGATGGAAGACAACCTGCCCTCGCGTTCGCTCACGTCGCCGAAGTAATCGTGGCGCAGGCCCAAATTCAGGTTGAGTTTTGAAGTGAGCTTCCAATCGTCCTGAAAGAAAAAGGCGGTTTCGAACTGTGTGAAGTAACGCGGAAAGTTCGTCCGTTCGCCGGTGTTCGGGTTCACCGTCAGAGTTTGCCGGAACGGTTGGTCGGCGATGAAGCTGGCGATGCTCGTGAAGGTGTATGCCCCTGCGTCGGGATCCGCAATGGACAGCCCTTTGAACAGGCGGCGAAACTCCCCGCCGACGCGCAGCGCGTGCCGCCCGCGATCCAGTGTCAATACGTCGCGGAATTCGTATGTGCGGATTTTCGTCGCCGAATTGAAGAAATCCCCCCAGCCCGCCGTGAATCCAGTCACTGTAATCTGCGGGACGACGGCGTCGTCATTGCCGCGATTGGTGTAAATGGTTTGAAACGCGAAACGCGCGTCGTTCACGGCGCGATTGAAGACTTTGGTATGGCCCAGGTTGGTGTTCGAAAACTTCCCTTCAAAGCCTCCCATCATTCCGCGCATCACGCGGCCCAGCCCCTGCTGGTTGACGCCGCCGCTGGTCGCGCCGCTGTTGTCGGCCTGATTTTCAAAAATATAGCGCCCGTAAATTTTGTCTTTGCCACCCTTGAAGGAATGATCCACGCGCCCCAGAAACTGGTTGTAGCGGACGTAATCGTTGATCGTCGTGAAGAGCGTCCCGTTAGTCGGGATGAGTTTTCCGCCGCCGACGTCCAGGCAGTTGTTGGCCACGCCGCAGGCGACGACTTGCTGCGGCGCGGGCGCGCCGTATTGGGTCAGCAGACGATTGGCGATGCTGTTCGGGGCCGTGCGATTGACGTAATCGCGCAACTGCGGCGTTTCGACCTGGAAGGACGCCACGCGCCCCGCGGCGTTCCGCGTTCCTTCATAGCTGCCGAAGAAAAAGGTCCTGTCTTTGATGACGGGGCCGCCCATATTGCCACCGAACTGATTGAAGACCAGCGGCGGATTACTCGTCGCAAAAAAGTTGCGCGCGTTAAACGCCGTGTTGCGGTGGAATTCCCACAATCGTCCGTGGAATTGATTCGTTCCGGATTTCGTCCGCAGGTTGATGACGGCGCCGTTGCCGCGCCCGAACTCGCTGGAAAAATTGTTGGTCTGGACCTGCGCCTCCTCGATGGCCTCGATGCTCGGGACGATCGCGGGTTCGCCCGAATTGTTGGAGTTGGAATTCATCGCGCCGTCAAGCACGTAGTTATTGCCGCGATAGCGATTGCCGTTGACAGTCACGACGGGCGAGTTGGTGAGTTTCGTCGAGTTCGCCGCGCCGGGAATGAACGTCGCGCCGGAGCTGAGCTTGGGCAGCGCGTACACGTCGCGCTGCGGGATCGGCAACTCGGAAACTTTCTTCTGGTCGAGCGTGTCGGCGACGCGCCCTTCCGTGGCGATTTGCAACTGCGCCGTCCCCGCATCGATGTTGACGACCTCTTCCACGTCGCCGACGCTCAGTTGAATTTTCAACTCCGCCATCTGTCCGACGTTGAGCTTGAGATTCTTCTGCGAGAAGCTTTTGAAGCCGTTCGCTTTCAACGACACGGCGTAACTGCCGGACGCCAACCCCGCGACCGTGGCCTGGCCGTTGTTGTCCGTGACGGCGATTCGCTTCATGCCGGTCTCTTCGTTCGTGATTTCGACCGAAGCGCCGTTGACCGAACTGCTCTGCGCGTCGGCAACGCTCAGTTTGAGCGTCGCTTCCGTGACCTGTGCGATCGCCGCCGGCGAGAGCGGGGACAGGAGTAATGCGAAGAAGAAAATAAGCCTAAGGGGAAACAGCTTCATAGTCATAATAGTCTGATTCAGTGTCGTCGTTGCGAGAGAGGAGCAAAGGAGCCGAAAGCGGCTGCATGCGATTGGCGCTTGCGACGCCGCTTTCGGCCAAATTCAGCAAAGTACCCTCCTGAAGCGAGGAAATAACCCAAATTTCCCCTGATTGGAGAATATACGGCGGGATGTTTGGCAATTGCCCTGCCATGGTTGGTTACGGCGAGGCGACGTTTCGGCAACCTGTTCAAATTGCAAAAAATAATAATTGCCGCCGGCCGAAATGCGGAGGAGCGCGCGCGGGGGCGGGCGGCGACATTTAACGAATATAGCGACATGTCGCCAACGGGCGCGACATATTGCGAGCGTTAAGATGTAGCTCCGCGCTGCTTGAGAACTTCCGCTGATTGTCGCCAACCGCCGCTCCGCACGTCGCGACGCGCAGGAAAATCGCCGGGACTGCCGAATCGGGCGACCCGTTGAACATTGACACCGTTATCGGTAACGCCTAGACTGCGCCAGCGTCATTGACAAAAACGACACAAGACCTGGCGGAAATACAATATGAAGAGAGCAATATTACCGGCGGCTTTGCTGGGACTGTTCATTCCACTCGCATTGCCTGTCGCGTGGGCAGTCAGTCGCGCGCCGGTTGAGAATCAAACTGCCACGGCGCAGTCCACACCCCAGGTCGGCGCGATGACGCTCTGGCATGCCAGTCCGGCGCCGCAATGGGATCATGCCACGCCGGTCGGCAACGGGCGGCTCGGCGCGATGATCTTCGGCGATACGGGCCGCGAGCGCATTCAGCTCAACGAGGAGACGCTCTGGTCGGGAGGGCCGCGCGACACGGTCAACGTCGAGGCGATGTCGGAGATCGGCAATGTGCGGCGGTTGCTCTTCGCGGGCAAGCCGCGCGAGGCCATCGAGCTGGCCGACGAGACGATGATGGCGCGCCCGCGCCGGCTGCTTCCCTACCAGACGCTCGGCGACCTGTGGCTGGCGTTCGAGGGGCATGACGCCGTGACCGATTATCGCCGCGAGCTCGATCTGGCCAACGCCGTGGCGCGCGTCGGCTATCGCGCGGGCGGCGTCCGCTTCAGTCGCGAAATCTTCGCCAGCCATCCCGCGCAGGTGATCGTCGTTCGATTGTCGAGCGAACAGCCGAACCGGATTTCGGTAGCGGTAGGCTTGAATCGCGAGCGCGACGCGGTGACCACGGCCTCCGGCGACAGTTTGATAATGCGGGGACAACTCGACGGCGGTACGGGGCTGAAATTTCAATCGACGCTCAAAGCCCTGGCCGAAGGCGGCTCGGTCAATGCTCAGAGCGGGGCGCAGGGCGACCGGCTCGTCATAAGCAACGCCACCGCGGTGACGTTGCTCGTGGCGGCCTCGACCAATTATCGCGGCAATGACCCGCAGGCCACTTGCGAGCGGCAGATCAAACAGGCGGCGGCGCAGAGTTACGCCAAACTGCGCGAGGCTCACGTCGCCGACTATCAATCGCTATTCAATCGCGTCGAGCTGGAGCTCGGCGGGTTGAGCGATCTGCCAACAGACAAGCGGCTCGAACGTGTGAAGCAGGGCGGCGAAGACAATCAGCTAATCGCGCAGTATTTCCAGTTCGGCCGCTACCTGCTCATCTCGAGCAGCCGTCCCGGCGATCTGCCCGCCAATCTGCAGGGCGTCTGGGCCGACGGATTTCGGCCGCCGTGGAACAGCGACTATCACCTCAACATCAATCTGCAGATGAATTACTGGCCGGCCGAAGTGACCAACCTGTCGGAGTCGCATCTGCCGCTCTTCGACCTGCTCGAAAGTCTGCGGCCGTCGGGGCGGCGCACGGCGCGGCTGCATTACAACGCGCGCGGCTTCGTCGCGCACCACATCACCGACATCTGGGGCTTCACCACTCCGGGCGACCACGCGCGCAGCGGGTTGTGGCCGATGGGCGCGGCGTGGCTCTGTCAGCATCTGTGGGAGCATTACCAGTTCACGCAGGATCGCGAATTTCTCACCCGACGCGCCTACCCTGTGATGAAAGAGGCGGCGGAGTTCTTTCTCGATTACCTGGTCGAGGATAATAAGGGGCGGCTGGTGGCCGGGCCGTCGGTCTCGCCGGAAAACAGATACCAATTGCCGAACGGAGAGATCGGAGTCTTGTGCATGGGCGCGTCGATGGACACGCAGATCATTCGCGGCCTTTTCCGCGATTGCTCCGAGGCGGCCCGACTGCTCGGCATCGACGAAGAGTTCCGCGCGCAGTTGAAACGAAAGAGCGAGCGCCTTCCGCCGATGCAGATCGGGCGCGACGGGCGGTTGCTCGAATGGTCTGAAGAATACGAAGAGCCGGAGCCGGGACACCGCCACATCTCGCACCTGTTCGCGCTCCATCCGAGCGATCAGATCACACTGCGCGGGACGCCCGACCTGGCCGCCGCCGCGCGCAAGACGCTCGAATACAGGCTCAAAAACGGGGGCGGGCACACGGGCTGGAGCCGCGCATGGATCATCAATTTCTGGGCGCGGCTCGAAGACGGAGAGCAGGCGTATCAAAACCTGCTCGCGCTGCTCGGCAAATCGACGCTGCCCAACCTGTTCGACGTTCACCCGCCGTTCCAGATCGACGGCAACTTCGGCGGCGCGGCGGGCGTCGCCGAGATGCTGCTGCAAAGCCATGCCGGAGAGATTCACCTGCTGCCCGCATTGCCGGCGGCCTGGGCCGAAGGGCGCGTTAAAGGACTGCGAGCGCGCGGCGGGTTTGAAGTCGATTTGAGATGGCGTGTCGGGAAGCTAGAATCGGCGGAGATTCACTCACGCGCCGGGATGCGCTGTCGCGTGCGCGCCGGGCTTCCCGTCGTGGTGAAATCCGGCGGCAAAGTGATAAACATTGAACAGCCGGAACCGGGCGTGGTCGTTTTTGAGACCGAGGCCGGCAAGAGTTACACCGTTGAACCGTCCAACGCCGCTGATCGACAATAGCCGGCGGTTCACGACACAGGGAGGAAACATTTTCCATTTTCCATATTACTTTTATCATTTGTCATTGCCGGCGAAAATCTCCTCCAATGACAAA
>Ga0081455_10002355_pt1 | contig 19622 bp, 7 predicted proteins | sample TabmetS3T2R1_FD_70207 | JGI IMG/M metagenome (GOLD analysis project Ga0081455, IMG submission 70207) | Tabebuia heterophylla rhizosphere microbial communities from the University of Puerto Rico - S3T2R1 | ecosystem: Host-associated > Plants > Roots > Rhizosphere ... | reverse complement strand
GAGGCAGTATAGATAAGTCGAAGCCGGCGGCTGGACCGCAGCTTGTCCTCGTCAAAGACCCCCATGATGGCCTAAAGAACCCGCCTATTCCTGCCTATGGGAGCTATCTCGTCTTCCGCAAACTCGAACAAAACGTGCGTGGCTTTCAGGATCAGCTTGACGAGTTGGCCAAAGCCTTGCAACTGCAAGGACACGACCGACAAAGAGCGGAAGCCCTGGTGATGGGGCGGTTTCGCGACGGTACCCCAGTCGTGCTGCAAGCTACCCCAGGGCAGCATGATCCTGTGCCCAACAACTTTGACTTTGCGAATGACGCTCTGGGGTTGAAGTGTCCTTTCCAGGCCCATATTCGTAGGATGAACCCGCGTGGGGAACGTGACCGTATCATACAAAACACCCTTGCTCCAGAATTCCAGAAGTTCTTGGAAGCGAAATATGAGTACGAACGCGACCATATACAAACCGCTCTTACTGCAGAATTCCAGAGGCTCTCTGGGGCAGGGCAGGCAGAACGCGTCATACAAGACGCCTCGGCTAAAGCACGAGAGAGGCTCCCAAGAGCAACGTCAGATGTACGCTATCGCGTTATACGAAACGCTGTAACGTATGATGAGCAGCGCCATCGCATTGCTCGCCGCTCGGTACCCTACGGTACACGACAGCCAGAACCATATGACCATCCGAGCCGCGACCAGTTGCCTGAGGCAGGGGTTGGGTTGTTGTTTATGTGTTATCAGAGTGACATCCGCCAACAGTTCGAGTTCTTACAAGCCAATTGGGCCAACAAAGAAGACTTTCCGGTCCAAAGGACCGGACAGGATGCCATTACCGGAGGCGTGAGAGCGCCTCAAAAAGCCACTGAGCAAAAATGGCCACAACGATGGAATGACGTACAAGGAGGGCGTATCTCCTACGGCTTCTCCAGTTTTGTTACCCTCAAGGGAGGCGAATATTTCTTTGCCCCGAGTATCTCTTTCCTCAAGGGTCTCCACAAACCGGAGCCCCCCAGGTGAGTGGCTAAACCTGGGGGCTCCTCCAAGGCTTAGCGCTATGGTATCCTATTGAAGTCTGCCTTTATTTTAGCTACCAGTGCATCGAACAAGGCTGGCACAGGGCGACGGCCTATAATCACTCTCACAAGTAAGGGCATTATTTCTGGGTCTCTGTTGAGCGCATCATAGACTGCGCTGAGCAAGAGCTGCATTTTGACCGGGTCCGCCATTTCCAATTGCGGTATGTCTGCTTCCTGGATGCCGATACGCGGATCGACGAGTAATGCGTGCAGTAAGGAATCGGCCATGACTATTCCTCCGTATCAATAATCTCCCCTCTGGGGTCAGAGGTACCATAGAGAGCTCAGGTGGTCATGTCAAGTGCTAACAGCATAGCCTATGGAGGACTTCTGGCCCCCGTCCGCCTGCGCCTCAGGCGCCCACGTCTTTCCAGCCGCTGAAGGTCGCAACCGGCTGCTGGGGCTGCGCCATGAGGCCTGCTAGTATGTGCTCGAAGTCCCGCAGCAGGTGTGTAATCGTCACTTCGTCAAACAGCGCCATTTTGTACAGGCATACCCCCTCCAGTCCGTGCGGACTTTGGCGGAGCGACACGACCAGCTCACAGGGAGTTGCCTCTATAGCTTGTGTATTCAGATCGTGTGAAGTCAGTCCTGGGAGTGATGCGAAGTGAGGCCATACATGCTGCATGGTGAACATGACCTGAAACAGTGCTAGGCGATCGAGGTGGCATTCGCGCACAAGTGTGCGAGCCAGAAACTCGAAGGGGAGTTCCTGATTCGCATAGGCTTCCAGGGTCGTGGTGCGTACTCGCTGGAGTACCTGGCGCAAAGAGGGATTACCGCCCAGGCTCGTGCGCAGGATCACTAGATTGGCAAAAAGGCCAAGCAGTCCCTCCGTTTCCTGATGCTGCCGGTTGGCCACGAGAGTGGCTATGCGGATATCTTCTTGCCCTGTGTAGCCGTATAAAAGTGTCTTGAAGGCCGCTAGGAGCGTCATGAACAAGGTCGTGCCTTCGCGATGGCTGAAGTGTGTGAGGGCAGCACATAACTCCTGGGAGAGCTGGAAGGTTTGGCGCGCCATACGTAAGCTCAATTCGCCTGTGCGCGGACGATCTGTAGGCAGTTCCAGGACGGGCAAGGGTGCCTGCAACTGCTGTATCCAATACGTGAGTTGGGCCTGGCCTGCCTCACTGTGCAACCACTGGCGCTGCCAGTAGGCATAATCTGTGTATTGCAGAGGCAAGTCCGGCAGCGGTGACGGCTTGTCCTGACAGAAGGCCTCGTAGAGCACCGCTAACTCATGCAACAGTACATCCCTCGACCAGCCATCGCTGATGATGTGGTGCATGGTCAGGAGCAGGATATGCTCCTCGGCGCTAAGCTGCAGCAACCACACCTCAAGCAGAGGCCCCTTTTCCAGGTCGAACGGGGACAGCCCTACCGCGCGTATCAGCCGCTGCGCCTGGATTTCCCGCTCGGCCTCAGGTAAGGCCCGTAGGTCTTCCACCATAAGGGACAGGTGCAGAGTCGGGGTAATGGCCTGTACTGGCCGCCCTGCAACAGTCGTAAAGGTAGTCCGCAAGGCTGCATGGCGGCTGATAATTTCGTTCAAGCTCTGCTCCAGGGCTATGACGTTAAGGGCACCTGTCAATTGCACAGCGTAAGACATGTTAGAAAAAGGTGCGCCAGGCAAGAGCCGGTCAAGGTCCCAGAGATGCTCCTGGGTCATGGTCAGTGGCACTGCACCCTCCCGTGATACAGCTCTAAGGGGGGGAACAGGCGTGCTTTGCGCAGTCTGATTGACCATCGCAATATGTCGGGCCAGGCTGGCCACTGTGGGCGCCTCAAACAGCACGCGCACCGGTACTTCTACTTGTAAAGCCCTCCGGAGACGGGAGATCACCTGCATGGCGAGCAAGGAGTGACCGCCCAAAGCGAAAAAATTGTCGTAGATGCCCACCGCTTCGATCCCAAGGACATGCGTCCAGATACCCGCTAGAAGCTCCTCGATAGGGGTACGGGGAGATACAAATGCCTCACACATCTGAGGCCGCACCTGGTCAAGCGCGAGGAGTGCTTGGCGATCCACCTTGCCACTCGGGGTCAGGGGCAAAGCGTCGAGCACCACAAAGGCTGCTGGGACCATGTAGTCCGGGAGTTTCGTTTGCAAGAAACTGCGCAACTCATAGATACTGGGGATGGATCCGTGGTGGGGGACACAATACGCCACTAGGCGTTTGTCGCCGGGGATGTCCTCCCGAGGCAGGGCGACAGCTTGGCGAATGGCGGGGTACTGTGTCAACACGGTCTCGATCTCTCCCAATTCGATCCGGTAGCCACGGAGCTTGATCTGAGTGTCACAGCGTCCGAGGAATTCAAGACTGCCATCAGCTCGGTAGCGGGCAAGATCCCCCGTTTTGTAGAGGCGCGCACCCGGGACATCGCTGAAGGGGTGAGGTATAAACCGCTCGGCGGTGAGCTCCGGGCAGTTGAGGTAGCCCCGTGCCAAGCCCACCCCACCGATGTAGAGCTCGCCTGGAACCCCAATGGGTACAGGATGTAACTGCGTGTCGAGTACATAGAGCTGCGTGTTAGCAATAGGCCATCCAATGGGGACATGACCTGGGGGACTCTCACGCGCACACGTCCAATAGGTGGCATAGATGGTCGCCTCTGTTGGCCCATAGAGATTGTGCAAATCCGCCGTCAGGTGGGCAAAGAACCGCTCCTGGAGCGCGTACGTGAGCGCCTCACCCGCACAGAGGACGTGCCGCAGGCTGTGACAGGTCGCGAGAGCTTCTTCCTCGAGCACCATCTGTAGCAGAGAGGGAACGAGTTGCAGCGTGGTGATCTGGTGCGTCGCCAGCAGGTCGACAAGGTAAGCACTGTCTTGATGCCCGCCTGGACGAGCCATAATCAACTGTGCCCCGACCATCAATGGGGCAAAGAACTCCCAGGCGGACACGTCGAAACTACTCGGGGTTTTTTGCAACACCCGGTCGGCCTCGGACAGGGGGAAGGCCGCTTGCATCCAGTGCATGGTATTGCTCAGCGCTCGGTGCTCGACCATGACGCCCTTGGGCTGCCCTGTCGACCCGGAGGTGTACATCACATACGCCAGGTTGGCAGGTGTGACCCCACTGATGGGGTTGTCCCTAGGCTGCAAGGCCAGACACTCCCAATCGCCATTCAGACAGACCACTTGCATCCCATGCGCCGGCAGCCTGGCCACGCACTGCTGCTGCGTCACCAGTATCGCTATCTGCGCATCGGCCAGCATAAAGGCGAGGCGCGCTGGCGGATACATGGGGTCGAGCGGCACGTATGCTCCACCAGCCTTGAGGATCCCCAACAGCCCCACTATCAGTTCCAGCGAGCGCTCGACACAGAGGCCTACGAGTACTTCGGGGCCCACTCCCAGAGCATGTAGATGGTGCGCCAATCGATTGGCCCGAGTATTCAACTCCCAGTAGCTCAATGCCTGCTCTTCAGACACCACAGCTATGGCATCCGGGGTACGCTCCACTTGAGCTTCAAACACCTGATGGACACATATGGCCGGCGGATACGCGGCGTGGGTGTCATTCCAGGCTACGAGCAGTTGCTGACACTCCGCCTGGGTCAACAGCGGCAGGTCTGCAAGGCGCTGTCTAGGATCGGCGACCATGCCTTCCAGCAAGGTCTGGAGATGGCCAAGCATCCACGTTATCGTCGTGCTATCAAAACGCGCGCACTGGTAGCTGAGGCGCAGCACCCATTCTGGCCCTGGTATGACCAGCACGGTGAGTGGATAGTTCGTCCTTGGGAGCAAGCGCACCTGACGAATCTCCAGGCTGCGCACCCATTCCTGGACGGTAGCACGCCGCGGATGGTTCTCAAACACAAAGAGAGTGTCGAACAGGGGTAGCCCGGGTGGCACATTACTCCACCTCTGCACCTGCACGAGCGGGCTGTACTCATAGTGACGTGCCTCAACCTGCTGCGCCTGGAGAGCTTGGAGCCATGGGATGAGGGAGGCTTCGGGTGACACCCGCACCCGTACCGGCAGGGTGTTCATAAAGAGCCCGACCATCGACTCCACCCCCACCAGGGCCGCTGGGCGACCGGAGACCGCCGCCCCAAAGACAACGTCTTCCTCCCCGCTATAGCGGCTCAGGAGCAGAGCCCATGCCCCCTGTACGAGCGAGTTCAGGCTCAAGTGATGCCGCCGTGCCAGCGCCTGCAGTGCTTCTGTCAACGCCTCTGAGAGTCGCTTTTGCTGCTCATCGTAGCCGGCTTCCTCGTGGGCAGCGCTATGCTCAACACGCCCTATAGGCAGCGAGATCGGCGTGGTAAACCCCTGCAGGGTCTGCCGCCAGAACGCCGCCGCCGGCGATAGGTCCTGCTGTTGCAGCCACGCAATGTAGTCCCCGTACGGCCGGCACACTTCGAGATGCAGCTCGCGGTCGGCACAAAATGCGTCATAGAACTGAAAGACTTCTTTCAGCAGCAAAGGCAGAGACCACCCGTCTAGCAGCAGGTGGTGGTGGGTCCACACCAATTGATAGATATCCTTGGCCATCTGGACGAGGGTGAGACGCATCATGGGGGCTTTAGAAAGTGCGAAGCCCTGCGCACGATCCGCTGCCAGGAACGCCTCGAGGCGTTGCTCCTGCTCGCTCGTGCACAGGTGCCGCCAGTCATATTGCTGCCATGGGACCTCGACACGCCGGTGCACGACTTGAAACGGCTCAGCTCGGTTCTCCCAGTGGAAGGAAGTACGCAACACTGGGTGACGTTCCACCACACGCTGCCAGGCCTGCTGTAAGGCCACGACCTGGAGAGGCCCGTGAAGGAGACACTGCCACTGCTCGCAATACACTCCCGAAGCCGGCGCATACAACGTATGAAAGAGTATGCCCTGCTGCATGGGCGCAAGGGGGTAGATATCCTCAATGTTGTTGCGACTGCTCATGGCTCGTCTCGTTCTGCCGACTCGCCGAGGGTGGTCATAAGCTCATCGAGCTCTTGTTGGCTCAGCCGCATTGTCGGGAAGTCGGAAGGCGTATAGCCGCCTGCCTCGGGAGACTGGCAATGCCTAATAAGTAGGCGTAAAGCCTCAATGAAACCCCGGGCCAGTGCCCCAATCGTATCCTGCCGATGAATACGCTCACTGTATGTCCAATCGCATCGCAGTTGGCCCCCAGCCAGACGACAGTTCACTTCCAGCAGATAGCGCCGACATCCCCGCGCACTCCGGTGCGGTCCAGGCGCTTCTGGGAGCGGACCAAACAATAGCGGCCCGGACACGAGCTCATCACCCTGGCCCAGGTAGTTAAAACACACCTCGGCCTGCGGTAAGGTCCCCAGTTTCTCGCTGACTTCCGTGTCCTGGCTGAGATAGCGCAACACGCCATAGCCCAAGCCTCGTTTGGGAATGCGCCGCAACTGCTCCTTTACTGACTTGAGCGCTTCCGCTGGCGTGTCGGCATGCTCAAGCTGCAAGAGCACCGGAAAGAGGGTCGTGAACCAGCCCACTGTGCGCGACAGATCAACCCCATCCACAACCTCCTCTCGGCCATGACCTTCCAGATCAAGGAGCAGAGTGTGCTCTCCGGTCCAGCCTGCAAAGGCCTGCGCCAACGCCGTTAACAGCACGTCATTTATTTGGGTCTGATAGGCTTGAGGAACGTCCCATAGCAATGCATCGGTCTCTTCGTTGTTCAGCGACACAGATATAGTCCGCGCCCACGCCACCGTGTTAGCGTTCCCTGGATAGTCGACTGGCAGGCGACCGACTTGGACGCAAGGTGCTGCCAGCCAGTAGGTAAGCTCCTGTCGCAACTCGGCCGATTGCGCATAGGCGGTCAGACGTTCAGCCCAGTGCTTGAACGAGGTGGTCTTGGACGGAAGCCGAAGGCTCTCCCCGGTGCTGAGTTGCTGATAGGCCATCTGCAGATCCGCCAGCAAGATCTGCCACGAGACACTATCCACTATGAGGTGATGGATAACCACCAGCAAACGAGCCGACTTGTGGGGACTACAGTCAAAGAGGGCAAGGCGTACGAGCGGGCCCTGCACGAGGTTCAGGCTCGCCTGGAGTTGTGCGGCCGTCTCCGCCATCTCCATACCTTGTTGCTCTCCTGACAACGCCGACAGATCGACCCGCACACACAGCGCAGATGCGTCAGGATGTACAATATCCTGCTGCCAGCCGTCTGCCCCCCGCCTGAAGCGGGCACGCAGCATGTCGTGGTGTACGAGCAAGTGCTGTACCGCCTTCTCCAGCATAGAGACATCCAGCGTTTGCCGTACCTCTAACAGCATCGCCTGATTCCAATGATGCGGGTCAGGCATCTCCTGCTCGAAGAACCAGTGCTGGATGGGAGTAAAGGGTACAGGGCCAATTACCAGGCCTTGCTCAGCCTGGATGGCTGGGGTGATATACGCCACAGCGGCCAATTCGGCAATCGTTTGCTGTTGAAACAGTTGCTTTGAGGTGAGCCGCAGGCCGGCTTGATTCGCTCTGGCAATTATCTGAATACTGAGGATCGAATCCCCACCCAATGCAAAAAAGTTGTCGTGAATGCCAACCCGCTCCAGTCTAAGCACTTCAGCCCAGATGCCAGCGAGAATACTCTCCGCTGTGGTACGCGGGGCAACGAAGGCCCCTGCTGCTTGGAATCTTCCCATGTCCGGCGGAGGTAAGGCCTGGCGATTGACTTTCCCATTGGGGGTCATCGGGAGGGTCTCAAGCACCACGAAGGCAGGAGGTATCATGTAATCAGGCAGTTTCTCTTTGAGGACACGGCGTAAGTAGAGTGCTAGCTCTCGGCTAAACCTCTCCTGCAGAGGATTATTGGCATAGTCGCTCCAGGGTTTGGTGTGCACGGGTTCTGCAAAGGCAGAGACGATCGTTGTAGCCTCTGCTAACCCTGCCATCGGACGGCGTCTGCATACGACATCATAGCTGCCATCCACACTGCCCGCTGACCAACTGATATCGACATCATAAGGTAGCTCAGTGCTTAAGCTCCACAGATCCTCAGGCTCTATACTATCCTCCCGCAGCTGCGCTAGAGCTTCCTGTAGATGGCTCACAGTCTCAGTCTCAGCAGCACTGGTGAGCCATTCCAGAATGCTCAGTTCTGTCTGGACACGCGCATTGGGCACATTGCGCAGTCCAATGATCTCTGGCTGAGTCTCGGCCAGTAATCGGTAGACGTCCGTCCAGGTGAGTGCCTCCTGCCGCCAATCCAGCCATTGTGGCTCGACCACGCGCAAACCCTCCGTGCCTACATGGAGCATCACATTGTAGCGGAATCTGGTGAGCTCATTGTGATGTCGACCACGTTTTGGGCGGATCTGCACATGGCTGATCTGCGGGAAATACTGCTGCAGGGCAATAAAGAAGGCCGGATCAATGACTAGCTCTTCCTCTTGAGCTAGGCTCTGTTGTACACGCTGCTGCAAATGTACACGCGACAGCGAGGAGCGGGCCTGATAGTACTGCACAGAGGTATGGTAAGCCTTCAGCAACGGCAGGCTGCGGACATCTCCCACAAAAATACGGCCTCCAGACCTCACGGTGTGCACTGCGCCTTCCAGGACACGCAGGAGATAGTCAATGCTGGGAAAGTACTGTACCACCGAGTTGAGAATGACCATATCGAACACGTCTGCTTCAATGCCCTCAAAGTCGTCCGCCTGCCTGTGGATGAGGGTGACGTGTTCCAACTCCTTTACGGAGTTCTGCACTTGCTGGAGATATCGCAGTGCTTCTGACGAGAAGTCTGTGCCCCAATACTCAGCACAGCATGGGGCAACACGGGACAGCAGCAGGCCGGTTCCGCAACCGATTTCCAGCACCCGGTTTGGTTGCAGGGTCAGGAGTTGCTCAACAGTGTGGTCTACCCACTCGCGCATTTCTTCCCTGGCAATAGGCTTGCCTGTGTAGCTACTGTTCCAACCCGTGATATTGAATGCTAGCTCCTGAGGAACAGACGTTTGACCATAGATATCTTCAAAGAGAGCTTGCCAGTTGGCAAGGCGCTCAGCCGCCTGTACGTCCGTCTGTGAGAGCAAATCCTTCCTGTTGGGGTTGGGCACCACATAGGCTACTAACCGTTGGTCACCAGGTTGGTCCTCTCGGGCGACAACCACACTCTCCTGCAGGACCGGAAGTCCTGCGAGCACGGCCTCGATTTCCCCGGGTTCAACGCGAAAACCGCGGATCTTGACCTGTTGATCGAGACGACCTTGAAATTCGAGATTCCCATCGGGCAGGCAACGCGCCAGGTCGCCGGTTTTGTAGAGACGCGCTCCCGGGCTATCGCGGAAAGGATGGGGAATAAACCTCTCGGCGTTGAGATCCGGACGGTTGAGATAGCCTCGGGCTAAACCAATGCCGCCTATATACAGTTCGCCGGGGATCCCTCTAGGTACTGGCTGCATGTTGGCATCGACGAGATACACTTCATAGCCACGTATCCCAGTGCCAATCGGTGTACGACGATCCGGTTCAATTGCCGCGCAGAAGGGAAACAGCGTTGCACAAACAGTGGTTTCAGTTGGTCCATAGCCATTCACAACGCGCATATCTTCAGAGAGATTGCGAAACCGTTGCAGGAGGCCTTGTTTGATAGGTTCAGTGCCAACGAGGATACGATTGAGCGCCATCTGAGCATGCTGTCGCTCAAGGTGACCGGCAACCTCAGACAGCAGTGCAGGAGGTATATAAGCACTCGTGATACGATGGTCAATCAAGTAGCGGACAAACTGCTGAGGATCACGGAGAATTTCTGGCACAAGAATGTGTAGTGTGCCGCCAAAGCACAGCATTGCGAAGCATTCCCACACGGAGACGTCAAAACCGCCGGGGCAGACCGCCGTCCCTATACATCCTTCTCCGCCCGGGGCAACGTGCTCGAACCCATACAGGAAGGCGAGTACCTGGCGTTGTTCGATCATCACCCCCTTTGGCGTGCCAGTCGACCCTGACGTGTACATCACATACACCAGGTTCTCGGGCGTCACCCCGCTGACGGGGTTTTCCGCGCTCTGCTGCGCAATATGCCCCCAGTCTGTATCCAGGCAAACAAGACGTAGCGCATGTTCAGGAAGGTCAGCAACGATCTTCTGCTGTGTCACCAGCACTGGCACCTGAGTATCTGACAACATGAAGGCAAGGCGGTCCTTGGGGTATGTCGGCTCTAATGGGACATACGCCCCCCCGGCCTTAAGAATGCCCAGTAAGCCCACCACCAGCTCCAGAGAACGTTCCATGCAGAGGCCAACGCAGACTTCCGGTCCTACTCCCAAAGCCCGGAGATAATGGGCCAGCTGGTTAGCTCGCCGGTTGAGAGCGCTATAGGTTAACTGCCGTTCGTTACAGACCACCGCCACGGTATCGGGCGTCCGCTCTGCCCACGTCTCAAAGAGGCCATGGAGACACGTATTCTGTGGATAATCTGCTGTGATCTCATTCCGCTCAGCGAGGATTTGATACCGTTCCGCTTCCGTCAAGAGTGGTAAGTCCGCCAAGCGATGCTCCGGGTGGGCAACAATGCCTTCTAATAAGGTCTGGAAATGTCCAAGCATCCTGGAAATCGTGGTGTGGTCAAATAGGTCAGTCGCATATTCCAATGTCCCTTTCAATCCCTGCTCGGTGTCTCTCATAGACAGAGTCAGATCAAACTTTGCTGTTCCACTCTCTACTTCCATCTGGTCGAGAGTCAAACCTGGGAGTTGTAGAACTAACCGTGGGGCATTCTGCAATGCGAACATTACCTGCACGAGCGGCGCATGGCTAGGACTCCGCTCTAGTAGCAGTTCATCCGCCAGTTTCTCGAAGGGCAGATCCTGGTGATCATAGGCGTCCAGTGCCACCTGGCGCACCTTCCCGAGCAGCTCCCGAAAACGCGGATTTCTCCCCATGTTGGTCCGCAGGACCAATGTGTTAACGAAGAAACCAATCAATGCCTCGGCTTTGACCCGTGTGCGACCCGCGATGGGTGTGCCTATAAGAAGGTCTTCTTGGCCTGTATAGCGATAGAGCAATGTCTTGAAGGCCGCCAAGAGGGTCATGAACAGCGTGACCCCTTCTTGCCGGCTCAGTGCTTTGAGGGCTTCCGTGAGGTGCTGAGGGAGTACGAGAGCTTGACATGCACCTCGAAAACTCTGAAGGGGCGGGCGCGGACGGTCAGTAGGCAATTCTAGTAAAGGGAGGTTCCCGCCGAGCTGCTGTTTCCAGTAGGTAAGCTGTGCCTCAAGAGTGGCTCCTTGGAGCCACATACGCTGCCAGAGTGCAAAGTCACTGTATTGGAGAGGAAGGGTTGGGAGTGGGGAAGGCTTTCCGTTAGAGAAGGCGGTATAGAGAGCTGTAAGTTCCCGAAAGAGGACGTCGAAGGACCAACCATCGAAGACAATATGGTGCATGTTTAGAAGGAACACATGTTCCTCATCAGCAAGACGCAGCAGCTTGAGGCTCCACAATGGTCCGTGTGCTAGATCAAATGATTGCCGGCTCTCGGCGGTGGCCCTTTGCTGTGCTTCAGCCTCTCGTGTGGCATCTGGGATCGCTCGCAGGTCCAATATTGGTAGTGTCAGAGGTAAGGCCGAAACAATGACCTGAGCCGGCCGGCCGGCCTGAGCTGGAAAGATGGTGCGCAGTATTTCATGGCGCCGCACAATTTCATTCAGGCTCTTCTCCAGTGCGGTCACGTCGAGCACGCCTGTGAGGCGAAAGGCTATGGACAGATTATAGGCGGCACTATTGGGCTCTAGTTGATCGAGGAACCAGAGGCGTTGCTGGGCGTAGGACAGAGGCAATGGGTCATGCCTGGGCATAGGCTGTAGAGGAGGAACCTGTAGGCTCGGCATAACCTGGCGGGCTGCCTCGATACTCTTTGCCATACCCGCTACGGTAGATGTCTCAAAAAAACTGCGAAGGGACAACTCTACATGTAGAGTGTCTCGTATACGGGAAACAAGCTGTGTAGCCAGGATGGAGTCTCCCCCCAACTGGAAGAAGTCATCATGGATGCCTACATATTCAAGATCGAGCACCTGAGCGCAGAGACCTGCCAATAGCTCCTCCAATGGTGTGCACACAGCCGAGAAGTCTGACGAAGTAGTGGACTGTACCTGGCTGGGAGCCGTCAGGCCGAGCTTTTCGGCCAAACCAAGACGCTGCAATTTGCCGGTAAGGCTTTTGGGGAGGTCTTCGACAATATAGACCTGTTTCGGCACCTTAAAAGCAGCCAGGCGCGTCGCAGCAAACAGGCGTATATCATGCTCCGTAGCTATAGCGTTCTGGCGTAGCACCACGGCTGCGGCGAGATCCTCCCCCAAGCGTGCGTGGGGTACTGCAAAGGTCACCGCCTGGGCCACTGCAGGATGCCCCATGAGCACGTTGTCCACTTCTTGCGGTGCAATTTTTTCTCCGCCACGGTTGACGATCTCCTTGATACGACCGGTGAGGAATAGATAACCATCGGTATCCAAGTAGCCAGCGTCACCCGTCCTGAACCAGCCATCTCTAAAGGCACTCCTGTTGGCTATCGGATCGTTTTCATAGCCCTGGAAGACAGTTGGACCACGTGTGACGATCTCACCGATTTCACCCGCTGGCAGTAAGGCTCCCTCTGGGCTCATGATGGCCACCTCTGGACCCGCCGCCACACCTACTGAACCAGACTTGCGCACACGTGGTGGCAGTGGGTTCGACGTCATCTGGCCGGTGGTCTCTGTCAACCCGTAGGCTACGAGCACTGGTGCCTTGAACACCCTTTCTAACTCCGCCAGAACGCGCTGCGGCAAAGGCGCGGAACCTGAGCGGATGAAACGTAGCGGACAGCCTACAATAGCCTCGCGGTGCTGGGCGGCGCTTGTCAGGATGGCTTGATGGACGGTGGGAACCGCCGTATACCATGTCGGGCGAAACTCTATCATTGAAGCAAAGAATACAGTTGGAGAAAAGCCGGAATTGCACACACAACTGGCGCCAGCCACCAATGATGTCAAAAGGGTTCCTAGGAGGGCATGCACGTGAAAGAAGGGTAATACGTTCAGGCAGCGGTCGCGCTCGACGAGCTCGAGCGTGACTCGCGTGTTGTGAGCTAGAGTACAGATATTGATATGTGTCAGCGGCACAATTTTGGGCTGTGACGTTGTCCCTGACGTCGGCAGCACTAACGCCACATCCTTGGGCTTGGTGAAGCCATGACATCCAGCACATGGACATTCTTCCCCTGAGAGGGTGAAGAGACCTGTCTCGGCCTCAAGCAAGGGCGATAATTCGATGACCTTGATACCACGCACTTGCGCGACGGCACGTGCTGGTGTATCGGTTCCCGCCAGCACAATCAGTGCCTTGACGTTGAGAGTGGCCATATACAAGTTCAATTCGTCCGTGCTAGAGGCCGGATTGAGTGGCGCACACGTTGTGCCAGCAGCTACAGCGAGAAAAGCGACAGCCGTCTCCGGACCTGTAGGCAGGTCTAGTGCCACCCGGTCCTTACAGCCCACTCCCAGAGCCCGTAGCCTCTGCACTACGTCGTCAATATGCCTGTATAAACGTCCGTAGGTGAGCGGGATACGCCCAGAGGCGACAAGTGCTGGTGCGTCTGGAGTGCGCGCAGCCCAATCTTCCAGCACATGATGTATTGACACATGCTGGGGGGCATTGAGGCGTTGGACGCCAGAATATGCATGCGACATGGTTCTCCCCACACAATGTCTGACATGACAAAAGCTATATGACGGACGGGGGCACTGGTGACTGCAACGCTTCGAGCAGGGCTTTCGCTTCTTGTAAATCTAGCGTCTCAAAGCCCTCTGTGAACCAACCATAGATCTCCATAAGTATCTGGTGGGCTTCTGCGCATCTACCCTGCTGCTGCCACAGGCGAGCCAGGCTCATAGCGGCGCGCAGCTCTAGCGCCTTCGCCTGTTGGCGGCGGGCGACGTCGAGGGCCTGACGGAAACACTCCTCCGCTTCTCTTTCCTTGCACCACTTGCCTGTCTGCGCCAGTAGGCACTCTCCTTTGAGCCGATGCAGCTCCGCCTCAAGGCGACGCTCGTCAGTATTGTCCATGTGCACCAAAGCCTCGGCTAGCGTATGTAGTCCTGCGTCGACTTGTCCCCCTAGCCTATACGCCTCAACCAGCAGGGAAAGATAGTGTGACAGTGCCAACTCTGTTCCCGTATCCCGCTCGGCGGCCAATCCCTCGCGCAGTTGCCTGATACCTTCTGCTACCATCCCTTGTTTGGCTACAGCCCACCCTCGTGTGATCATGCCCACGCTCAAGACATGGATAAACCCATGTTCGTTTGCGAGTGTCATCACTGCCTCGGCTCGCTCTTTGGCCAGCTGGACTTCCCGGCGCCATATATGGAGCGTGGTCGTATAGTTCAAGGCAAATGCCAGGCTATAGGCATGCGACAACTCCTGGGCTAGGGTGAATGCCTCGCGGCTCCTGGTCAGGGCACGATCAGGATATCCGAGCAACCACAGCGTGTTGGCCATAACGGAGAGGCAAACCACCCCAGGGTCTATCCCACTGCTGAAAGTACGCGAGTAACCTTGTTGCGCATCGCAAAGGGCAATCCCTTGCTCCAAATACCTGCGGGCTGTGACCAGTTCTCCTTGCCAGAACGAAGTCGACCCTAACATCTGGTACGCTTCTTGGAGGAGTTCTATGTCTGGCATACCCTGAGCGAGGGTGAGGCATTGCTCACTCAGCTCATGCGCCTTCTGGAGCCTAGCTTCATTGATATAAAATCTCTCCAGACCCATCAGCGCCAAGAATTTCTGCTGATTGTCTCCCAGCTGCTGCGCTAACTCGAATGCTCGGGTGTAAACGCCTTCCATTTCCGGTGTCGCATGGCCCTTGATCATCCGGAGCGGCGGGCCAAGGGCAAGGTGCAGGGCGAGTTCTTGCTGGGTGTGCTCAGGCGTCGCCGGGAGGCTCTTAAGCAGCTCCAACCCTTTTGTGAAGTGACTGACCGCTTCATGGTTGGCCGAACGCTCGATAGCACGCTGGCCAGCGCGTTGCCAATATGAGATGGCTTGTGCACCTCGATCCGCCGCCGTGAAGTGATACGCCAGTAGTTCAGGCTGCGTCTCGGGCACCTCGGGGAACTGCGCTTCCAGCACCTGCGCGATGCGTGCATGGTATCGTTGCCGCTCGCGCCGCACGAGGGACTGATAGGTCACCTCTTGAGTGAGAACATGTTTAAAGGTATACACAGGGGCAGTGAGGCCATAGGTCTCGTAGAGAAACTCAGCAGCCTGAAGGCTCCTGAGATCAGAGTGCATGCTCTCCTCAGGCACGTCGGTCACCGCCTGCAACAGGGGCAAGGCGACATCTTTGCCCATGACTGCCGCGGCCTGGAGCAGGCGCTTGGCACTGGCCGGTAAGCGATCCATACGCGCGGTCAGCACGGCCTGCACGGTATCAGGTACCGTCGAGGCTGACGCGTCAGCGCCCTGTTCGACCACCGTGCGCGCCAGTTCCTCGAGAAAGAAGGGATTCCCCTCCGCTTTCGCCAACAACTGCGGCACCAGCGGGGTAGCCTGCACCGCCGCGGGGAGCACCGCTTGCACCACGCGTAGACTGTCCGGCTGCGTCAAGGGCTGGAGCGATACCTGGGTCACATACGACTTGTCGACCCAGGGAGGCCGATACCCGGGCCGGTAGGTCACCAGCAGCAGAAGCGCCGCGCCGACCATACGCTCCACCAGCGCCGTCAGGCATTCGTCGGACGAGGCGTCGATCCAGTGCAGGTCTTCCATCTCGAGAATCAGTGGTTGTGGCCGACTGCCATGGAGGCACATCTGCGTCACCGCCGCCAGAGTGCGGGCTTTGCGTGTCTCTGGGCTCAGCGCCGCGGACTGCTGCGTCTCCGCCTGGCCCCCGAAGAGGGGCAGGAGCACCGGCGCCCACTCTTCTGGGACCATGTCCACTTCCTGGAGACTGCGGTAGATTTTGACGGCGATGTCCTCAGGGCAGTCAGTCTCCATGATACCACAGTGGTGCCGGAGCACCTCCAGCACCGGCAGGTACGGCGTGGTACTGCCGTAGGAGAGGCACCGCCCAGTGAGGTAGGTCAGCCGTCTCCCCTCCAGGCTCTGGCGAAACTCATAGAGCAGGCGCGATTTGCCAATCCCGGGCTCACCCACCACCCCGACCACCTGGCCCCGGCCCGTTTCCACCTGGGCCAGCAGGGCGTGCAGCGTTGCAAACTCGCGCTCCCGCCCTACGAACGGGCTCAGCACCCGCCCCCAGCGCTCCCATCCCGGCGCGCGCCGGCCACGATGCCTGAGGACCGCGTAGGGCGTCATGGGTGTTGGCTGCCCGGGGAGCTGGACCGGCGCCACGGCTTCAAGGCGCACGGTCCTCTGGACCAAGCGCGCGGTCGTGTCACTACACAGGATCTGGCCCGGGGCGGCCTGCTCCTGGAGCCCCATGGCCACGGAGACCACATCCCCCACCACCGTGGAGAGCTTTGCGTCGTCCTGCTGCCCACCCACCACCACCACCCCGGTATGCAGGCCGATGCGGCACGCCCAGGAGACACTGGACACCGTCCCCAGGTGCTCCTGGTACCCCTGCACCCGCCGCCGGAGTTCGAGCGCCACGCGCACCGCCCGGCGGGCATCGTCCTCATGGGCTTCCGGCACCCCAAACAGGATGAGCAGGCGATCCCCCAGCGTGGGCTGTAGCTGCCCCTCATAGGGGCGCACGACATCATGCGCGAGCGCGTGCAGTTCCTGCATCACGCTGTACAGGGTATCGAGATCGAACCGCGTGCCCCCTGCCGCCGTGCTGGCTACGGTGCAACAGAGGACCGTGACCAGCTTGCGCTCCGCACCGAACCCTCTCGGGTCAGAAGGCGATACGGCGGTCTGAGGAGACTCGGACGCCGCCGTAGCCGGTGCAGCAACGGCCCCTGGAGCAGAGCCAACGACAAGAGGCTGCCCACAGGCCGGGCAGAAGGCCGCCGGCAAGAGGATCGCCTGGCCACAGTGGGCACAGGGGTGGCGCAAGCGCGTCCCACACGCCGCACAAAAGGTGGCCGCTACCGGATTGGTATAGTGACAGGCCGCACAGGGGCGACTGTCTGGCCCCACCGGGGACGCGGGGCGAGGGTGGGGGGCAGCCTCCGGCGAAAGAGCCGGTGGGGACGGCTCCTCAGGCCGCAGGGCCAGGTCCGCCACAAAGCGATACCCGTAGCCGCGCTGCGTCTGGATGATGCGTTGCGCCTGCCCGCTGTCCCCCACCGTGAGGCGCACCGCACGCAGGCAACTCTCCAGGGTGGCATCACTAATCGCCAGCCCCTCCCACACCTGCTCACACAATTCCTGCTTGGAGACCACGCGGTCGCGATGTGCGATGAGATAACAGAGCACCTCGAAGACTTTTGGCGGTAGCCGGGTCTGCTGGCCCGCCCGCTCCAGGATATAGAGCTGGGTATCCAGAACGCAGTCTGCAAAGCGGTAGAGCATACGTCCTCCGCTGCACAACGGCGGGAGCACCATGGGAAAGTTTGGCTAGACCTCCCCGTGCGGACCGTAGCCCCTAGAGCATATACCAGTTCTCAGGGCATGTCAGGTTTTTACAGCAAATTCGGCCTCGATCATGACGGCGACCACCCCCCGGCTGCCTCTGAACCACGCCACAACACTTCAGTATCGGAGGCAAGGCGCGTGCGAGGACTCCGACGTGATGCTGCGAGGTCACAGATGGCCGAAGCGGTCAGCGAGACCCATGCTCTCTTCCCTCAGTTCTCACAGGAGAAGAGCGCTGCAATGGTACATGCTCCAGGCCTCCTCTACATCGGCGGGACCGCCTATTTTTGTATAGGCGGATCCGCCCAATGTCGGGTGCACTGCCCAAAGGCACGTACAAGTACATAGACGCACGACATCTGCGCTCAAAACGTCAAGCAACTTTTGGTGAAGTGATATGGAGCTTGGATCATGGCGTCGGCTCTCCCATCTCCCGCCGGAGGAGGCCCAAGCACCTCAGTACCTGAGGCAAGAGATGTGCATGGACTCCGCCGTCACGTAGAGTACCCCACACTGGTCGACACGGTGATCGAAACCGCAAGTTCGCCGGAATGACCAGGACAATTCGCAAGGAAATTCCAGGTGATGACGACGAGTCCTGTTCCTGGCCGGGCAGCGCGGGCTACTGCAACGCTCCTAGCAACGCTTGCGCCTCCTGTAAATCGGGGGTGTCAAACCCCTCGGTGAACCAGCCATAGACCGGCACCAGCAGCTCGTAGGCATCCGTGCGCTTGCCCTGGCGCTGCCATAGACGCGCCATGCTCATCGCCGCCCGCAGTTCCAGGGTCTTGGCCTGCTGGTGGCGGGCAATAGCCAGTGCCTCATAGAAGAAGGTTTCTGAGGTCTCCTCAGGTGGAGAGTGTATGGCGGAGGGCGGATTGAAGCCCCCGCACGCCAGTCCCTGGGCTGTGGACTGCCACAGCAACTCCCCCTGCAGTCGATACAGCTCGGCCCCGCAGAAGCGCTTCCCAAGCTGGTGCGCTGTCGTCAGCACTTCGGCAAGGACGTGTAGCCCTTCTGCGGGCTGTCCCGCTTTTCCATACCCCTCGGCCAGCAAGAGATGCCCATACAATTGGGCGTGCCCAGACCCTGCAGTACGCCAAAGCGCCAGGGCCTGGTGCAGCTGCTCTATCCCCTCTGCCGGCTCTCCCAACTCGACCAGCGCCCAGCCGCGCATGGTTATAGCCCACGCGACCCAGTGTGGAAACCCCTGCTCGGTTGCCACGACAATGGCCGCTTCGGCCTGCTCCCTCGTCTGCTGCGCTTCTCGGCGCAATTGATGGACTATGGCAGCCGCGGCCAGCGCCCTGGCCAGGTTGAAAGGGTACACAAGCCCCTGGGCCAGGATCAGCGCCTCGCGACTGCGCCCTAGGGCCTGGTCCGGATAGCCGAGCAACTCCAGGATCAAAGCACCATAGGACAAGCAGCCCACGCCCGGGTCTTGCCCGTAGCGCAGCGCCAGGGAGTGGTGCTGCTGGGGATCGTAGAGAGCTGTACCCTGCTCTACGTGGACGCGCGCCTGGCGCAACTCTCCGCACCAGAACTGGATCGAGCCTAGTGACGCATGGGCGACCGTGAGCAACGTTGGGTCATGGGTGCTTTGGCCCAAGGTGAGGACCTGCTCTCCGAGTTCGCACGCTCTCTGATACTCCCCTCGCATTAGATAAAATCCGCTCAGCCCCATCAGCACTGACACGAGTTGGGGGGGCTCTCCGAGCTGTCGACACAACTCATACGCCCGGGCGTAGGCGGCTTCCACTTCTAATGCCAGATAACCCTTGGTGGCCATCAGTGCCGACCCCAGGGCGGTCTGGAGCTCCAGCTCACGCTGCATGCGCTCAGGGGTATCGGGCAGGGCAGTAAGCACTTCCAGTGCCTTGGTAAAATGCCCAATCGCCTCCACATACGCCGAGCGCTCGACCGCACGCTGGCCAGCACGTTGCCAGTAGGGAAGGGCCTGCTCACCGAGGCCCGCCTCAGTGTAGTGGTACGCCAGCAATTCCGGCTGTGCCTCAGCCACTTCTGGGAAGCGCTCTTCCAGCACCTGCGCAATGTGTG
>Ga0081455_10003018_pt1 | contig 19627 bp, 21 predicted proteins | sample TabmetS3T2R1_FD_70207 | JGI IMG/M metagenome (GOLD analysis project Ga0081455, IMG submission 70207) | Tabebuia heterophylla rhizosphere microbial communities from the University of Puerto Rico - S3T2R1 | ecosystem: Host-associated > Plants > Roots > Rhizosphere ... | reverse complement strand
TTGCAGGTCCGAAAAGGACCGCATCGCGCCCTTTGCCTCAATGTCGGCGGAAATGTGACGCCCGATGGCCCGCTAAATTTTGGCCACAACTCGCACCGAAAGTCGAAGCCCACGCGTTAGCGCATTGGACCCGAGGGAAGGTTCGAGGGAAAGACGGGGACTGGTCGATGCTCGACCTGTATCAGTTGTTGGGGATCAAGCGGGGAGCCTCGAAGGCGGAAGTCCGCAAAGCTTACCGCCGCAAAGCCAAAACCTCCCATCCCGACAGTGGCGGCTCGCCCGAGCAGTTCAGCGCGCTCGCCACCGCGCACGAGGTCCTGTCCGACGAAAGGCGGCGCGAGAAATATGACGCGACCGGCGAGATCGAGCCTGCGCGGCCGAACAATGCCGATGTCAGCGCCGTGGAGGTCATCGCCCAGAAGCTCGGCCTCATCATCCATGCCGAGCAGGACGTCACGGCGATGGATGTTGATGCGCTGATCCAGCAGGCCATCCGCGAGGATATCGCCAGCCGGCAAGCCAACATCGCCGGCCAGAAACGCGCCATCGAGCGCGCGGCGAAGTTGCGCGCGCGGGCCAAGCGCAAGGCGGATGGGGATAACATGATCGCGCGCGTGCTCGAATGGCATGAACGCGCAACCAAGGATCTCATCCTGAAGAACGAGGAGGCGGTCGGCTCGATGCAGCGCGCGCTGGAAATCCTCGAAGGCTATTCCTTCGCCGAGGACAAGCCGCCGCCGGCGCGGGATGAGGTGACTGCGGCGCTCTACGACACGATCCTGGCGTTGGACGAGCTGGCAACGATCCTCCACGCCCAACCTAAAGCCGCCGCAGGCTAAACAGCCCGCGCTTCGAGTCCCGCGTATCAGGCTTCGGGGGAGGGTGCCCGCCGCGTCTGGCGGAAGGTCTCTTGCAAGAGCCGCGCGAATCATGGAAAGAACATAACAGGAACTTGTTTTCCCGCCCGCATAAGAGAGGCGAGCTTGAGGACAGTTATGCCAAGGATCGCCACCGAGCGCTTAAGCACGCCTGTGACCGTCGGTGTCGCCCGCGTGCGCCGGCGCGTGGCGCTTTCGCGCGTGAGCTTTTTCGCAGTGGATGGCGCGGTTCGCGTCGTCATCGACGCCGACAGCGAGGATGATGCTCGCTGTCTTTGCCGCGACATGGCTTTCGAGTTCATCTGCCTCTGCGACTGAAGCGCACGCTCCGCCAGCCCGATGGGAACCCGCCAGGGGTGAGCAAAATTACTGTCTCGCAATCCCCGAGACGGACATGGGAGCAGACCCCGAAGAGTGCCGCGAACATGCCGAGCGCTGCCGGCAACTCGCGCTTGACGCGACGACGGCCGAGGCGAGGGACGCTTATCTCGAAGCCGCGCTGGCCTGGGACCAGCTCGCGGCCGAGATCGAAGGTGCTCAGGCCTTCATCAAGACGATGGCCGAAATTGTCGCCCAAGGCGAGCCTGAAGCCGTCGCGGGCACACAAGGCGGCGGCCCAGAAGGCACCGTCGAGCCGGAAGCAGCCTAGAATTCAATCCGAGGAGCGCGGGTGCGCGAGGCGCCAGTCGGACGGGCGCTCGAAGCTCCCGCGCCAAATGCCGCGCTTGACCCTCTGCGCCTCGACCTCAGCCGCATGGTAAGGATTGCCGGCGGCGCCGCCGAGATCGACGGCATAGCCCTGGCGCACCATGGCGTCGCCGAGATCGGGCACGCCCTCAGCGCTGCATACCGCAACGACACGGCCGAAGCGGTCCTTGCCGCGCGCTTGGCAATTCACGTTGCCGCCCTTCATCAGTATGGTCAGCCGCGCCTTCGCCGCGCGGCCGCAGGCCCAGGACTTGGCGTTGGCCTCCTTGCAGGTCTGGTGCAGCTCGGGCGCGTCGATGCCGAAGATGCGGTACTCGCTGCCATCTCCCGCGCGAAGCGAGTCGCCGTCGATCGAGACGATCTTGGCATCCGGCCCGAAGGCCGGCGGGTGATAGCTGCAATAGCGCTCGATCAAGAGTGCGAGGATCACGAGAATGACGAGCGCGGCAATCTTGCCGAGCTGTTGCGCCAGCGTCTTGGACGAGTCGCCCGCGTCTTGGGTCTCTGGCTTATTGCCGTAATTCACGCTTGCGCCCGCTCGATGCCGGCGCGGATCAGATCGATGGCCTCGGCGGGCTCCGTCCAGCGCAGCACCTTCACCCATTTGCCCTGCTCGAGGTCCTTGTAGTGCTGGAAGAAGTGGCCGATCTGCTCGAGCAAAATCTCAGGCAGATCGCGATAGCTCCCGACCCGCTTGTAGTAGGGATGCAGCTTGTCGACCGGCACGGCGATGATCTTCTCGTCGATGCCGTGCTCGTCCTCCATCAGTAGCGCGCCGATCGGCCGCGCCCGCACCACGGCGCCGGGCGCGACCGGCGTCGGCGCGATCACCATGCAATCGACAGGATCGCCGTCCTCGGAGAGCGTGTGGGGAATGAAGCCGTAATTGGCGGGATAGAACATGGCGGTGTGCAGGAAGCGGTCGACGAACATGGCGCCGGATTTCTTGTCCACCTCGTATTTGACGGGCGCGCCGCCTTGCGGAATCTCGATCACCACGTTGACCTCGTGCGGGGGATTGTCGCCCACCTTGATGCTTGAGAGATCCATTGTCGCTCACCCTCCGTGTTGAGCCGTCAGCTTACTCCATCACCGGGAGGGAAGGCCTGGGAACCTCCTGCGACTGACGGCGTTGTGCATCGCGAAAACACGGAGGACAAACCATGAGGGAACAACGGGGATACATCACTTGCGCGGTTGCAACCGCCAATGGTTTCGCTATGCCGTACCGCGCCAAGCGTGTCGTTCATCAAGACACGCCCGAGTCGGGCGTTAGGGACCTCGACGCGGACGCCTTGCGCGAATCGCTCGCTGCCAGGCTGCGGGCTCTCGCTGAGAAACCGACCGCCAAATCCTGAGGCCTTTTCAATCCGCGGCCAGGCTCGCGCGCATGCACGCGATCGTGCGCAACTGGTCTTCGCTTAGCGTCGGGAACTTGGGATCGATCGCCTCGATGCGCTCGATAATTGCCGCGGCGACGACTAGGCGGGTGAACCATTTATGGTCCGCCGGCACGACGTACCATGGCGCGTCTTTCGTCGCGGTGGCACGGATCATGTCCTGGTAGGCCTCCAGATATTGGTCCCACAGCTTGCGCTCGTCGATGTCCCCCGCATTGAACTTCCACTGCTTGGCCGGATTGTCGATGCGCTCGAGCAAGCGCTTTTGCTGCTCCTTCCTGGAGACGTTAAGGAAGAACTTCAGGGGGATGGTGCCGTTGCGGGCGAGATGGCGCTCGAAGGCGTTGATATCCTCATAGCGCTGCTTCCAGATATCTTTGGTAATGAGCCGTGGCGGGAGGCCCTGGCTCTCGAGAAAGTTCTTGTGCACGCGCACCACCAGGACTTCCTCGTAATAGGAGCGGTTGAAGATGCCGATGTGGCCGCGCCTTGGCAGCGCGACCGCTGCCCGCCACAGGAAATCGTGATCGAGCTCGAGCTGGCTTGGCGCCTTGAAGGGATGCACGTCGCAGCCCTGCGGATTGACGCCCGACATCACGTGCTCGATGACGCCGTCCTTGCCGGCCGCGTCCAGCCCTTGGAGGACGATGAGCACGGCGTAAGCGTGCTCGGCATAGAGCCGCTCCTGGAGCTTGGCGAGATATTCGGCGCCTTCGGCGAGCAGCGCCTTGGCGGCGTCCTTGTCGAGCCCGGCCTTGTCGCCGGGGTCGAAGTCGGCAAGCCTGAAACCGCTGCCGTTATCGATGCGATAGCGCTTGAGAAGGTCGGACTGACGCAAGGTCAGCGTCCGTCGATCTGCTTGCCGACAATGGCGATCGTCTGTTGATAGACGCCGGCCGCATTCCAGCCCTGTATGGCCGCGAAGTTGGGCTCGCCGGGCTGATAACCGGCTCCGCGCACCCAGCCGTGCCCTTTCAGGAAATTGGCGGTTGAGGCGAGGGCGTCGGCCTTGCTGTTGAGATTGACCACGCCGTTGCCGTCGCCATCGACGCCATAGAGGAGGATGGATTTGGGCAGAAACTGCGTTTGCCCCACTTCGCCGTGCATCGCCCCGCGCGTAGCGGATGTCAACACGCCGCGATCGACGAGCCGCAACGCCGCATAAAGCTGGTCGGTGAAATATTCGGGCCTGCGGCAATCGTAGGCGAGCGTGGCCACCGCCGAGATCGTCGGCTGATTGCCCATGAAGCTGCCGAAGGCGGTTTCCATCCCCCAGATGGTGATCAGTGGCCCGGGCGGCACGCCGTAGCGTTTCTCGATCGAATTGAAGAGAGCGGCATTGGCCGCTTTCATCGACCTACCCCTGGCGGCGATCGCGGACGCGCCTCGCTTCGCCATGAAGTCAGCGAGCGAAAGCTTGAAACTGTGCTGGCCGCGGTCTGCCCTGATGGTTCCGCTCGAGTAGTTGGTGTTCATCAAAGCCGAGATGGCTTTGGGGCCCACGCCGTTGGCTTGGGCTTCATTGGCGAAAACCGTCTTCCAGGATTCGAATGCGGCGCTGTTGTTGCCGCAGGGCGCAGCTGCGGCGGAGCCGGCTATCGTCATCAACGCCACGGCGAGAGCCGCGTTGCCCAACCGCGTGTCTAACATCAATCCCGTGCGTCCCCTCGTTCTCGCGCCGCAAGGCGCCGCACCGCTGAAGATGCGCTATCCTAGTTTGGCCTGCGCGGAAGTCCACTGGGTCGTTTTCCCGGTGTCCTCAACCCCTGGGAGCAGGAGGGCAAGCTCTAGCGGATTTCGGCCGGGGCTCACCCTTTGCTCTGCATGTCGCGCATGGCGTCGGCCATCAGCCAGCCGAGTTGCTGAGCTTGCAGACCGAAGGTCTGCATCTGGGTTTGCGCGTAGCGGCTCTGCAAGGTCAGGACCTCCTGGACGTCCTTGGCGCGCGCAAGATCGCTCGCAAGCGCGAAGGAACGCTCGGCGTTCTCCTTGGCGAAGGCGATGGCGCGATCTTGCACGGCCTTGAATCCCGTCGCCTGCGCACCCGACGGTGAATTCGACCAGGCATTCATCGCCTGGGTCAGGAAATCCATGAACTGTCCGTAGGCGGCACGCGCCTGCTCGACGTTCTTCTCGGCCATTTCGCGCAGCTGCGGCGGTATATCGAAGGAAGAGTTATCGCCCATGTGTTCCTCCCCGGAGGTGTGCGTCAAGGCGCCGATTTGCTCCAAACTGCCAGGGCCTTAGCCTATCTCATTTTGAGCAGTCTGCGAGTGAGAAAGGGAGGGCTATTCCGCCGCTTCGGCGAGGGAATCGAGCCCGGCGAGATATTTCTCCGCATCCAGCGCCGCCATGCAACCGAGCCCGGCCGCGGTCACCGCCTGACGATAAACGTCGTCGGCTACGTCGCCCGCGGCGAACACGCCGGGCACGCTGGTCGCGGTCGAGCGCGGCGCGGTGACGATGTAGCCGGACGGTTTCATCTCGAGCTGGTCCTTGAACAGCCCGCTCTGGGGCGTGTGGCCGATGGCGATGAAGATGCCGTCGATGGGAATCTTGACAAGGTCGCCGGTCAGCGTGCTCTTGAGCTCGGCGCCGGTGACGGTGCGCGGATCGTCGTGCCCGAGCACTTGGTGCAGCTCGTAGTTCCACATCACGTCGATCTTCTTGTTGGCGAACAAACGCTCCTGGAGGATCTTCTCGGCGCGGAGCACGCCCCGGCGATGCACGAGCAGGACCTGATCGGCGATATTGGCGAGGAACAGCGCCTCCTCGACCGCGGTATTGCCGCCGCCGACCACGATCACCTTCTTACCGCGATAGAAGAAGCCGTCGCAGGTGGCGCAGGCGGAGACGCCGTAACCCTTGAAGCGCTCCTCGGACGGGAGCCCGAGCCAGCGCGCCTGCGCGCCGGTGGCGATGATGAGCGTGTCGGCGGTGTACTCGGTGTGGCTGTCTCCCTTGAGCCAAAACGGGCGCCGCTTGAGGTCGACCTCGACAACATGATCGCGGACGATCTCGGTGCCGACATGCTCGGCTTGCCCGCGCATTTGATCCATGAGCCAAGGTCCCTGAACGACGTCGACGAAGCCTGGATAGTTCTCCACGTCGGTGGTGATGGTCATCTGTCCGCCGGGTTGAATGCCCTCGATGAGCAGCGGCTTCAGCATTGCGCGCGCGGCGTAGATGCCGGCGGTATAGCCGGCCGGCCCCGAGCCGACGATGATCACCTTGGCGTGGCGAGAAGCCATTGAGCCCTCTTAGTTCAGGAAGGTTGGGAAGAGGTAAGCGCAAGGGGGCCTGGGCGCAAGCGGTGGGGCGAGCACGGCTTGGTGAGCAGGCGATTTAGGCTTTAGTTTCAAGGCGTAGCGCGCGCCTGATGGCTGAGGCGACCACCTGCGTGTCGTTGATCGGCGCGTAGGCCCAGCTCTCGAGCTTGCCTTCAAAGCGGCGAGTCGCGCCGCGCTCCTGCATCAGCGCGTGGAAGCGGGCGAGACGGCGCGAGCTGCCCTTGAGCGCCTGGACATAGACCGGCTTTCCCGTGCCCGCAGCCTCGGTGACCATGTTGACCGAGTCTTCCGTGGCGACGATGGCGTCGGCCAGGTCCAGGAACGCGAAGTAGGGATTATCGCCGGGTGCCGTCCCACACGATGTGCGGCACGTCCTTGATTGCGGCGGTAAGTGCGGCGAGCGAGTCGGCGCGCGTGCGGCGCGAGGGAGTGACGAGCAGCGAGCCGCAGTTCTCCCGGGCGAGGGCGGCGAGCTTGGCGCCAAGCGAGGCGGCAAGCTCAGGCCGGAAGCTGAAGGCAGGCTCTCGCCGCCAAGCAGCACCGCGATACGCGGATGAGGCAGGGGGTCCACGCGCGGTGCGAAGCGCCTCGCCGCCTCGGCGAGACGCGCGCCCGTGACGCTGTGCACGGCGCCGAACGTAGTGACGACGTTGGGCCCATCGAAATTGTCGTGAACCGGCGCTGCCACGAGATCGAAGAGTTGCGGTGGCACCTTCGGATTCTGGATGTGGAAGCCGAACGCGCCGCTGACGCGCTTGACCGCAAGCGCGATGGGCACGCTGCGCCTGCCGATCGAGATGACGAGGCGCGGCCAGGGCGCCACCAGCGGCTTGTTGGACGTGACGAAGTTCAGCAGGCGCTCCGGCGGCAGATAGATTTGCAGCCGCGCCGGCAGAAACCGCAGGACGCCTTTGACGCGAACGCGCTTCAGGCTGAAGGGGAGCCCCACGGCCTCCGCTATCGCGATGCCTTGCGCCTCCATGCCGACCGAGCCGTCGGTGGTGATCCAGGTCTTTTCGGCTCTGGCCTTGCGGCTTGCGGCAATAAGCGCGTCGGCACCCTGCGGCCGAGGCGGAGAGGCTGGCGGCTCGGGCGGCTTCGCTCCAGGCCCACTGGATTTTCCGGAACGTAAAACGCTCAATTTCTTTTCGATTCTTTTGGCTGGAGGACTTAAAATTGCGCAAGCGGTGCCCCGAGTCAGGCTCGACGCCGCCTTCTAGCCCCCCTCGCGTCCAGGAGCAGCCAAGATGCGTTCAGCCCGCCTCGATGCAACCGACTGGCGCATCCTGCGTGAGCTCCAGGCCGATGGGCGCATCACCAATGTAGATCTCGCCCGCAAGGTCGGCATCTCCGCCCCGCCATGCTTGCGTCGCGTGCGCGCGCTGGAGGAAGCCGGCATCATCAAGGGCTTCACCGCGCTGCTGAACGATAGGGCGCTCGGCTTCGACGTGACGGCCTTCGCGATGGTCGGGTTGCACAGCCAGGCCGAGGCTGACTTGATCGCCTTCGAGGAGCGGGCGCGCGCCTCTCCCATCGTGCGCGACTGTTATATGCTTTCGGGTGAGATCGACTTCCTGTTGAAGTGCGTGGCGCCGGATTTGAGGGCGTTCCAGGATTTCATCATCCACGAGCTGACTGCGGCGCCCAACGTGGCGAGCGTGAAGACATCGCTCGTGATCCGTGCCTCGAAGCACGCGGCAGGCGTTCCCGTGGAGCTTGCCGGTGACGGAAGATTGCAGCAGCCGAGCGCGCGGGGACCTGAGGGGACGTAGGGTTCACGCAGAGGCGGGTTCGGCGGAGGCGAATGCCCACGCGCCGTAGCCGACAACGCGGCTGCGGTCGCCGCTCGTCTCGCCTGAATTGCGGAGGTCGAGGCGCTTGACCTTCCAGCGGCGCTCGCGGCCCGCGCATAGCGCACCGTTGAGCGCGGCGAAGCCACAAGCGTCGTATGGGCCGAGGGTTTCGTAATCGAGTTGCTCGATGGCGGCGGCGCTTGCGCGGTCGCGCTCTTTCGCCGACGCATCGTCGAGATAATGAGAGAGGTCGGTGCTCACCACGAGCAGGGTACGGCTGTCCAACGCGGCATCGATGACGCCTGCGACCTCTTGCGGGGAGGCGTCGCCGACGAGCAGCGGTATGAGCGTGAAATCTCCAAGTACCGTCTGGAGGAAGGGCAGCTCGACCTCGAGCGAATGCTCCGGCGCGTGCGGCTTGTCATCGACGACGACAGACCCCGCATCGGCGAGCGCGGCGACGGCATCCGCATCGACCGCGACCTCACCGAGCGGCGTGGCGAAGGATTTTGCCGACGGCGCCGCAATCCCGCGCACCGGCACGTAATGCGGTGGCCCGATCAGCAATACGCGCGAAAAGCCGCGGCCAGAGGCAGCGACCGCGGCAAAGGCGCTCGCCGCAACCGGCCCGGAATAGATGTAGCCGGCGTGGGGGGCGATGGCGCCGACGAGGGGTCGCTGGCCTGACGGCCCGGCCTGCGCGAGCAGGGCTTCGACGGTGGATTTCAGTTCAGACGCGCCGCGCGGGTAGAAAGCGCCAGAAACCGCCGGCGGTCTCATGCCCAAGTGGGGCCGTGGTGCAAACATGGGAATATTGACTCCGGCACCAACCAGCCCATGTTCATAGCATGGAGAGCATCGAATTTGGCGCTTCCTTCCCCGGCCGTTATTGGCATGGGCTCCCTGACGGGCGCGTCCAATGCGACGTCTGCCCGCGCGAGTGCAAATTGCACGAGGGGCAGCGGGGCCTCTGCTTCGTGCGGGCACGCCAAGGCGATCAGATTGTGCTCACCACCTATGGCAGGTCGTCGGGCTTCTGCCTCGACCCCATCGAGAAGAAGCCGCTCAACCATTACCTGCCCGGCACGGCGGTCCTCTCCTTCGGTACCGCCGGCTGCAATCTCACCTGCAAGTTCTGCCAGAATTGGGACATCTCCAAGGCCCGCGCCGACGACCGGCTCCAGCAGCACGCTTCGCCGGAGGCGATCGCGCAAGCGGCGGTGAAAAGCGGCGCGCGCGCCGTGGCCTTCACCTATAACGATCCCGTCATCTTCCTCGAATACGCGGTCGATGTCGCCGCCGCGTGCCGCGAAGCCGGCGTGAAGACCGTGGCGGTGACGGCAGGCTATATCGGCGAGGCGGCGCGGCCGGAATTCTTCGCTGCCATGGATGCCGCCAATATCGACCTCAAGGGATTCACCGAAAACTTCTACCGCAAGCTCTGCACCGGCTCGCTCGACGCCGTGCTCGATACGCTCTGCTACGTCAAGCATGAGACCAAGACCTGGTTCGAAATCACCACGTTACTCATTCCCGGGGAAAACGATTCATCTCAGGAAGTTACAGCGCTCAGTGAATGGGTCATGGAAAAGCTTGGCCCCGACGTGCCGCTCCACTTCACCGCCTTCCATCCCGACTGGAAGATGCTGGATACGCCGCCCACGCCGCCCGCGACGCTGAAGCGTGCACGCGAGATCGCGCGGGGCGCCGGGCTTCGCTACGTCTATACGGGTAACGTCCATGACGAAGCGGGCCAGAGCACCTATTGCCACGCTTGCGGTTCGCGACTGGTGGGTCGCGACTGGTACACGATCACCGCGTGGGGACTCGACGCGCGTGGCAGCTGCGCGTCGTGCGGCGAGCCATGCCCAGGCTTGTTCGACGCGCTGCCGGGAGGTTGGGGCGCCCGGCGTCAGCCCCTCATCATTCGCGCGGCATGAGCGATACGGCTACCGGCAACCCTATCCTCGTCGAGGTGACGCGGGGAGCGATCGTCGAGAGCCGTCACGCGGGCGCCATTGCCATCTCGGATGCAGATGGACATTTGCTGCTTGCGCTCGGCGATGTCGCCCGCCCCATCTACCCGCGCTCCGCCGTGAAGGCGCTCCAGGCGATTCCGCTCATCGAGAGCGGGGCCGCCGATGCCTTCGCGCTTTCCGATGACGAGCTTGCGGTCGCTTGTGCTTCGCATAGCGGCGATCCCGTCCATGTCGAAGCGGTGCGGAGCCTGCTTGCCAAGGCGGGGCTCGATGAAAGCTATCTTGCCTGCGGGGCGCATTGGCCGGTCAGCGAAGCGGCCGCGCGCGCGCTGATCCTTGCGGGGCGGCGCCCCCAGGCGATCCACAATAATTGTTCGGGCAAGCATGCCGGAATGCTTGCCGCCTCGGTTCATCTCGGGTTCGAACCGAGGGGTTATGAGCGGCCGGACCATCCTTTGCAGGTCACCATCGCGCGAATCATTTCAGAGATTTGCGGTACAGGGCTTGATCGCACTCGGATGGGCGTCGACGGCTGCTCTGTGCCCACTTGGGCGCTGCCGCTCGGTGCCCTGGCGCGCGGCTTTGCGCGGTTCGGGACCGGAGCGGGATTGACACCGGAGCGGGCAAGTTCCGCGCAGAGACTGCGTGAAGCCTGCTTCGCTTCGCCCGTCCTCGTCGCCGGGGAAGGGCGCTTCGACACCATCGTCATGACGGCGCTCGCTCCCGCCGTCTTCGTCAAGGGGGGTGCAGAAGGGGTGCATTGCGCGGCGCTGCCGGAGCTCGGATTTGGGATCGCGCTCAAGATCGACGACGGCGCCAAGCGCGCGACGGAGCGCGCGCTGACCGAGGTCCTTGCGGCGTTGCTGCCGGAAGCGAGCCAGGTGCTGGCCGATCAGCTCGAAGGCGAGGTGTTCAATTGGCGTGGGCTCTGCGTCGGACGCCTTACCGCGAGCGCGGCTCTGAAGCGCGCAACCGATGGCCTCGAGAACGTGTCTCGAGTGACCGAGAAGTTTGCTCAATAAACATGCCCTACCGGAGGGAGGCGGCAGGCCTGAAAGGCCTTGCCGCCTGCCCTCCTAGCTCGGGGCTCTACTCAAGCGTCGGTAGGCTCGCTACGACGGCGGTCCTTTGTCGACCGGCGTGTGCAGCGCCTCGCCCATCGTCGGAGCCGCCGCGGCCGCTTTCTTGGAGGCTTCCTGCATCTCCTTCGGCGGCTCGCCCTTGTCTACCGGGGTGTGTAGCGCTTCGCCCATGGTAGGCGCCGCCGCGGCGGCCTGCTTTGCGGCGTCCTGCATCTCCTTCGGAGGAGCGCCCACGTCGACGGGCGTGTTCAGCACCTGACCGGTGGTCACCGCCGCCCCGGCAGGCAATGTCGTGAGACCCAGCGCAAATATTGCTGCCGTGCTCAATAAGGCAAATTTTGCTGATGTCATTGCATTCTCTCCCTTTTTGGGGTGGATCATGCGACGCGGCTCGCGGTGCGCAGGGTCCGACTCCCGCGCCGCTCAGCAAGGGGCAAACCCGTGAGCCATGGCTCGGTTCCGGCGATTTGCTGCCGGAGGACGGCTCATTCGGCGCAAGCGCTCAGCGCGCGACGTTGGAATAGATCGCGAGGTTGCGATAGGCCACGGCAGTTTCGCGGGCGAGGTCGGGGCCGACAGGGGTCGGACCGTTCATGGCGCGGATCGCGCCGTCTTGCGCGCCGCTGATCAAATTGTCGGTGATGAGCGCGGTGCCGGCGGAAGGGTCGGTCGAGACCCCGATGCCGATATGGACGTTGCGGATCAGATTGTCGGTGACGCTCACGTCGCGGAGATAGCTGCCCCAGCCGATCAGGATGCCGTAGCCCGGCGAGCCTTCGATCACATTGCCGCTCACCACGCTGTCGGCCTCGACGGCGATGCCGATGCCGCGCGAGTCGTTGTCCTTGCGGAAGAAGATGTTGCGGACCAGGTTGCCTTGCACCACGGCAAGCCTGCCGCCCTCGTTGAAGTTGGTGACCGACACGCCGATCGCCGCCTTGTCGACGATGTTGTTGGCGATCACTGCGCCCTCGAAGGAGAACTCGGCATAGAGCGCAACCTCGCCGAGCCGCGCGCAGGAGTTCCCGATCATCTGGCAGTTGGAGCCTGAATTCGAGCGGACTGCCGAGAAGGCGCAGTCGGCGATGCGGTTGCCGTTGACGAGCACGGAGCCGGCGCGAAACACGTTGATGCCATTGCCGTTCTGCCCGCTGCCGCCGCTCTTTGCGGCGATGCGCTCGATGCGGTTCGAGGTGACGATGGTGCCGTCCTCGCCGGCCGCCGAGCGCCAGACCAGGATGCCGTTATCGCCGCAGTCGCGCACATGGTTGTGCGCGATCTCCAGCCCTGCCGCGTCCTCGCTGAAGAGCCCGACTTTGCGGATGTCGCCGAACTCGCAGTCGGTGATCCGGCCCGACACCTTGCGCAGCACCGCACCATCCTCGGCGCTGCCGATGATGCGGCAGCCCGACAGGTCGAGGCCCTTGACCTCGTCGGCGACAAGGAGGGGGCCGCCGTCGATCGGCTTGGCTTCGCCTGAGAGGGTGAGCCCGGTCAGGCGAATGCCGGCCGCGTTTTCGATGCTGATGAGGCTTCCACCGCCGTTGTAGCGGAGCACCGATTTGCCCGGCACGCCCTGGATCTGCGTGCCCGACTTCAGCGCGAGCTTGTAGGTCGTGTAGTTGCCCGGTGGCAGAAAAAAGGGCGTCCCTGACTGCGCCGCCTGGTCGGCGGCGTCCTGTAGGCTTGCGGTCTGATCGATGCCTTCGCCGGGCACGATGCCGTAGGTGCTGAACGGCTGCGGGATGTCCACGTCGACAGCCCTGGCGCGGCGCGGACCTGCCGCAAGCGCGACGCCAATGCCGAGCGTGCCCAGCATGACCTCTCTGCGCCCAACGGCCATCTACCCTGCTTCCTTGTGGACCGCGCCGGCCGGGTTCAGGGCACCTCCGGGGTCGGCTCGAGCTGTGGAAGTGGCGGCGAATATCAGTGCAAGGCGCAACAGCTCTTGAGCGCCGTGCAGAAGCTTTTCCTCACTGAGGGGGCCTTGGGCAGAGACACGCGGGACATGCACGAACAGGGCGACGGCGTCTCGGCCCGCGGCCCAGTCAAGCGAAAGATAGTAGAGAAAGTTGCAGAGATAGCGGCCGGCCGACGCCGATGGCGTTGCGGCGAGGCCCTGCGCTTTGAGATGCGCAGCGAGCGTGCGGGCAGGCAGGCTTGTATCGAGGCGGCCAGGCTTCTGCGGAACGATCGTCCGGCTCGACGGCAACGCACCCCTCGCATCCGCGTGGCGCATGGTCCGGTTGTGCGCCGAGCGCTCGATGCGAAAGCCCTTGGCGCGTTCACTCATGCCAAAGTGAATCATTACATGCGGTTGCAAGGATTCGTAGAGACGAGGTGCGAGCGCGGCGACGGCCTCCCACTCGGTGGGGAGGACCTGCGCGTGGAGCTCGCAGTCGAGATCGCGCGCGGGCGGGGCAATCGTCTCGGCAAGCCAGGCCGAGGGGTTTTCGGGGACGCCGGGGAACGGGCCAAAACCCGTGAGCAGGACGCGCGGCCTTGCCATGCCCTGGAATTAGCTCCCGCGTCGGCAAGAGGAAAGCGAATTCGCGGACCTGGTTACTCGCCATCCTTGATGCCGGCCAGGCGCCCAAGCTCCTGCGCCGCGGCGGCGGGCGTCATCTCGCCCGCGCGGACCTTGGCTTCCAGCTCGCGAAAGTGCCGGGCCGCACGCTTGCCGCCCTTGAAGGCGGCGAGCAGGCGCTGCTCGAAGATTTCGCGCATCCAAGCTGCCGCCTGGTCGCTGCGCCGGTCTTGAAGCGCACCGGACGAGGAGAGCTTGGCATGCCGGTCTTCGATCCTAGCCCACAGCATGTCCATTCCGGCGTTGTCGCGCGCGGAAAGGGTCAGCACCATGGGCTCCCAGTTGGGATGGCCGGCAGCAAGAATGTGCAGCGCGGTGCGGTATTCCATCGCCGCGCGGTTGGCGCGCTCGATGTTGTCGCCGTCGGCCTTGTTGACGGCGATGATGTCGGCGAGCTCGAGCAGTCCGCGCTTGATGCCCTGCAGCTCGTCGCCCGCGCCGGCGATCGCCACCACGACGAACACGTCGACCATGTTGGCGACGGCAGTCTCCGACTGGCCGACGCCGACCGTCTCGACCAGCACCACGTCGTAGCCGGCGGCCTCGGCGAGCGCGATCGTCTCGCGCGTGGTCTTGGTGACGCCGCCAAGGCTGTCGCCGGCCGGCGAGGGCCGGATGAAGGCCGACGGCTCGGTGGCGAGGCGGCCCATGCGCGTCTTGTCGCCGAGGATCGAGCCGCCGCTTCGCGACGAGGTCGGGTCGACGGCGAGGACGGCCACCTTGTGGCCTTGCGCGAGGAGGTTCAGCCCGAGCTGATCGATCAGAGTGGACTTGCCGGCTCCGGGTACACCGCTGATGCCGACCCTGATGGATTTGCCGGTATAGGGCAGGAGTTGGTCGAGAAGGGCCTGCGCCATGGCCTGATCCTCGGGCTTCGCGCTTTCGATCAGGGTGATGGCGCGCGCCAGCGCGACCCGATCGCCGGCGCGAATGGCCTCGGCGATCCGGTCCGGCCCGTGCTTCGATTTCGCCTCGTGGCGCATGGGCTGCGGCGTAGGGGCAAAACCGCTCGAACGCAAGTTTTAGATGAAACGCCGGGAGAATGCCGCTCAGCGGCGCAGCACGCCGATCACCTTGCTCGCGAAGCTTAAGCGCTCGGCCATGACGCTCACCACGTAGGTGAGGAGGGCCTGGGCGAGCGGCTGGTTCTCCCGCTTGATATGCTCATAGGCCTCGGCGCTCAGCGCATAGAGCACGCTCGGCACCTCGGCCCGGATCGTGGCGCTGCGAACTTGGCTCGTGATCAGCCCCATCTCTCCGATCGTCGTATGGGGTCCGAGGCTGCGGACGCGAACCGAGCGCCCGTCGCGCATTTCCACGATGATGCCGATGCGGCCTTCAAGGATGAAATGCATGGAGTTGGCGGCTTCGCCCTGCCTTGCGATCACGGCATCCTTATCGACCTCGAGCCGTTCGCAGAGCTCGGCCAGCTGAGCGGCGTAGTCGGCGCTTCCCAACGCCCGGGTAAGCCAATCGCGCAAGGATCCGCCCCTTGTTCCTTCGCCGAGATGCGCCTCGATGACCGCCTTCTCGCAGGACTCGAGTGCATGGTCGAGGTCGGAGGCATCGATGTCGCCGGCGAGAAACCGGCGGGCGCGGAAGACATTGCGCAGTTCGCTTGAGAGATTCACCAGAAGAAGCCGGGCGCGAACTTCGTCGGCCGCCCGCTTGATCTGGGTGAAACTATGCATCGCGGAGGAGTCGATCCCGGTGACGAGACGAAAGTCGAACACAAGGAAACGACAGTCGGGGTGGTTTGCGAATAATGTCTTGACCTGCTGATAAAGCCGGTTGGCAGAGCCGAAGAACAGATAGCTCTGCAGGCTCATGCCTTGGATCTCGCTGCCATGCACGGCGAGGATGGCAAGCTCCTCAGGACTGCGGTCGAGCGTGGAGCGATACTCGGAGCCGTCAAATCTGAACTTGATCGCGTTCACTCGGCTCGCGCTGACTGCAAAGGTGGCGCAGCCGATGACCACACCAATCAGCACGCCGGCAATGAAACCAATCTCGAGGATGAGCGCGGCGATGGCGAGAAGCGAGGCATATTCGAGAACGGAAACGCGACGCACGGAGTCGATGAACCACTCATAGATGAGCTGGGCGCCGAGATAGAGCAGGAGCGCGCCGAGCGCGAATTTCGGCACGTAGGCGAGAAAGCCAGGGCTGACGGCCAACATGAGCACCGCGACGGCCGCCACGGTCAGGCCGGAGAGGCGGCCGCGGCCTCCTACCACGTAGTTGAGCGTGGTCCGGTTCAAGGCGATCGTGCTGACGTAGCCGCCAAGCGCCGCGGCGACGATGTTGGCGATGCCGATGGTCTTCAACTCGCGCTGAAGGTCGGCTTCGCGCTTCGTCACGAACTCGATGCCGGTCGTGTTGAGCAGGGTGCTGATCGCCGTCACGAACATGACGGCAAAGAGATCACCAGCAAGGTGGGGAAGGACCTTCCACGGAAACAAGCGGAGATCGCCGAGGTCCCAGGTTGGCGTCAGCCCAACCGCGGCGGGTGCCTTGAACAACCAACCTTGGCTTTGTGCCTCGGCGAGGCTCGTCCCTGAAATGGCGAAGGCGAGATGCGCCGAGGCGAGGCCGGCCAGCAAGATGCCTGGCAGCACATAGGGGCTGTCCCTGTGACGGCGCAAGCCAAGGTAAAGCGCGAAGGCAATGGCCGCCGCCGGCACGAGCTTGGCGAGCACAGGGATGTCAATGAACGCGGTCAGGGTCGAGAGGCTGATCCGATAGTCGGTGATCACGCGCACGGCGCCGCTCGCCATCAAGCAGCCGGTCGCGCCAAGAAAGCCTCCGATGACGGGGTAGGGGATGAAGCGTATCGCGCCTCCCGCGCCGGCGAAGCCCAGCGCACAAAGCAGGACGCCGGTCAGCGCGGCGGCCAGAGCCATGACAACGATCACTGGCGCGAGCAAATCGTCCGGCGCGCCCTGCGCGGCGAATTGCGCCATCAGGGCCGTCACCAAAGTCGCCGTGACCGCAACGGTGGTGGGATCGGGGCCGGCGATGGCAAAGGGAAGGGAGCTGCGCGCGGCCACGATTGCCGCGCTCACCGCCGTCGTGATGAAGGTCGCGGCGATGCCGTAAGCGAGCCATGTGTTGAGCGGCGGGGCGAAAATCAGGGCGGCAAAGGACAGGCCGTAAGCGACCGCGATGACACTGGCCACAAGTCCGGCAAAGAAATCTCTGGGTAGCGTCGAGAGCTGGCTGGTTGTCAGGCTCCTGGGGCTCCCAGCGACGCGTTTCACAGACATTTCAGCCATCTCGCCCGGCGCGCGGCCTACCGCGTACTCCGGCGCGTCATAGCACAAGCGACGGATAGGTTAGGCATATGACGCTTGTCTGAAGCCTACTCCGCCGCCTGCTTGGCGCCGGCATTCGCGCCAAGCTTCTTGAGCAGGTCGATCGCGGCTTCGGCGATCGGCGTGCCGGGACCGAAGATCGCCTTGGCGCCCGCCTCGTGAAGCGCCGGATAATCTTGCGGCGGGATCACGCCGCCGACAACAATCATAATGTCGCCGCGTCCAAGACCTTCGAGCGCCTCGCGCAGCGCTGGCACCAGCGTCAGATGACCCGCGGCAAGCGACGACACGCCGACGATATGCACGTCGTTCTCGACCGCTTGCCTCGCTGCCTCCTCCGGCGTCTGAAACAGCGGGCCGATATCGACGTCGAAGCCGAGATCGGCGAAGGCGCTCGCAATCACCTTCTGGCCGCGGTCATGGCCGTCCTGGCCCATCTTGGCGACGAGGATGCGCGGGCGCCGCCCATGCTCCGCCTCGAACTGGTCGATCAGCTCCTTGATGCGGGTCAAGCTTCCGTCCATGCGACCCATCTCCGCCTTGTATACTCCGGTGATCGCCGAAACATCCGCGCGGTGGCGGCCGTAGACCTTTTCAAGCGCGTAGGAAATCTCCCCGACAGTGGCCTTCACACGGGCCGCCGCGACGGCGCCTTCCAGCAGATTGCCGGTCCCTGTCTCGGCGCTTCGGGTCAGCGCGTCAAGGGCTGCCTGTACGTCCTTTTCGTTCCGCTCTTTCCTCAGCCGGGCAAGCTTGTCGAGCTGTTGGCGGCGCACGGCGCGGTTATCCACCTTGAGAATGGCGATGTCGGCGTCCTTGTCGGCACGGTATTTGTTCACGCCGACGATGGTCTGCCGGCCCGAATCGATGCGGCCCTGGGTGGCGGTCGCAGCCTGCTCGATCATGCGCTTCGGAATGCCGGCCGCGATCGCCTTGGTCATGCCGCCGATCTTCTCCACCTCCTCGATGTGCTTCAGCGCGCGCGCCGCGAGGTCGTAGGTGAGGCGCTCGACATAGAAGCTCCCGCCCCAGGGATCGATGACGCGGGTGGTGCCGGACTCGGTCTGGAGGATGAGCTGGGTATTGCGGGCGATGCGCGCCGAGAAATCGGTCGGCAGAGCGAGCGCCTCGTCGAGCGCATTGGTGTGGAGCGACTGGGTATGGCCTTGGGTCGCCGCCATGGCCTCGACGCAGGTGCGCACGACGTTGTTGAACACATCCTGCGCGGCGAGGCTCCAGCCGCTGGTCTGGCAGTGGGTGCGAAGCGCAAGCGAGCGCGGGTCCTTGGGTGCAAAGTTCTCCTGCATCAGCTTGGCCCAGAGCAGCCGCGCGGCGCGCATCTTGGCGATCTCCATGAAGAAGTTCATGCCGATTGCCCAGAAGAACGAGAGCCGCGGGGCGAAGGCATCGACGTCGAGGCCTGCTTTGACGCCGGCGCGCACATATTCGATGCCGTCGGCGAGCGTGTAGGCAAGCTCGAGGTCCGCGGTCGCTCCCGCCTCCTGCATGTGATAACCGGAGATCGAGATCGAATTGAACTTCGGCATCGTCTTGGAGGTGTAGGCGAAAATGTCGGAGACGATGCGCATCGAGGGTGCGGGCGGATAGATGTAAGTGTTCCGCACCATGAACTCTTTCAGGATGTCGTTCTGGATGGTGCCTGAGAGCTCGGCCGGCGGCACTCCCTGTTCCTCGCCGGCAACGATGAAGAGCGCGAGCACGGGGAGCACCGCGCCGTTCATGGTCATCGACACCGACACCTTGTCGAGTGGGATGTGATCGAACAGGGTGCGCATGTCGTAGATGGAATCGATGGCGACGCCGGCCATGCCGACATCGCCCGTCACACGCGGATGATCGGAGTCGTATCCGCGATGGGTAGCGAGATCGAAGGCTATGGAGACGCCCTGCTGACCCGCGGCAAGGTTCCGCCGGTAGAAGGCGTTTGAATCCTCGGCTGTTGAGAAGCCGGAATATTGGCGGATGGTCCAAGGTCGCTGCACATACATCGTGGGGTAGGGGCCGCGCAGATAAGGCGGGACGCCCGGCATTCCATCGAGGAAGTCGAGGCCTTTGAGATCCTCGGCGCCGTAGGCTGGCTTCACGGCGATGCCTTCCGGCGTCTGCCATGCGGCCGCCGTCGTTGGTGCGGGGGAACCCGACACGTTCCTTCTGTCGAAAGTCATTTCGGCGAATGAGGGAATGCGCGTCATCAGCGATCAGATCTCGTCATATGCAGAATTGAGGATTTGCAACGTATCACAGCCCTGGTGAAGGAAGGTGCTAACGCCCGCCTGCTCCAGCGCGGCCTTGTTGGCGCCCGGCTTGCCTGCGAGATAAACGCGGGCAGCGCCGGCTTGGATCAGGGCCTTCGCGACATCGATGGCCTCGCGTGCATAAACCTTGTCGGAGGAGCAGAGGCAGGCGAGTTTTGCGCCCGATTCCTTGAATCGTTTTGCGAGGTTGTCGCCCTTCGCTTCCACCGCTTCGATGCCGCCTGACTCAAACAGGCTCTTGGCGAACGAGGCGCGCGCGTTGAAGTCGGAGGGACGCCCGAGGCAGGCGAGGAACACCTTCGGCCTCGCACCATGCTTGC
>Ga0081455_10002057_pt2 | contig 19630 bp, 20 predicted proteins | sample TabmetS3T2R1_FD_70207 | JGI IMG/M metagenome (GOLD analysis project Ga0081455, IMG submission 70207) | Tabebuia heterophylla rhizosphere microbial communities from the University of Puerto Rico - S3T2R1 | ecosystem: Host-associated > Plants > Roots > Rhizosphere ... | reverse complement strand
AGAATTGAAGGCTCTATCTACAAAGTTTTGCAAGACTCTATGATGTTGAAAAATCATAAACTTCAGATAAATTTCTAGTTCCAAAGAGTGGCTTCCCATTATTTCTTGGCTTCTTATCTACAAAAATTATCTCTGGCTCATACTTTGCACTGAACGAAGCGATCTCTATCAAGATCCGTTGTACAGCCATACCTTTTTCGGTGGGGGAATATTCTGTATGCGTCGGCCTGCCGGGAATCAACTTTCTTTCAACTAGACCATATTCTTCAAGCTGTTGTAGTCTGATCGCAAGTGTCTTGGTGTTTATGCCTTCAATAGACTTTAGAAATTGATTAAATCTATTCTGTTTTAGCAATATCATGTTTCTCATAATGTGGAGAGCATAGCGTTGACCCATTATCTTTAAACTTCTATCCATAGGACAAACTTTCATTCCCCACCTACGCAGATGATCCGTTAATGGTATGCTCATTCCTTCATTAAGCAATATTATCTAACGGTAATCATAATGCTTATATCGTTAGCTATTTTCAAACGAAACTCGACATGACTAAGCCCGATCAGAAGCAAAGGTAGCTATGTTGATAAGCGCTGTGACGTTAAGATATTGTGAACACCATTTGTGATTACTGCTTCCGCATATGAATGATCTACAAAGACTTTCGTGGCAGGTTGAGAAGTTCATGCATTAGCAACTTCCAAATCACTGTTTGACCGCGTGCGCCGAACTTCAGAGTGCCTACCCCGGATTGACTCGATTGGGATAGAGCTCCAGCATCTTGTCGTAAAGCTCTTGAGCTGTTGTCGTGGTTTCTACTAGTTGGTCGAAATCGCAAAAGTATTGCCGTGTCTGTTCGATAATCGTTGGATTTTCGTCGCTACCTGGTCGCTTATGTGAGGCAATAACTGCTTGTGGATTGAGCGACTCGATTTTGTCGAGTGAAGAGATCCATTCATGGCGACTCTTCGCATTTGACTCGACTAGGTAGAGGTGAACGTCATTGTATGCAGCATCACCGGCAACCACCAAGCCAATAGATGGGACTAAAAAGAAAATTATACATTATGCATGATGTTGCTTCTAAACATTTTGACAATTTGATTGACAATCCTGACTGACATCATTGACAATCCTGACTGACATCATTGACAATCCTGACTGACATCATTGACAACCCCCTAGGGGATGTATTTTGTATATTATATTGTCAATATGAACATGTAATTTGTTTAATGGCAATGGAGCGTAAAGTAGTATGAATGACCACAGATTTAAATTCTAGCACCCTAGCTGTTCGTAAATATATAAAGATCTGCCTCTTCCCCCTTCTTTAATTTGTACTATTGAGATGGGGTTGAGGAGATATTCCAGTATGTACTATATCCCTTTGAGAAACATAGATTCCATGAAATACACTTATCACATTTGACTCATTGCCTGATTCACTTGTTAGACCATGTGAGATATGCGAAGACATTTGAGCTGATTCGGCAACGGAAGCCTCATCAGATACCTTCTTTTTCACGTATGATTTACTCATAGAGGTAATATACTATGTATAGTATAAAAATTAGTAAGGGAAGAAAAGTATAGTTGATGACCTCCCCAATGCTCCAAAGATCAACGACTGAGGTATCTTTTAGATTGCAATTATGGGATGATAACTGGAGCACTTAAGGAAAGGTTAGCAGAAAAAGGATAGGTTATTTTGCACAAATTCTCAAGATAAAGATACTTCGAGAATACGTATCTGATTTGCACAGTAGTCCGTTATGATAGTATTTTTGAAATTCCGTACAAGTCCAGAATTCCAAACATTCTTTGAAGCTGTCCGGCCTTTCTTTAATGATAAAGAAATGCATTATTATGAGGTAACGAAAGTCATGTGAAGTAGAGAACGGAGCACTGCTATTAGCTTGAGTCTATTTTAACTAACTTTTGTCTAATAACGTTATCTAATAGTGCATACCACTCTCATCATTCTAGATTTAGTATTACGATAATAAGCACGGATTCTTTCAGTATATATGTTTTCAATCGTGCACGTGTCGCTGGTGCTTCTGTCTTGTGCTTTTTGCAATCAGACCCATAAATTACTTATCGCCAGTCATCCAAAATATATACATCCGGCCTGTTGTAGCCAACATCAATTCCATTTTGCATCACGACTCCTAACATATCAATACGAAACCCCTTTGACAGCATCTTTTCATATGCTTGCCGACGACTAGTGTTGGCACCGGCCACTAAACGGGATAGCCCTTGCTGTGATGCAAAAGTCGTGCACGCATCAATTAGTCTATCAAAGTTATTCGCAGCAAATAAAACATCATTATCTGATGTTGGTGGTCGAACTGTAGCAAATTTGATATAGCAAGTGTCACTGCCAGCCTCGGTTCCTTTGCCGCAGTGACATATTGCAAATCCTGCGATATCTCTATTATTACCAGTAATATTATTAGTAGAATCAGGATCCCGAATCAACACTATATCTCCAAGCTTTTGCTTTATGACTGACATGATTTCAACCCTCAGATCTAATCCGTCGTAAATACTGTTAGTTAACCTACGACAATCATTTACTAAATATTCATCACTTCCGTTGTCCAATTTAGATACATCGGAGTACTTTGACCAATGTAGGCTCTCATTGTAAATGCTATTAGTATTAATCGGACTCACTGCCTTGGACATAACCGCTGTAAGAAAATGTGGCCAGAACCCATATTTCTGATATAAGGATATGTGCTTTGGGCTTTGCGCAAACGTGAAGAGACCGGAATATTTTGTATTCCATTTAGAAAAAAGTTGCATTGTTGGTTCCATCAGAGTTCTAGCGACACCCTTGTCCCAATAATCTGGATGCACAGTAAGTGGTCCAAAGAACCCAACGCTACCCCAATTAGCCGTAAAGTTTGAACCTACTAACCTACCATTGTCATTACCATCACCCGTACCTCCACCCTTATTATCAACAATCGTTGCTCCATAGGCGGAAGATGGGTCAGCATAATATCGTGTTCTTACGTAGTCTGCATCCCCAGCGAAACTCATGGGATCCGGAAGTCCGAAGAAAGTACCAAAAGCCAATCTGAAGATACGATCTGCTTCCGCCAGATCATATTCTCTGAGCTGATGAATCACAATTTTCATGACAATAATATTTACTCCAGAGCATTAGCCAGAAACATAGTCTCCTTCTTCTCCCAACAACTATTTTCTAATCATTATTTCATCACCTGGCAAACCTTGAAATTTCCTTTGCCATTTCAATTACTTTGTCCAACTCCAATCCTACGAATGCAAAAACTATTTGTTCGAATCCTAAAGCCTTTATAGCCTTAATATCTTGGCCGATTTGATCTATTGTTCCAGATAAGGGAAATCGTGATTGATTACCATTAGACCCCTCGCTAGAGGGAGATGAATTTGTTACTGGTTGAGGAAATGTTAGCACAATATTTCTAAATTCTTTTGGATTTCTATTTATCTTGACCGCTTGTTCATTCAAAGATGCTATACTTTTCTCTAGAAAATCCATAGGACCTGCGTGAGACGCCAACCATCCGTCACCATATCTGGCAATACGAGCAAACGCATTAGGAACATAACCACCAAAATAAATTGGAATTGAAGGTTTCTGAACGGGTTTGGGTCCAATCTTTGAAGATGGTATGCTATAGAACTGGCCTTGAAACTCTACAATATCATCTTGCCATATTTTCTTTAACGCTTGTACAAATTCATCTGCTCTCCTACCTCTATCTTTAAAAGGTATATTCGATGCTTGATATTCGTCCTTTGACCATCCGATACCAAGTCCGCATATAGCTCTACCATCCGAAAGAACATCCAGCGTAGCAAACCTTTTTGCCAATACTACGGGATTGTGGAATAACATATCAATTACTGAAGTGCCTAATGCTATCCTTTCTGTCTTACCGGCAACAAAGGTAAGTGTTTCTAATGGATCAAATACTCTTTGATAAAAAGTGGGTAGGCTTCCATCTTCCGTGGCCGGATATGGTGTCTGTGGATTTATCGGCCAAAGAAGCCTTTCTGCAACCCACAACGAATCAAAACCTTCATTTTCAGCACCAACCGCTATTTTTTCTATACTCTCTTTTGTAGCCTCATTGCTAAGATGGGGTAATACAAGACCAACCTTCATAGAATTGCTTCAGTTATTGGTTGTAGTTCTATTTAATTATTTGACTCATTATGCTATGTTTGGATTAGAAGGTAAAGTACAAACTTAAAGTGAGTCATAGCTCCTTCCATTTTGCTGAGTTAGTTAGATGGATATTTGGCGGTTGAAAATGATTATTGTGTATTCGAATTCCCTGATCCTATTGGCGACTTTCCCTTTTTGATTTAGGTCTCAACTTTTTTTCAGCTAGCTTCAGTGGCAATTGTCGTTCAATCATCCTATTGTACTCCGTTACGAATTTTAGGTCAAGTTTAATTTAGCTTTGGCATTCTAGGCTTTCCATCCTTAAAAATGGTTTTAGGCATGTACTTCATTGAAAAGGATGCGGCGCTAAGCAAAACTGGCTCAAATCCTTTACCCAAATCTGTCAGGCTATACTCTATCTTGATAGGGTATTCAGATACAATTTTTCTCCTTATTATTCCTAGCTGTTCCAGCTCACGCAGCCGTTCTGTAAGAACTTTTGGGGATATGCCTTCAATATTTTCCATGAATCGATTAAACTGTTTATGCCCTCTGAGCATCTCCCGTATTATTAAAACAGTCCATCGTTTTCCAATAATTTTAAAAGTCGTTTCTATTGGGCATGATTTGAGTTCTGGCATATTATAGACTGTTTCTATAATAGAACATATGGTATCTGTCACTTATCTCATCACTTCCTACTTGGTAACCAACTATATATCTGGTTACGTGAGACTTATAAACTATACTTTTGATATCTAGTATGTTAATGAATCCTTTATTTGAAAGTACGAAACAAATACAGTACAATAAGACGACTTCCATCCTAGTTGCTGTTCACACTTGGAGAGTCCTAGGCCTAGCCTTTCTTTGGGGAGTGTCCCAAGGAATCTTACCACCAGCTTTTGGCATACCTGCCGGAGTGGGAGACGTGTTGATAGGAGTGACTGCAATCCCTTTTGCCTACTTCCTGAGAAGAGGCTATAGTTGGTCCAAATACGCTCTCATAATTTGGAGTGTCCTAGGCATCGCAGATTTAGTCAATGCTGTAAGTCTGGGACTGATCACGGCCCCAATATTCCCAGGTTCTACGATGACAACATTCCCATGGATTCTAGTACCTACTGTGGGCGTCCCACTTGCTTTGCTACTACATGGAATTACCCTTTACCGCCTACGATATACAGGAGCTCTTTCTGCGACCTGAGTCAAAAGCACTCATTTCTTTTTTTTGGTATTCAACCCTTCTCTCGGTCAAATGTGATAACTCACTAAGGAACTGTTTTAAATGGTCTTGTCATTTGTGGACGAATTTGTACAAACTGTATTTTTCATTTTGCCGTACAATACTATCATACTATCGATTACCAATGATCAAGTTTTCCGCACTGGAGATGTGTAACATGCTATTCTCGAAAGATCGCTTGAGGCATGGGATAGAGAAACAAGACCGAAAAAAGTTGTCAGTCCTAGAATTGCAATATTGGATTAAACTACAATTAGGATCATTATATCAATCTTTGACATACTTAATATTTCCATCTGTCGATTTAGATTCTGTTTTTATTTTGATTACTATGGTGTTACTAACTCTATTAAATATTCGCTGCCGCCTATCATTTGTAAAAATCCACCCGAGAATCACATCAAAAGGAAGTAGGAAGGCTTTTCCAAAAGCTGCTAGGGCCACCTTTTTTCCTTGTGCCACAGTTCCATCTAGATTAGTTGTCTTTAGATTCATTACCTTTTTTCCAAGTGATTGCCCTGTTGTTGATTCAAAGTACGTCCAATATAGAAAGAACACTAAGCTTGATATCAGATAATGGTAGGATTGTAATCCTCCTCTATGTTGATCATCAACATTCTCTCCAGCATAAAACATCCAGAATGGAATAGACAAGAGGACAAACAGAATTACAAGACCAATTGAAACAATTACAAAATCTATAAGCCAAGCAACGAACCTTTCAGTCCACCTAGCTAATATTATTTCACTTGGATGTACTTCATTTGATGATGATTCACCCATTGCATACATACCTGCTTCTTATACGTATTAATCTTTGTAGTTATAACTATATAACGAGCTTTCAAAAAAGATTATAATTACTCACGCAAATATTTCGAATTCTGATATTGAATACAATTAGGAGATAAAATGATGAGAATAGAAAGACACTGAAAAAAATTGAATCTATTTCATCTATTGTGAAGAACAGCGATTGACGACAGTTAAATAGAATTCACTAGGTTTAAATCCGAATCTGTGTCAAATATTCAAGGATATTAATCAACCTTATCCCTAAAAAATTCAATAAGTATCACTCTTACCATTTCAGACACAGTTCTCAGTTTGCGTGAGTCTCTTTCATATTCAATTGCAGAGTATAGTTCGTCTGATACTGACAGTAGGATTTCTTTCATGATATTTATTGATCTCACTTGCTTTCATAAGAATATTCGTAAATCAAGTTACCGCTCAAGTTAACCCTGATCCTTAGTCTAATTTATTGTCTGCCCACCTGATTGATATAGAGATACCAATGCAATATGATGAAAAAAGAAAAATCATTGTACAGTTACTATACCTAATCTGGCTAATTCAGCCCCTATACCATATCCAACTAGTGCTATTCCGGTACCAAGTGCTGCCATTTCGATCCCGCCTTTTATGATGCTCATTTGCGCTATGCGAGCCTTTATTGCACCAACTATGAAAGAGGAAGTAATACTGATCAAAATTGCTATTATAATAGCTGTACTTGATGACATGAGTCCAAACTTCACCACAAAGTACGGAAGAATTGGAAGAATTCCACCAAGCAAAAATGAACCAAACATAACTAACGCACCCTTCAAGGGGTTACCTAGTATCTCCAGATTTAGGCCCAGCTCCTCCGTGAGCATAGTCTTAAGCCAGACTTCTTTGTTAGAAGTTATTTTATCGACTACTCTCTTCAGATCCGCGCCTTCAAATCCTTTCGATTTGTATATTAGTTCAATCTCCTGTCTCTCTTTTTCTGGAGTATTCTCTATTTCAAACCTCTCTCGCTTTATTTCTGATTCCAATATTTGTCTCTGAGACTTTACCGCAAGATAATTTTGTACGGCCATGGCCTTAGCACCTGTAAACATTCCTATGAGGGCGGCCAGAATAACAATGTCAGCAGCTATTATTGCCCCCCCAACTCCCGCTATAATTCCTAAAGACGTGTTGACTCCATCCCCGAATCCAAATACTAAATCTCGAATGTAATTACTTTCCTTGATATGAGGTTCGACATGGACTGATGACTTAGATGATATCATATGATATTATGTAAATATGAAAAAAACGTTATAAAAGGTTACAGAGTCAAAATTACAGTTTTCATTTGTTAACTTGAATGGTCTCCTGGTGTATTATTTTACAACTGGTTTCCATCTGTCCATGATGCTATCTTGAAAAGAGTAATGCTACAATTGTTTTTGTTATGAAAAGTGAGAGAAATATTAGAGGATGAAGCAGCGTCAGTATGAAGAAGGACGACGAGGTAAAGTATTAGCTAATTAGGCTATCACTATAACAGTTATTTTGCAGCTAATCACAAGCGGTGCGCACTAAGTAGGGACAGAAATGACTAAATCCTATCAAACGAAAAGGAAGATCCATGGAATACCTTACCGATATGGTCACAACGGTCCCTGAAGGAACTAGCTCAACTCAAGTCGATAAGGTACGGGAAGCGGAGGCATTGCGCGCCGCTGAGTTAGCCAAAGCGGGCCATTTGATCAGGCTATGGCGACCGCCACTCAAGCCAGGCGAATGGCGCAGCCTTGGACTGTTTCGCGCCACCAACGAAGCTGAGCTTCGCCAAATACTCGACACGTTACCCCTTCATATCTGGATGAATGTTACTGTTACCCCGCTGACTCCTCATCCTAATGATCCACAGTCTCGTTCCTCGTAAGACATGGATCGTCCCATTGTTCTAGGGATGTTTGCATCGTTACCCCACAACATCTCCGGTGATGTGGGTAACTAACTACATTTGCGGCAAGGGAGGATGCGCATGAAATTATTTGAAGTGTGTGAAAGAAATACAAAAATGGTCTATAAACTGATGGCACAAGAAACTGCGTTGGGTATCCTTATAAGTATGAGTACTTGCAAAGCATGCTCCCCATATGGAAACATTGTCCATAAATCGGAACCGAGTGGTAAAAAAAGATAATAGAGATATATTCAACAATACAGTGCATATGCGCTCAGTTCAAGTTTCTAGAGCTGCTGGCCCTCTCGAAATTGTTGAAAGAAATATTCCAGAACCTGGTCCTAGACAAGTTCGTATTAAGGTACAAGCATGCGGGGTATGCCATAGCGATTCCTTTACTAAAGAAGGATTATTTCCAGACATTCAGTATCCAAGAGTTCCTGGCCATGAGATTGCAGGGGTCATAGACGAGGTAGGCAAAGACGTCACTCATTGGGAATTAGGACAGAGAGTAGCTGTTGGTTGGCATGGAGGTCATTGTGGTCATTGCGAATCTTGCAGGCGCGGAGATTTTGTTACCTGCAAATATGCGCAGGTCCCAGGCATCTCATACGATGGAGGCTATGCAGATTATATGATTGCACCTATGGAAACTCTAGCATCAATCCCCGATCAGCTATCCGCTATCGAGGCTGCGCCTCTGATGTGTGCTGGTATTACTACGTTTAATGCTCTTCGAAATAGCGGAGCACGTGCAAGTGACGTAGTTGCCATTCTTGGGATGGGTGGACTTGGACACCTTGCAATTCAGTTCGCAGCCAAGATGGGTTTTAACACCGTCGCCATTGGACGAGCAAGAGACAAAGAAGAGGAATTGATGAAGAATCTAGGAGCAAAGCAATACATTGATAACAAGTCACAGAACGCTGTCGAGGAACTTAATAAGTTGGGAGGAGCTAAAGTGATACTTGCGACCGTTCCAAGCGGAAAGGCGATGACTGAAATCCTCGGAGGCCTTGCAGTAAATGGAAAGCTTGTCGTAGTTGGAGCATCTGATGAGCCAATTGAAGTACCTACAACTCCAATGATATTGGGACGTCGATCATTGGTAGGCTGGCCATCTGGTACATCAATTGACTCTCAAGACACACTCTCATTTAGTGTTCTGTTTGGTGTAAGGTCCATGAATGAAGTCTTTCCATTAGAGCGCGCAGCGGAGGCATATGATCATATGATGAGTGGTAAGGCTAGGTTTAGATGTGTACTTACAACTGGTAATTAGATAAAGCTGGCTGCCATTGCAAGCTTCGCTATGCTGTACGTCCAAGTCAAGGGGTTGTAGCACATAGTAAATCAATAAATTATTATAATTTGTGTTATAAACTATATTAGATATGTCTAGAGAGACGAAGGTTAATGACAGCCCAAATCATTTTATGGTCCTGGATGCAATTGGTCGAGGCATGACAACAGCCGACAAGATAAGTTCAGTGACTAGACTTGATAAAGCAGAGGTTGAACTGATCCTTAACGATCTTGCTGTCCAGCGCTTGGTGAACCGAACGGAAAAAAGAGGCTTCTTAAGGAAAAAGATGGAGTTCACGATTAATCAAACTGGTCATGCCTTATTGGATTCGAAGAAACGCGAGTTAGAGCAAAAGACCAAAGATATTAAGCAAGCCTACGGTAGCGGTAATACTGCTCAGTTCCAGTCATTTATGGGGACAGATAGGGCCTGGATACCTTTCTTGTTGTTTTCTGGTTTACTTGATGTCGTGTTCTTTGCCTCAGCGATGTCATTTCTGGGGTTGGCAATGAGTCCTCAGGAGAGTTCAATGGCCGGCGATACTGGAGGGGCATCTGATTCTGGTTCTGACTCCGCTTCTGATTCAGATACAGCAGGTCAAGAAGACTCTGGCGCAGCCGACTCAAGTAGCAGCGGCGGCGGTGATTTCGAAGGGGGAGGTTTTGACAGCTCTGGAGGGTCTGGAATGGATTTCGGCGGTGATTTTAACTTTTAACAAACTAGGGCATTTGCAGTAATACGCTGCTGCAAGCAGCTTGAAAAAAGGAAATTGTATTCGTTTATTATTTTTTGTTCATTTCTACGCCAATTATAAGACATGGTTTGAAAGCCAAAACGATTAGGTAGGTTCTGAAGCCTTTTCATTTGAAGATCTTACTTTGTTGAAAGCGTCAATTATTTTTCAAGGTAGTTGCAAATAAAATAAAATGTTTCATATTTCTCTCCTATTTTACTACTCATGTTTTTGTAACAAATACATATCCAAGTCAAACCCTTGTTTGTATCATGGGAAATGATAAGTTGGAAAATAAAATGGGATGGAGGAATGGCATTAGTTCATTGCATGCATTGAACCATTGCCTGATTATCAATTATACAGTTTGCTCCCATCCTCGTGCTTGATAAAGAACCTCCTGTAATAAACTCTATTGCTTGAGATGGATTCATTGATACACCTTCAGAGCCCATGTTTAAAAATGATAGCTGCATCTCTGCTAGTTTTATCTGACGAAGTGCTGCCATTGTATCTCCTTCCGTTATTGATGCATCAGCAGCGTCCAAATGAAACCTTGCTGATTCCAACATTGGAGCTGTCATATTTTCAGCGCTGGAGGATTGTGCAATAGCTTGAGGAGTAATGGCGGTAAACTCGCTGCTGTTTGATACTGATATCATAACGCCTATCAGTAACCCTGTTATTACAAATTCAAAGTAATTTCCGATGGTCCGGGTCATATAATATCCTATAAATGGATCTTAGTTTTAAGATTTTTCTTTTGTCCCGCTATTAGTAATGGACTCATGTTGCCATCTGTATTGATAATCTTCTCAAGGCGCGCCGGAGCATAACAAGGAGCAGTATGACTTCAGATTTGATAATCGTTGTAAAATCTTGACGGTGCTAATCCTTCTTCACAAGAGCATTTTGAATAGAGCGATACCGCTCGCTATACAACCTAACAAGTGCAGTTATTTAGCATTCAGGAGCACAATTTAAGGCCTATAAATAATGCATCTTACATCAAGAATTTGTTTCTGTCAATCCTGAACCGTAGAGAAAATATTTTCCTTCACTTACTTCGTTTATGTATTCCTCGATGCTGGAAGTACCTGATATTTGTTTAAATGCTTGCTTATGTTTTTCATCCAACTTTTCGTATAACTTCTGGCCGATGATTATCTGATCTGGTTTTGCAATTGAAGTCATCTTTACAACAATGCTAATTGTAGATCCTATTAAATCGATATGTGGCCTTGTAAATACTGCTTTTCCATCCAATTCATCAATATCTATGCCATATTGAACAACTCCAATCTTACCAAAGTCTATACCAATTCTGATCTTTAGTTCAGGGTAATCATATTGATTCAGTACAGGATTTAGTCCCTTTTGTATTACTTTAATCATTGTATACGCACAACTTATTGCATTGGTAATCTGTAACGAATACGGGGATAAAGTAGTATTGCTCCCCCCTCTATTGCTACCTAGTTCAATCTTCTCTATCACAAAATACGCTAAAATTGCATCTCCAATGTATTTCAGTACATACCCTCCATACGAAGAAATCACAGAAGATATTTCTTGCGCAAAAGCCCTAATTATGGCCGAAAGTTTATCAATTGAAAGTGTCATCGACATCTTAGTTGAGCCTACCAAATCTACATGCAAAACTACGAGGTCGATTTTGGATTCGGCGAATTTTTCCAGAATGCGTTGGCTTTCGCTAAGTGAAATCTTAAAATCAGGCTTTACTTTTAGTGCTTTCCGCATCCTAGTTTGTGAATCATTAATTATTGATTCTACATCAATTACTGCATCAAGATATAATTTGTTGATGAGAAGGTTTTCAGTTTTGGATTTAGGCGTCAAAGAGGTTCCCTTATTGTGATCATCTTCTCTCCATTGTTCTTCTTCGATGATTTTCAAAACATTGTCCTTGGATACATCCATTTCTAGTGCAATTATTTCTGGATTGATTCCTGAACTATACAAGTTAAGAATAGCACTCCTCTGATCTGAGGTTATAGGTATGATGAATCACCTTTGTCTATCTTGGAATGTGGAAACAGAGATATAAGCTTCGTTTAGGCTACACATCGATTGCTTGCCTCCTAAACGTATAGTACGCCGTTTCCTCTTTTGTATACGGATCCTGAACTAATGACTGGAAAATCTTTCGTTGAGATACAAGCATGCGTAATGATTCTCTAATCTCCGTCAACTTTTCAAGATCCTTTGTAGAAGAGGGGATATCATCATTGGTGTCCAATGCAGCTTTCAAAACCTCTTTGGCAATATCGCTTTCCGAAAGTGAGACCATTTCATTCTCAAGATACCGTTCGATAATTGCGGAATACTTAGCGATATTTTCTCTTCTGTGAGTAGCTGCCCCATCATCATCATCATCATCACCATTCGGCTGTATATCAGACATATCTTAGTTGGGAGTTTATTATTTTTATAGGTATTGTGCTTCGGGTTTTTGGATTATGCCCCTGTATTTGTTTGAAGCAGGAATAAAGATAATCCTATATCATTGTTCTCCTGACTTTGACTCACCCTACTTTACTGACAACCCAGTTCGATGGGAAAAAGGGGTTATGTAAAATGTTCTATGAACTTTCCACCACGGATAAATAGTTCAGGGATTACGTATTGAATTATGGCTGAAACGATATTAGTAACAGGTGCTACTGGCACAGTCGGAGGAGAAGTTATAAGACAACTTGCAAGCACTGATTCAACTGTCAATATTAAAGCTGCGGGTCATTCATTGCAGGAGCTAGAAAAGAATATTGAAGATGACAGGATAAAATCTACTCTGATCGATTTTAACGAACCAGAAACCCTGAGAGATGCCCTTAAGTCTACTGATAAGGTTTTTCTACTTACGCCATTTCAATCTGATATGCTGCAATATTCTTCTAACATGTTGGAAGAGATAAAAAATGCAGGAGATATCAAACATATAGTCAAATTATCTGTGATGGGAGCAGAATTTGAACCGGGAGGTAGGTTGCATCTACAAGCAGAGAAAATGATAGTAGGTTCTGGGATTCCGTATACGTTCCTGCGTCCAAATGCATTCATGCAAAACTTTGTTAATTTCTACTCTCATATAATCAAAGAAAAGGGCACCCTTTCCGTACCAGCTGGAGATGGCAAAGTCAGCTTTGTTGATGCCCGGGATATTGCAGCAGTTGCAGTTCAAGCGCTTATTGGCAATAATGACTGCAAGCATAATAGTAAAACATACGATATTACAGGTCCAGAAGCTATTTCCTATAATGATGCTGTCAATATTTTATCTGAGCAAGTGGGTAAGAAAATTTCTTATGTAGACGTATCTAAAGATGATGCTATCAAAGCAATGAAGGACATCGGCCTGGATGAATGGCTTATAGATATTATTCTAGAGGGCTATAATAACTTAAGAAAGGGGTATTTTTCACCTGTTACTACCGTGGTTGAGGAGATTACAGGAAGAAAGCCGATTTCCTTCAACGAGTTCGCAAAGGAACATGCCAAAGTATTTAGATAACAAATATAGTTAAGTGTTGATGATACTTGCTCTGCCAGATGAGTGAAAGAACACTGAAGTATGCACTCATTGCAGTTATATTGCGGGATCAATTTATTTTAACTGCAGGAAATGCTTAGTGTGTCCAAGGTAATCTATCCTAAATAGTAGTGTAGATTCCGATCAATTTTTATTTGATTCTCGAAATGAAAATATTGGTAGCCAATATCCGTTAGTCAGGTATTGTACTATTTGATGTAGATAATTATAATGTCAAATCTATCTTTGTTGACATGAGAAGAAAATAAATCATGGTCTAAATCAACTATATAGAGGATCTTTATACATGATAAAAATATATGAATAATTGAGTTTTTGACTACTAATTGGTTAGCAAAAAACGAGACATTAGAATTAGGAAACAATATCGGTAGAACTATCGAATCAGAAATATTTCACATAACTATGGACGAATTTTGGTTCTCAATTTTTCCTGATGTAATTGTAGGACCATTCGATTTTGTATGTGTCGACAATATTTACAATACCCGCACAATTGGCATCGTAAAGGAATTGCGAACTGTATCGAATATTCATGACATCAAGCAGAATTTAAATGAAGATATGTCATACATGTCAGATCATCCTGATTCGAGGAGCGCATTGATTGATAAAAGGGCTTTTCAAGGTCACGGAACAAGGATTGCAAGAGTAGCCGTAATGGCAAATGTTCAGAATAAGAATGAAGAGCAAGATGACAGGGGTAAAAATAGTAATGCAATTATTAGAATGCCAGTTGGAATTAATGCTTCGGTAGCTTTTGCAAATAACGATGAAATTCTTTTAGCCCTAGGGATCCCAAAGATGGAAGACCCAGTAATGGCTGGTGTAATAGAAATGACCAATGGGTATAAAATAGCAATACCAATGGCCATGTCATATCTGGCAGGACCAGATGCTGCACACATCAATGCATCAGGAATCTCAGGGAATCTCAAAACATCCTATCTGCTTTTCCTATTACATTCCCTATACCAGAAATTGATCAAGAAAAACGAAGTGGCTCTCATCTTATTTAATACTCGTGAGGATGATCTTTTGTATATAGATGAGGCCCAGGGAACAGTTACTGACAGAGATAAAGAATTATACAATCTCTTACAAATATCCCCTGATCCATTCAGCAAGGTTACCTATTTCCTTCCCAGAGGTATAGACGGGAAGCCTATATCAGTTCACATACCTTCCAACTATCAAACATACTCCTACGAATTGAGTGACATATATGATAGGCTTGATCTTTTACTTTCCTCCGAAACCTACGATCCACGATATAATTTGTCTGCAATAATTAATTATATCTACGAATCGTGGCCACTTAAGGATAAGGACGGAGTAGCAGTAACAACGTGGTCGGATCTCGTCAAGTACAAGGACTACCCTCAGGAAATAATAACTCATAAATCGACGTATCTGCATTTCTCGGGATTACTGCAGAAGTACAAGAGATCATCAATGTTTACTGATAAAAGAGAGACCAGCACCTACATAGGAAATGAAATAAAAAAAATACGAGCTGGAGATGTATTCGTCATTGATATTGCCATGATCCCTACTGTTGAAGAACAATCATTAGTCATCGGTGACGTCATGAAAAATATCGACGAGCTATATTCCTCTCGCTCTAATTTTGAAGATGTTAGGCATGTTTATGATGCAGATGGTCAAATTACAAGGAGCGTAGAACAGAGTCGAAGGCCAAAATATCTTTTAATATTTATAGACGAGATAAATCGATTTCTTCCACAGGCTTATCCTATGGGCAGACGGACTGCAGTAGCAGAACAGATTACAAAAACATTGATAGCTGGTAAATCAAGGGATACCATCCTTTTGTCAGCTCAGCAATTTAAAAGTGCAGTTGATCCTATCCTGCATGACAATACAGGAATACATATGATCGCAAAACTAGGAATGTCTGAATTGACAAAAAGTCCTTATGCAATGCTAGATGACACAACTAAAAATAATATTGTTCACATGGACAAAGGGGAAATAGTAATGATCCAACCTGCAATACGGCACCCTGTGAAAGTCATATTTCCGAGACCACCTTTCAAAAGACTCAGCAGATAGCTGAATCACTGCTATTTATTATTTGATTTTGTGCGACATTCACGTAATATTACTTTCTAATTAGTATCTAAGGTCAATGTTAAGTAAAATAAAATGGGGAAAGGACGCATCCAACAATTCTCTGGCATTAGTCCCTAGGGGGAATCTTCCTCGTCGTCGTTATCATCAATGTCTCCTGGCTCATCCACGTCTTCTCCTGATCCCTCTTCTACTTCTCCCCCCTCTTCCCCTTCATCGTCAGAAACAGTGCCACCTGCCAAGGTTTCCAACTGATCTCCAGCCAAATCTACTTGTTCTAGTGCCCTCGTGGTGTTGCCACTATCCAGTGATTTGATAGCTTCAGTTAAGTAATTCTTGATTTGAGCCGGACTAGTAGATTGTGATTCTGATAGTGGTGCTGTTGCTGTTGTGTTTTGAGCATGTGCGCTAATAGGGAGTCCAATCAGTAGAGGCATTACTGTGGCCATTGTCAGAATTGTTAAGGCGGCAATCAAACCGCAAATTTGTCTTGATTTCATTTTTCGTATTCACTAGTGATACTGAATATAGATAAGTAATTTGGTACAAGTTACTAAATGGATTTGAGTAATCATAAGTGTAAGTTGTCAGTCAATTAGCTACTCGTACCACAAAGCATTTATAATTAAAATACGTTGACAAACCAGAAACTTTGGAATGCCCTATTGGTGAATATTATTGTAAATGTTGCTGCCTTATGGTGGGTTGGTAGATTGTGGATGGGCTTGGAGATACTGCGGAGAGGATATTGCAATTTATTCAACAGAATCCAGGTTGCCACTTACGTAAAATTAAAGAGATTACTGATATTTCAATGGGAACAGCGCAATACCATTTAGAGAAACTTGAGAAGATGGGAAGGGTAGTATCTACTAGACGAGGTCTCTATAAACATTACTTTCCTGTTGGTATATTTAGAGACAATGAAAAAGAGATTCTTGAAATTCTGGGTCAAGAGACGACTCGGGAGATCCTTATGTTTATTATAGAAGAACATGCACCAACTCAGACAGACATAGCTAATAGAATACAAATATCTTCACCTTCCATTAGTTGGTATGTAAAACGTTTGATCGAAATCAAGTTAATTGTGGAAATAAAGGATGGTAGGTACAAGAGATATCAATTGCGTGATAAAGTAACCTCTAAATACATTACCGCTTTAATGCGGAATTACTACCCAACTATTTGGGATAGATGGAGCGATCGCCTTGCTGAGATTTTTCTTTCGTTATCTGTAGGAGATTCTGAGTAGAATTGATAATTGAAACAGGGATAATGTTTTTCATTCTATTTTCAGGATTAATTCTTCAAACGGACATCTTTGAAAATATAGAAACCATTATTGTAGCAATTACTGGAATCTTTTCTTTGTTACTATTAGCACTATCTATTTCAGCCTACAGAAAAACGGGCTTAAAAAGAATAATTTATGCAGCAATGGCATTCGCCTTGTTTGGCATTCAATTGTTGTTCGAGTCGTTAGAAGACACCATTGAAGTACTGGATACGGGCTACGGATCTGTAGTAACTTCCTCTATGACACTTGCTATTCTAGTTTTATTTTTTCTGGCTATAGTGCAAAAGAACAAATAACGAGTATTACTGTCGTCATCAAAACTTTGAAATGCTGACTTACTGTATAATATTAGTGTCTTTGATACGAGTAACGCGTTCGTAAATAGAATATTTCTCTAATTCGATAGTTCCAAACGTGCCAATTTTGTTTTCTTGATCACATGTTACTATTACATGCTTCACTGACGCAGCCATCAAATTAACCCCCTCCCTTTTTACTCATGATGTCAGCAAACTTTTAAAGTCTATTGTGGTCCGCGTCTTGATGTGATATTTTGTCACACATAGTAAACAGACCTTTTTTATAATCTAGACATGCAAATCACCCACGATGGTTATTGGCCAAGTGTACAGAATGTAAATCAGAAAGAGAAACCGTCTTCAGTGGAATGAAAAACGGACAACTAATTCAATGGTGTCTAAATTGCATTAGAAACTCCGAATTAGTATGAGCGGCAATTCTATATTTTTTGTTACCAGTTAAAGAACAGATCTCGGAAGAAATATTTGACTCATGTAGGATTAGAAAGGTTACCAAACTCTATTTAAGAATGTCGTTTATGATCAGTAAATAGAAGATTATTTATGATTTAACTAATCTTCAGTTCAATGGTCGGATTTAGTGCTAGTTAGTGGTAGCAGCTCAATCATCCTATATTGCAAGGTCAGATAATGTAGCCCCTTCGTCGTAGTTTTGTACGTTAGTTTTCGTTCATCGTAATTTACTAGATTACATTTTGTCAGTAGTGTCACGTATTTTTTGACTTGTTTATAGGTTAAACCGGATTTTTGAGCAATGTTGCTCTGTCTCAATTGGCGGCCATTTAATAACTCAAGTATGGATGAAATAGATTGTGATCTGTCCTTTCTGATGACCTGATATCTTCTTCTTCTTTTCTTAACATTAACAAGATCGGTTGCAGTAAAATAAAAATTATTCAAATTACCCATACAACCTCAGCCATGGTTAGGGATACAAAAAAGGTGATTTCAGATCACTACTACGACCGTTACTACTGTTACTATTAATATATTTCAATATAATAGATTATTATACAAAAGACTAATTAAGTCAGCCATACATAAAGTAGTTTGATATATATTCCCTATATAGATAATATATGTATCTGTTTTTGACGGTTCGGTTGAAATACTTGATGTTTAATCACAACTGGAAGATGCACATATTAGAGACTCGCGCTTAGGATTTTGTAGATTTGATAGCTTCTTGGAAATTTCTGTCAAGTCGCACCTTCGATTACTTTGTGCTAAACATGATTTTGATCTCGAAATAGATTCTCTAAATCAGGTACGTCGTTTAACTCTATGAGCTCTACCGCAAATACCACGATAACGATTAAAAAAACCAATGTGCTAAGATAGATATTGTCATCAGTAATTCATATAGATGTAAATGCTTTTGTCACCAAGTATGAAGAAGAGAGTGCCCATTCTTTCGATTTATCCCATGATTATGTCCGGACTGTTGGAATGTTGCGAAGACGAAAGAGGCACTTGAATGACTTACAAAAACTTCAGCATATCCTTTACTTTGCTAGATAATAATGAGAGCTACGTGAGTCAATGGAGGAATGAAGTTGCATATCTTTATCTAGAAATTTGACTCCGTTGTAGACACAGATGTCATAATCAGATCTTGGCAAGATATGCACTATGTTTGTAATATTCCAGTAGTTTCATCTATGATATTTTTGCAGTCGACAATTCCACAAACTTCACCTCTTTTAGATGCAGAGCTCCCTTCCCTTGATATCATGAAAGTGCTAATTCTATAAAGGCGATCAAGGTTATATTTCATACCTATAGACACTCGTCGGACAGAGTTCTTTCTACTATTCTTATAGAGTGTATATGAAGCACATAGAAATTTCTGTTTGAAAATTGCCAATATTATTATGCCTTCTTCCGATACAAATACAGATTTGGTTATTTCCTGTAGTAGATCGCCAGTGACATTCCTATCCCCTGACAAAAAGATTCGTTACTTTAAACATTAACACAAAGGGTAGGCGGACCATGGGATAGGATTCGGAGTATTCGTGGCCGCCGTACCCATAATGTGCAGGTTTTCTATTATTAAGCTTGCGATATTATAAATAGTGGTGTTTGTAATAGTGTTGAGAAATAAAGTTCAATAATGATTTATCAGTAATGTTTTGGTTTTTAGTTAGTTCTAGA
>Ga0081455_10003017_pt1 | contig 19635 bp, 15 predicted proteins | sample TabmetS3T2R1_FD_70207 | JGI IMG/M metagenome (GOLD analysis project Ga0081455, IMG submission 70207) | Tabebuia heterophylla rhizosphere microbial communities from the University of Puerto Rico - S3T2R1 | ecosystem: Host-associated > Plants > Roots > Rhizosphere ... | reverse complement strand
CCACATGTCGCCCGGCATCGGCCCGGCCAGCGCGTCCAGCATCGCCGCCGCGTCCCGGACGGTCCGGGCGATCGGCCCGTCGATGGACAGGCCCGTCACATCGGCGCGGATCGGGCCGGCCGAGACGCGGCCGCGGGTCGGCTTGATCCCGAACAGCCCGCACACGCTGGCCGGGATCCGGATGGACCCGCCGCCGTCGCTGCCGTGCGCGAAGGGCAGCAGCCCCGCCGCGACGGCCGCCGCCGCACCCCCGCTGCTGCCGCCGGCGTACCGGTCGGTGTCCCAGGGGTTGCGCGCGACCGGAGCCACGCTCGGGTCGGGGTGGGTGTAGCAGGGCAGCCCGATCTCGGGGGTGTTGGTCTTGCCCAGGCTGATGGTGCCGGCGGCGCGCAGCTTGCCGACCAGGTAGTCGTCGACCGGCGGGACGAAGTCGGCGAACAGCGGGCAGCCGAACTTCGTCGGCACCCCCGCGGTGAGGCTGAGGTCCTTGATGGCCAGCGGTACGCCGTGCAGCAGCGGCAGCGGATCCCCTGCGGTGACCGCCTGCTCCGCCTGCTTGGCCTGGGCCCGCGCCGCCTCGGCGGTGACCGTCACGAACGCGCCCAGCCGCGCGTCCAGCCGCTCGACCCGCTCCAGGTAGTGGTCCACCAGCTCGACCGGGCTGACCTCGCGCCGGCGTACCGCCCGGGCCTGTTCTAAGGCCGGCAGATCGTGCAGCTGCGTCATGGGGTGGACGCTACCGGGGACGGGCGATCATGGGGAGATGAGTACAGACCTCAGTCGTACGCGCGCCGAACTGTTGGACGAGGGGGATCCGCTCGCGGGCTTCCGCGACCGGTTCGCGATCCCCGAGCCGGACCTGATCTACCTGGACGGCAACTCGCTCGGCCGGCTGCCGGTCACCACCCTGCCGCGGCTGCGTCGCGCGGTGGAGGAGGAGTGGGGCCGGGAGCTGATCCGCGGCTGGACGCACTGGATCGAGCTGTCCCGGCAGGTCGGGGACCAGATCGGTACGAGCCTGCTGGGTGCCCGGCCGGGTGAGGTCACGCTGTCGGACTCCACCACCGTGAACCTGTACAAGCTGGCCGCCGCCGCGCTCGCCGCCCGCCCCGGCCGGGGTGTCGTGGTCACCGACGACGACAACTTCCCCACCGACCGGTACGTCCTGGCCGGGCTGGCACCGAAGGTACGGCTGGTGCACACCGACCCCGACGACGGCATCCGCACCGCGGACGTACTCGCCGCGCTCGACGGCGACGTCGCGCTGGTCTCGCTGTCCCACCTGGCCTACCGCTCCGGCGCGATCGCCGACCTGCCCGGCATCACCGCCGCCGCGCACTCGGCCGGCGCGCTCACGCTGTGGGACCTGTCCCACTCCGGCGGCTCGGTGCCCATCGGCCTGAGCGCGTCCGGCGCCGACCTCGCCGTCGGGTGTACGTACAAGTACCTCAACGCCGGGCCCGGCTCCCCGGCGTACCTGTACGTGCGTGCCGACCTGGCCGACGAACTGCGGCAGCCGATCCAGGGCTGGTTCGGGACGCTGGACCAGTTCGCGATGGGGCCGGACTACGTGCCGGCCGCCGGGATCGACCGGTTCCTGGTGGGCACGCCGCCGGTGTTCGGGGCGTACGCGGTGGCCGAGGGCGTGGCGGTGCTGGCCGAGGCCGGGATCGAGCGGCTGCGCGGCAAGGGGATGGCGCTCACCTCGTACCTGGTGGAGTTGGCCGACACCTGGCTGGCGCCGCTGGGCTTCCGGCTGGCCTCGCCCCGGGAGGCCGAGCGGCGCGGCTCGCACGTGTCGCTCCACCACCCGCAGGCGTGGCAGATCTGCCAGGCGATGACGGAGGCGGGGATCATCGCCGACTACCGCACGCCGGAGCGGCTGCGGCTGGGCCCGGCGCCGGCGTACACGCGCTTCGTGGACGTGTACGACGCGCTGGAACGCATCCGGGACCTGGTGGCGGGCGGGGCGCACGAGCGGTACCCGGCGCAGCCGGCGCGGGTGACCTGAGCGTCGCGGTTAGGCGGTGGCCGCGTCGTCCAGGACCCCGAGGTAGGAGGACCACCGGGGGTCGGGGGCGCGGCTGCCGAGGACCCGCCAGGCGATGCCGTTGGGCGCCTGCGGGACGACCCGCAGCTTCCAGCCGAGCTCGGCCACGTGCCGGTCGGCCTTGGTGTGGTTGCACTTGCCGCACGAGGCGACCACGTTCTCCCACACGTGCTGGCCGCCGCGGCTGCGCGGGATGACGTGGTCGATGCTGGTGGCGGGAGCGCTGCAGTACGCGCACCGGCCACCGTCCCGGGCGAAGACGGCCCGGCGGGTCAGCGGCACCTGTATTCGGTACGGTACGCGGACGAAGCGCGTCAGCCGGACCACGCTCGGCACCGGCACCGCGCGGGTCACCCCGTGCAGCACACCGTCGCCGGCCTCGATCGCCACCGCCTTCTCCGTGAGCACCAGCACCACCGCGCGCCGCGACGACACGACGCACAGCGGCTCGTACGTCGCGTTGAGGAGCAGCGTGACAGCCGTCCTGGCCACGGGCTCACCTCCGCGCAGACAGTCAACCGGAGAAAATCGCAAAGTGCACGTGTTTACGATCAGCCTGTGACCCCGTTCTCCTATCCCCTCGCTGAACGCCTCGACATCGCCGACGAACTATTCGGACACCGCATCCCGGATCCATACCGGTGGCTGGAGGATCCGGGCGACCCCCGGACCGTGGCGTGGTCGGCCGCGCAGGACGAGCTGACCGGGCCGTACCTCGCGGGCCTGCCCGGCCGTGACGGCCTGCGCGCGCGGCTCACCCAACTGCTGGCCACCGGCTCGGTGGGCGTCCCGGTCTGGCGCGGCAGCAGGGCCTTCTTCTCCCGGCGCGACGCCGGCGGCGAACACCCGGTGCTGCTGGTCCGGGAGGAGGACGGCACCGAACGGGTGCTGGTCGACCCGCTGGCCCTGGACCCGGCGGGCACCACGACCCTGGACGCCTGGACGCCGAGCGTCGAGGGCGACCGGCTGGCGTACCAGCTCTCGCACGGCGGCGACGAGGAGTCGCTGATGTACGTGCTGGACGTGGCCAGCGGCGAGCGGGTGGACGGGCCGGTCGACCGCTGCCGGTACTCGCCGGTCGGCTGGCTGCCCGGCGGCAAGGAGTACTTCTACGCCCGGCGGGTGGCGCCGGAGCTGGTGCCGGCCGGCGAGGCGCAGTTCCACCGCCGGGTGTACCGGCACCGCGTGGGCACCGACCCGGCGCTGGACCTGGAGGTGCACGGCGCGGGGCTGGACATCACCAACTACTACGAGCCGGCGGTGTCCCGGGACGGGCGGTGGCTGACCATCTCCGCCTCGGCCGGCACCGCGCCGCGTACCGACGTCTGGATCGCCGACCTGCTCGGCGCCGACCCGGCCGTGCCGCCGCTGCGCGAGGTTCAGGTCGGGGTCGACGCGCAGACCGAGGCGTGGGTGCGCGACGGGCTGCTGTACCTGTTCACCGACCGGGACGCCCCGCGCGGCCGGCTGGCGGTGGCCGACCCGGCCGACCCGGCGTACGGGTCGTGGCGGGACGTGGTGCCCGAGCAGCCGGCCGGGACGCTGCGCGACGTGGCGGTGCTGGCGGACGGGGCGGTGCTGGCCGCGCACAGCTACGACGCGACCGACCGGGTGGCGCTGTTCGGGGCCGGCGGGTCGGTGGTGGAGGTGGCCGGGCTCGGCGCGGGTACGGTCGCGGCGCTGACCTCGCGGCCCGAGGGCGGCACCGAGGCGTGGATCGGCTACACCGACTTCGTCACCCCGCCGATGGTGCTGTCCTGGTCGGCCGCCGCGCCGTCGGAGGTACGTACCTGGGCCACCGCACCGGGGTCGGCCGACACCGCGGCGATCTCGGTGACCGAGACGCACTTCCCCTCCGCCGACGGCACGCCGATCCACGCGTTCCTGATCCGGCGGGCCGGGCCGGTCTCCGATCCGGTGCCGACGGTGCTGTACGGGTACGGCGGGTTCAACGTGTCGCTGTCGCCCGCGTACCTGGCCACCGGGATGACCTGGGCCGAGCGGGGCGGGCTGTGGGTGGTGGCCAACCTGCGCGGCGGCAGCGAGCACGGGGAGGAGTGGCACCGGGCCGGGATGCGCGAGCGCAAGCAGAACGTGTTCGACGACTTCGCCGCGGTGGCCTCCGGGCTGGTCTCCGCCGGGCTGACCACACCGGAACAGCTGGCGATCTTCGGCGGGTCCAACGGCGGGCTGCTGGTGGGGGCGGCGCTGACCCAGCGGCCCGAGCTGTACCGGGCCGTGGTGTGCAGCGCGCCGCTGCTGGACATGGTGCGGTACGAGCAGTTCGGGCTGGGCCGGTCGTGGAACGACGAGTACGGCACGGCGGCGGTCGAGACCGAGCTGGGCTGGCTGCTGTCGTACTCGCCGTACCACCACGTCGCGGACGGCGTGACCTACCCGGCGGTGCTGTTCACCACCTTCGACTCCGACACCCGGGTCGACCCGCTACACGCCCGCAAGATGTGCGCGGCGCTCCAGCACGCCAGCTCCGGCGGGGTGGACCGGCCGGTCCTGCTGCGCCGCGAAACCGACGTGGGCCACGGCCAGCGCTCGGTCACCCGTACCGTCGGCCTAGCCGCCGACCAACTCGCCTTCCTCGCCGCCCAACTAGCCCTCCCCCTCTGACCCCTCCGGGGCCCCACTCCTTCCGGGGCCCCGTTCCCGCTGGGCCCCCGTTCCCGCTGGGCCCCCGTTCCCGCTGGGCCCCCGTTCCCGCTGGGGCCCCCGTTCCCGCTGGGGCCCCGGACCCGCTTCCTGGCCCGGCCTTCTCGACCCCCGGCCCTCCTGCCCTCCTCAGCCTCCTGCCCTCCTCAGCCCCCTGCCCTCCTCAGCCCCCGGCCCTCCTCAGCCCCCGGCCCCGGCGGTGACCCCCGGGTCCGGGGCGGCGGGGGCGGCTTTGGCACGCTAGGCGCATGCCGCAGCCGTCCCTCGCCAACGCCTTCGATGTGGCGCCCGAACAGCAGAAGTGGCTGTCCCAGCACTGGCACTCGGTCGTGGTGGTGCCGCTGCGCATCCTGGCGATCATCACCGTCGCGCTGATCATCCGCGCCCTGCTGAACCGGGCGATCCGGCGGCTGATGCGCGTGTCCGAGCTGAGTACGCCGGCCATGCTGCGCCCGCTGCGCGACCGCGCCAAGCCGATCCTGGAAAATTCGTCCCTGCTCTCGGAGCGCCGCCGCCAGCGCACCGAGACCATCGGCTCGGTGCTGCGCAGCGTCACCTCCTTCGTGATCTTCGGAGTGGCCGCGATGCTCATCCTGGGCGAGCTGGGGGTGAACCTCGCCCCGATCCTGGCCAGCGCCGGGATCGTCGGCGTCGCGATCGGCTTCGGCGCGCAGAACCTGGTCAAGGACTTCCTGTCCGGCCTGTTCATGGTGCTGGAGGACCAGTACGGCGTCGGCGACGTGATCGACGTCGGCGAGGCGTCCGGCACGGTCGAGGCGGTGGGCCTGCGGGTCACCCGGCTGCGGGACGTCTACGGCACGGTCTGGTACGTCCGCAACGGCGAGATCATCCGCATCGGCAACAAGTCGCAGGGATACGCCCAGGTGGTGCTGGACGTACCCATGTCACATCAGGCGGACCTGGAATTGGCGGGCCGGTTGATGCAAGAGGAGGCGGACGTACTGAGCCGTGAGGAGGAATGGGAAGAGGTCGTTCTGGCCGATCCGGAATACCTCGGAGTGGAGCAGATCACGGCCGACGGGGTCATACTCCGGCTCACCGTGAAGACCCGACCGGGCCAGCAGTGGCGGGTGGGCCGGGAACTGCGCAGAAGGATCAAGGAGCGCTTCGACGCCGAGGATGTTGAACTCGCAACTGCCGCTGGGAAAATTTTCATGCGTACTGAGCGCACCGGGGAAACCGGGCAGACGACCCCGAACTAGGCACCACGTGAATTGGTCGTCACTCTCCGCTATCTCTCCCCCAGCTTGGCTATGACGCGGGCACCCGCTCAGGCGCCGCGGGCTGCGCCAACCGGCCTCGATAGGGCAGACTAGCCCTGTGCGAGGAGGGCGGGGTTGGCGAGCATCCGCGGTGACGCAGGGCTCGTCTGAGGGAAACAGCGGGTCACCATCCGCTGCCGAACCCTCTCCTGCCACCACTCCGGACGGCGGCCACGAGAGCCCGAATGGCCGAGCGGGCGGGGTGAATGCCGCAACCCCCGGTATCCCGGCGAGCCGGGTGGCCGGCAGCGGCGACGCCCACCCGGCCGACACCCCGGCGTCCAGTCCCCCTAGTGGCCCGCCAAACGGCACTCTTTCCGCCGAAACCACCCCAGCCGATTCCACGCTGGCCGAGCCGGCCGGATCAGTGCGTGAGCGGCGTACGGCCGAGGATTCGGCCGCCGAGGGATCGACCAACGGCGCCGCCCCGCCGACCGAGCCGCCCTCGGGTGGCACGGCCCCGGGAGAGCCCGGCAACACCCCTGATCGCGCCGCGTCGTACCGCGATGTGTTCTCGGTACGGGCCTACCGGCACCTGTTCGCCGCGAGCTGCCTGTCCTACCTGGGCGACCAGCTCACCAAGATCGCGCTCGCGGTGCTGGTGTTCAACCGCACCAACTCCCCGGTGCTCGCCGCGGCGGCGTATGCGATGTCGTTCGTGCCGTGGGTCATCGGCGGCCCGCTGCTGTCCTCCTACGCCGACCTGCTGCCGCGCCGCCAGGTGATGGTGGCCTGCGACATCGCCCGGTTCGTGCTGGTCGCGCTGCTCGCGGTGCCCGGGATGCCGACGGTCGCACTGATCGTGATCCTGTTCGTGGCCAACCTGTTCGCGCCGCCGTTCGGCTCCTCGCGCGCGGCGATGATGCCGGACCTGATGGAGGGCGACAGGTATGTGGTCGCCAACGGCATCGACGGCCTGGTCCGGCAGGGTACCCAGGTGGCCGGCTTCCTGATCGGCGGCGCGAGCGTGGGGCTGCTGCGGCCGCAGGGCGCGCTGCTGGTGGACGCGTGCACGTTCCTGCTCTCCGCGCTGCTGATCCTGCGCGGGGTGCCGGACGTCCAGGCGGTCACCGAGCGGACGGCGCGCTTCTCGCTGCTGCGCGACACCCGCGGCGGGGTGCGGACCGTGTTCGGCGACCCGGTGCTGCGGGCCTATGTCGCGCTGTTCTGGGCCGCCTCGGCGTTCACCTACGCCTACGAGGGCATTGCCGTGCCGTACGCGCGGGAGTTGCACGGCGGGGCGGGAGCGGCCGGCGTGATCCTCGCCTCCGGCCCGCTCGGGCTGGCGGTGGGCTCCTTCGTGCTCACCCGGCTGATGCGACCCTCGCTGCGGATGCGGCTGCTGATGCCGTTCGCGATGCTGTCGGTGCTGTCGCTGATCCCCGCACTGTTCGTCCGCTCACTGCCCGGAGTGGCAGTACTGCTCTTCCTCGCCGGCGCCGGCTGCGCGTTCGCCCTCCCGCTGAACTCCCTGTTCGTCCGCGCGGTCCCCACCGAATACCGCGGCCGGGCCTTCGGCGTGGCCCAGTCCGGCGTCCAGGCGCTCCAGGGCCTGGCCATGCTGGGCGCCGGCGCCGCCGCCCTAGCCTTCAGCCCCGGCACCGTCGTCGGCTGGTCCGGCATCCTCGGCGTACTCGTCGTCGGCCTCTTGGCCTGGACCCTGTGGCCCAGAGACGACTTCCACCGCGGCCGCTAACCCCACCCCGCCCCCACCTCCGCGCCACCTCCGCGCCACCCCCTCGCCGCCACCGACCGCGCGCCGCCGCCTTCCTGCCGCGGCACCCTCGCCGCAGCACCCCCGGCGCGAACGAGGGTGGGCTCGATGAGGCAGGATCGAAGGGTGGCAGCTCCGGACGACGCTTCGCCGCCCAACTGGTTCGAGTCGATGGGCGGCCACGAGACGTTCCGTGCTCTGGTGGCCGAGTTCTACCGGGGCGTGGCCGACGACCCGGTGCTGCGCCCGCTGTATCCGGAGGAGGACCTGTCCGGAGCCGAGCAACGGCTCCGGATGTTCCTGGAGCAGTACTGGGGCGGTCCCCGGACCTACTCCGAGCAGCGCGGCCACCCAAGACTCCGGATGCGCCACGTACCGTTCGCGATCGGCGAACGCGAGCGGTTGGCCTGGTTGTCCCACATGCGCCGCGCCGTCGACTCCCTCGACCTGCCACCAGACCTGGCCGCGATGCTCTGGAACTACCTCGAGTCGGCCGCCTTCTCCCTGCAGAACCGCTGACCAGATATCACCGCCAACTATCGCGGTGCGGCTGCAAGCAACGCCGTGATCGGCGATGATCCCAGCACGATGGTGGCCGGCGATTGCGCACTGCTGGGAACACTCCCACGGGGCGTAACGCTGTCACTGCCACCCGGTATCGTCCCCGCGTGGCGGGAGTGACTGGCGCGCCGGTGCGTCGAGTCGGCTTCGCGGCCCGGCCGGCCTTGACGGAGGAGTGAGTTGGTGCACCGCAGCGCTCGAGCCAACGCCGAATCGCGTACGGCCTCGACCAACCCGGACTGGTGGCAGGAGGCGGTCTTCTACCAGGTCTACGTGCGCAGCTTCGCCGACTCCAACGGCGACGGGGTCGGCGACCTGGACGGCATCCGCGACCGGCTCGGCTACCTGGCGCTACTGGGCGTCGACGCGCTGTGGATCACCCCGTTCTACCGCTCGCCCATGGCCGACCACGGCTACGACGTGGCGGACCCGCGCGATGTGGACCCGCAGTTCGGCAACCTGGCCGCCCTCGACGCGTTGGTCCGCGCGGCGCACGCCGAGGGCATCAAGGTGACCGTCGACCTGGTGCCGAACCACACCTCGAACCAGCACCCGTGGTTCGTCGCCGCCGCGGCGAGCGCCGCGGGCAGCCCGGAGCGGGCACGGTACTACTTCCGCGACGGCAACGGCCCCGACGGCGAACTGCCCCCGAACAACTGGGTCTCGGTCTTCGGCGGCCCGGCATGGAGCCGGCTGCCGGACGGCCAGTGGTACCTGCACCTGTTCGCACCGGAGCAGCCCGACCTCAACTGGGCCAATCCGGAGGTGGTCGCCGACTTCGAGAAGACGATGCGTTTCTGGCTGGACCGAGGCGTCGACGGTTTCCGCGTCGACGTGGCCCACGGCCTGGCCAAGACCGAAGGCCTGCCCGACATGGACGCTCCCGAGGTGCAGGGCGTCCTGCGCCACGGCGCATACGGCGTGGACCTGCGTTTCGATGACGACGGCGTGCACGAACTGCACCGGATCCTGCGCCGCGTCTCCGACAAGTACCCGGACCGCGTGATCACCGGCGAGGTCTGGGTCAGCGACGACGAGCGCCTGTCCCGGTACGCGCGACCGGACGAGCTGCACCTGGTGTTCAACTTCCGGCTGCTGGAAGCGGAGTGGAGCGCCGAGGAGTTCACCACCGCGATCACCGACTCCCTGGCCGCGATGCACAGCGTCGGCGCGCCGGCCACGTGGGTTCTCGCCAACCACGACGTGACCCGCGTCGCGACCCGCTACGGCGGCGGCGAGGTCGGACTGCACCGCGCCCGCGCCGCCGCCCTCATGCAACTGGCGCTGCCCGGCCCCGCCTACGTCTTCGAGGGCGACGAACTGGGCCTGCCGAACGTCGACCTCCCCGACGAGGTCCTCCAGGACCCGGTCTGGGAGCGCTCCGGCCACACCGAGCGCGGCCGCGACGGCGAACGCGTCCCGATCCCCTGGTCCGGCGACACCCCGCCCTACGGCTTCAGCACCGGCCCCACCACCTGGCTACCTATGCCCGAAGACTGGGCCGCCCTCACCGTCGAAGCCCAACTGGAAGACCCCACCTCCACCCTGTCCCTCTACCGCCAGGCGCTGGAGATCCGCAAGAACCACCCAGCCATGAGCGGCCCAGAGATCGAGTGGTACGGCGCACCGCCCGGCTGCATGGCCTTCCGCCGCTCCGGCGGCCTGGTCTGCGCCCTCAACGCCGGCACCACCCCGGTCCCCCTCCCCCCAGGCGAAATCCTCCTCACCTCCGCCCCCCTGCAAGAAGGCCAACTCCCCCCCAACACCGCCGTCTGGCTCGCCTAAAGGAGTCCGCGCGGCGCGGAGGCGCAGCATGGCCGGAGGTCGCTGCGTGGCGCGGACATCCCTGCGTGGCCGAAGGTCGCTGCGTGGCCGAAGGTCGCTGCGTGGCCGAACAACACCGCGTGGCGCGGACATCGCAGCGTGGCCGAAGGTCGCTGCGTGGCCGAACAACACCGCGTGGCGCGGACATCGCTGCGTGGCCGAAGGTCGCTGCGTGGCCGAACATCACCGCGTGGCGGTGGTCGCAGGGCCTACCTGACCGCGAGGTCGAGGTTCTTCTGGTGGTAGGCCGACCCGTGCGGCGCCGCGAGCCGTATCCACCTCCCGGACACGCTGACGGCGCAGTCGCCGGCCGCGTGCCGAGAATCGGTGCCGAGGAAGCCCATCAGCCAGGCGCCCTGCAGCACCCTCAGCGGTAGGACCACGACCGCATCCCCGTCCGAGACCGTGAGCGCCTCGTGGTCGAGCAGCGACTCCCCCACCGCGGAGGCGTCCGGCCGGCCGCGCACCGTGTCGAAGGCCGCCAACCCGGCCCGCACCGCCGCCTCGATCGCCGCGACCGGCACCACATCCAGCCGCCGCCACCCGATCGCGGGCGGCAACGTCCCCCGCCACTCCCCATCCCGCCCCCGCCCGGCCACGTCGGCGGCGTAGCTGGCGACGCCGGCCTCCAGGGCGACCAGCAGATCGGCCGCGCCGACGGTCCGGTCCGTCTCCCCCGCCGCCGCGGCGTACACCGTCCGGCTGACCAGCACCCCCAGCGGAAGCAGCGTGTACGCCGTCAACCGCTCGCCGGCCTGCCGCAACCGCACCAACCCGGCCGGGTCCAGCCGGCGTACGCGGGCGCAGAAAGCCGCGAGGTCGGCCAGATCCGCCTCGGATCGCAGGTTCACCGCCGGACCTCCACCGTCCGGCTGCGCGGTCATGCCGCGCCCGCCTCCGGCTCGGTCAACTCCGCGACGAATGCACGCTCAGCCTCACTGAGCCGCCGCGGCCGACCGGCGGCCAGGTCATACGGGGCGCACCGCGACCTCGCCCGCGCCGCCAGCGGCGCGTCCGCCGCAGCCCCGTCAAACACCTCGTACTGCACGACGAACGAGCTGCCCCGCAAGTCGGAGCACCACAGGTCGATCCGCAGCGGCTCCGCCCGATACACCACCGGCCGCAGGTAGTCGATCTCGTGCCGCACGATCACCACGCCACGCTCGAACGACTCCAGGCCGCGCTCCCCCGCCATCCGGAAGAACACGTCCACCCGCGCCTGCTCCAGGTAGGCCAAGTACAACGTGTTGTTGATGTGGCCGTAGGGATCTTGATCGTTCCAGCGGGTAGGGCAGTGGTAGCTGTATCGGGCCATGACGTCAGTCGCGGGTGAGCCGGCGGTAGGTAACCCGGTGCGGCCGCGCGGCGTCCGGACCCAGCCGCTCGACCTTGTTCGCCTCGTAGGCGGCGTAGTTGCCCTCGAACCAGTACCACCGCGCCGGGTCCTTCTCGTCCCCTTCCCAGGCGAGCATGTGGGTGGCGATCCGGTCCAGGAACCACCGGTCGTGGGAGACCACGACCGCACAGCCGGGGAAGTCCAGCAGCGCGTTCTCCAGCGAGGACAGTGTTTCCACGTCGAGGTCGTTGGTGGGCTCGTCCAGCAGCAGCACATTGCCACCGAGCTTGAGCGTGAGCGCGAGATTCAGCCGATTGCGCTCGCCACCGGACAGAACCCCGGCCGGCTTCTGCTGGTCCGGCCCCTTGAACCCGAAGGCGCTGACATAGGCCCGGGAGGGCATCTCCACATTGCCGACCTTGATGTAGTCGAGACCGTCGGACACGACCTCCCACAGGGTCTTCTTCGGGTCGATACCGCCCCGGTTCTGGTCGACGTAGGAGATCTTGACGGTCTCGCCCACCCGGACACTGCCCGAGTCCGCCTGCTCCATGCCCACGATCGTCTTGAACAGGGTCGTCTTGCCGACCCCGTTCGGCCCGATGATGCCGACGATCCCGCCGCGCGGCATCGAGAACGACAGATCGTCGATCAGTACCCGGTCGCCGAAGCCCTTGGTGAGGCCGTTCGCCTCGACCACGACGCTGCCCAGCCGCGGGCCCGGCGGGATCTGAATCTCCTCGAAGTCCAGCTTCCGGGTCTTCTCCGCCTCGGCCGCCATCTCCTCATACCGCGCCAGGCGCGCCTTCGACTTCGACTGGCGACCCTTGGCGTTCTGCCGGACCCAGTCCAGCTCATCCTCAAGGCGCTTCTTCAGCTTGGCGTCCTTGCGACCGGAGACGGCGACACGCTCGGCCTTCTTCTCCAGGTAGGTGGAGTAGTTGCCCTCGTAGGGGTAGGCGCGGCCGCGGTCCAGCTCGAGGATCCACTCGGCGACGTTCTCCATGAAGTACCGGTCGTGGGTGACCGCAAGCACCGTGCCCGGGTAGGCGGCGAGGTGCTGCTCCAGCCATTGAACGCTCTCGGCGTCCAGGTGGTTGGTGGGCTCATCGAGCAGCAGCAGGTCCGGCTGCTGGAGGAGCAGTTTGCACAGCGCGACCCTGCGCCGCTCGCCACCGGACAGCACCGACACCTCGGCATCGCCTGGCGGCAACCGCAGCGCGTCCATCGCCATCTCGATCTTGCTGTCGAGCTCCCAGCCCTCGACGTGCTCGATCTGCTCCATCAGCTCGCCCTGCTCGGTCATGAGCCGGTCGTAGTCGGCGTCTGGATCGGCCATGTCGCCGCTGACCTGCTCGAACCGCTGGAGCAGTGCGCGGGTGTCGGCCACCGCCTCCTCGACGTTGCCGCGCACGTCGAGTGCCTCGTTCAGCGGCGGCTCCTGCTGGAGCAGGCCGACCGAGTAGCCCGGAGAGAGCATCGCGTCCCCGTTGGAAGGCTGGTCCAGCCCGGCCATGATCTTCAGCACGCTGGACTTACCTGCGCCGTTCGGTCCGACGACACCGATCTTCGCGCCGGGAAGGAACGCCAGCGTCACGTCGTCCAAGATCACCTTGTCGCCGTGCGCCTTGCGGACCTTCCGCATGCTGTAAATAAACTGCGCCACTTCGCTGAGCCCTTCAGAGGTATGCGGTCCTACCAGTCTGTCAGCCGTTGGGGGGTGCTCGCTCGGGCGGGGTGACCGGCGCCGGCACCCGGTCACCCCAGGACATACCGATCAGGTCGCGGCCGCCAGCCTCGGCTCCACCTCCGCCTCCGAGTCCGCCTCCGGGTCTCGCACGATCCGCAGGCCCGGCTGGCCGGGGTCCTCCTCCGACTCGTCGTCGGCCACCTCGAAGGTCGGCATCACGTCCTGGTGGGCGCGTTGGAAGACCGTCTTGCCGCGCGCGAGGTCATGCCCGACCGAGTGCGCGTCCACCTCGAAGGCGACACGCTTCTGCCCGTCCTTCTCATACTCCCTGGTGGACAGCCGGCCGCTCACCACGATCGGGTCGCCGCGCCGTACCGAATCGACGACGTTGACCGCGAGTTGCCGCCAGCAGCTCACCGACACGAACAGCTTCGGCCCGTCGATCCACTGCCCGCTCTCCCGGTCCACCCAACGCGCCGTCGAGCCGATCCGGAAGCTCGCGACATCGACACCCTTGTCGGTCCGACGCATCCGCGGGTTGTCCACGACGTTTCCGACAACGGTCACATTTGTCTCGTTCAATTTCTCGGCCTCTCCTGATCTTCGGCTGCGCCCTCCTCGGCGCTCGCCCGCAACGATCCAGTCCGGACCGGGCGGCGTTCAGGGTCAATTTCGCCGCTGTGGAAACCCGCCGCGCCTGTGGACGAAGAAATCGAACACGTTGCGGGGTGGGCAACAATCGCCGTATGGATCGCCGCACGTACGACCTCGTCCTGTTCGGAGCGACCGGCTACACCGGTTCGCTGACCGCCAGCTACCTCGCGCACGCGGCTCCACCCGGCCTGCGCTGGGCCCTCGCCGGGCGCAACGTGAGCAAGCTCGGCGTGCTGCGCGACGATCTCGCCGCCGACCACCCGACCCTCGGCGACCTGCCGTTACTCACCGCCGACGTCGGTGACCCGACCTCGCTCGCCGAGGTCGCCGCCGCCAGCAAGGTGATCGCCACCACGGTCGGGCCGTATCTGAAGTACGGCGAGCTGCTGGTCGCCGCGTGCGCCGAGCACGGCACCGGCTACCTCGACCTCACCGGCGAGCCGGAATTCGTCGACCGCATGTACGTGCGCTATCACCGCAAGGCCAGCGAGTCCGGCGCCCGGCTCGTACATGCGGCGGGCTTCGACTCGGTGCCACACGATCTCGGCGCCTACTTCACCGTGTGTCAACTGCCCGAAGGCGTACCGCTCAGTGTCGAGGAGTACGTCCGCGCGAACGGCCGTTTCTCCGCCGGCACCGCGCACTCGACGATCACCGCGCTGTCGCGTTTGCGGGACAGCGCGCAGGCGGCCCGCGAACGCCGCGAGCTCGAGCCGCGACCCGAAGGACGGCGGGTACGCGCGCGGTTGGGCCGGCCCCGGCACGAGGTGGCCGCCGGCGGCTGGATCGTGCCGCTGCCGACCATCGACCCGCAGATCGTCGCCAGGTCCGCCGCCGCGCTGGACCGGTACGGCCCGGATTTCACCTTCTCCTCCTACCTCCGCACGCGCCGGCTGGTCACCGCGGTCGGGGCTATGGCCGGCGCCGCGGGGCTGGCCGGCGCGGCGCAGATCCCGCCTGCCAGGAGGTGGCTGCTGAGTCGCTGGCAGTCCGGCGAGGGTCCGACGCCCGAGCAGCGCGCCAAGGGCTGGTTCCGGCTGCGCTTTGTCGGGCAGGGCGGTGGCCAGCGGGTGGTCACCGAGGTGAGCGGCGGCGAGCCCGGCTACACCGAGACCGCGAAGATGCTGGCCGAGGCGGCGATGTGCCTGGCCACCGACGAGCTGCCCGCCACCGTGGGTCAGGTGACCACGGCAGCCGCGATGGGCGATGCGCTCACCGAGCGGCTGCGCAAGGCCGGGATCAACTTCACCGTGGTGGAAGGCTAGGAGCACGCCATGTGCCTTCGGCCGGCGACACGGCGACCAGGCCCGGACCCGCGGACGCAACGCAGGCCCGGGGATGGTCCCCGGGCCTGCGGTGATGGGTGGAGCAACGACCCGGGTCTGCGGGTCGCGCCGGTCGTGTCAGCCGACAGGTGTGAGCTGTCCGGTGCTGCGCCCCTCGACCGACCCGCTCCAGACCCGGTCCTCGCGGCGCCGCAGGAACCGCGGCGCCCACCAGTTGCGGTCTCCCAGCAGCGCCATCACCGAAGGCAGCACCAGCGCCCGGATGATGGTGGCGTCCACCAGGATCGCCACGCCCAGCCCGATGCCGAGCTGCTTCATGTCCAAAGTGGACAGCGTCGCGAAGATCGAGAACACCGCGACCATGACCACCGCCGCACTGGTGACCGTGCCGGCCGAGCTGGTGATCCCGCGAGCCACGGCCTGCCGGATCGGCACACCCTGCTGGGCGGCCTCCCGGATTCGCGAGACCACGAACACGTGGTAGTCCATCGACAGCCCGAACAGGATCACGAACAGGATCAGCGGCAGCCAGGCGACCACCCCACCGTTGGAGCGGAACCCGAGCAGGTCCTCGGCCCAGTGCCGCTGGAAGGTCAGCACCAGGACGCCGTACGCCGCTCCGACCGACAGCAGGTTCAGCCCGATCGCGGTCAGCGCGACCACCACGGAACGGAAGGTCAGCAGCATCACCAGGAAGGTCAGCACCAGGACGAAGCTCACCACCGGCAGCAGCGACTTCTGCATCTCGGTGTTGAAGTCCTTGTCACCGGCGATCCAGCCGCCGACCGCGTAGTCGGCACCCTTGATCGTGCCCACGGTCTGCGGCACCAGGGTGGCGCGGAGCTTGTCGAGCGTCGCGTACGCCTGCGGGCTGTCGCTGGTGCCGCGGATGCCGATCTCCATCGTGGTCACCCGGCCGTCGGCGGAGGTACGCACCTCCGGAGCCTGGTCGTGGGCGAACCGGTTGTCCTCGGCGGTCCGCTTGTACAGCTCGGCGAGCTCGGCCTTGACCTGCGGCAGTTGGTTGGCCGGGGCGCGTACGGCGAGCAGGTGGCTGGCGCCGGTGCTCGGGAACGCGGTGGTCATCCGGTCGTAGGACTGCATGATCGGGATCGTCCGCGGCAGGTCGGACTCGCTGGTCAGCTTCAGGTTCATCCCGAATGCGGGGATGGCCAGCGCGACCATGACACCGCCGGCCACGACCAGGGTTGCCGCGGGGTGCCGCAGCGAGGGCCGCAGCACCGCGCCCCAGAACCGGGGCCGGCTGGCGCCGCGGGCGGTCAGGCGCCACACGAACGGGATGCGCGGCCGGTCAACCCAGCGGCCCAGCTTGGCCAGCAGAGCGGGCAGCACGGTCAGCGACCCGATCACGGCCACCGCCACCACCAGGATGCACGCGGTAGCGACCGCGGTGAACTGGCTGTTGTTGGTCATGTACATGCCGGCCATCGAGACGATGACGGCCAGGCCGGACACCACGACCGCGTGGCCCGAGGTCGCCGCGGCGATCTCCACCGCGTCGATGTGCGTCTTGCCGCGGGCACGCTCCTCGCGCTCCCGGCGTACGTAGAACAGCGAGTAGTCGACGCCGACTGCCAGACCCATCAGCAGGACCATGCTGCTGACGATGTCGTTGGACGGGATCAGGTGCGAGGTCAGCGCCGACAGGCCCATCGCGGCGGCGACGGCGGAGATGGCGAGCAGTACGGGCACGCCAGCGGCGATCAACGCACCGAAGGCGAGTAGGAGGATGGCCAGCGTGACCGGGATGCTGAACAGCTCGGCCTTCTTGAAGTCCTTACCCAGCGTGTCGTCGAGCGCCTTGTTCAGCGACGCCCCGCCGACCTCCTCGACGCGCAACTGCGGGTGCGCGGACTGCGCCGCCGCGGTCGCGTCGAGCAACGGTTGCACGTGGTCGGCCGAGTCATCCCCGTCGCCGGCCATGGTCACCGGCAGCAGCACCGCGTCCTTGTTGGGCGCCACCACAGGCTTGTCTACCCGGGCGACCTCCGGCAGGCGGTGCATCCGCTGCGCCACCTCGTTGGCGACCGCGAGGGCAGCCGTGGTGTCGAGGCGACCGGACCGGGCGGTGATAAGCACCCGCTCACTCGCCGGGTCATCGAAATGCCCATCGTCAACGATCTGCTGCGCATGCAGCACCTCGCCCTTCATGGAGTCTTCGTCCTTGGCCTCACGCGTCCCGGCGGCACCGCCGGCCCACACGCAGACCGCGACAAAGAGCACCCACATCCCGATGGCGCGCCACGGGTGGGTAGCGCTCCACCGAGCAACGCGAACTGTGGTAGATCGGCGTGACACCGTCCTGCCCCCTCGTCCTCCGGTAGCTGAATGGCCGTCCCTGCGGCCCGACCACCCCTCCGGCGGCCCTGCATCAGACTGGCGAAATGGGGCATTGCCTGTCGTTCCCGCCTGCCCCCGACTTGGCCGGGGGTTATCCCCACCCAGCCCACGCCAGGTGCCGGGATGGTGATGCACACAGCTCCGTACCTAGCGTGGTCGGCGTAGCAATCGAACCGAGGAGTGAGGGAGGGGACAGTGGCATACGCAGGTACCGCGGACGGGGTTGCCGTCCGGCGCGGCCCGTTTGGCGCTGACCCGATCCCGCTGAACCCGGTCCGGGCGCTCGCCTCGCCCTACACGTGGCTGGCCACGATCCACCTGTTCAGCGACATCTGGATCGGCATCGGCACCTTCGTATCGATGGTCGTACTGCTGGCACTGTCCGGAGCGCTGCTCCCGGTGGCGCTGGCAGGGGTTCCGATCCTGCTGATCGCGGTGTTCGTGTCACGGATCTGGGGCATGGTGGAGCGGTTCCGGTTCCGGATGACGCTGGGGATCGAGATCGTGCCGCCGCAATGGCCGGTACGGGGAGAGACGACGCTGCCGCGCTACCTGTGGCGGCAAGTGGCGAACGTGGCGACCTGGCGCCAGATCGGGTACTGCCTGGTGTTGTTGCCGGTCGGCATCTTCACCCTGTTCGCCACGGCGGTGACGTGGGCCGGCCCGGTCGCGCTGGCCCTGCTACCCACCTACAACCACGCCCTGCCCAACGGCGGCGCCCGCATCCTGGGCGTACAGATCCGTGGCGGTTTCGTGGAGTTCCTGGTCTCCCTGCTCGGCCTGGCGCTGCTGCTCGCCGTGCCGTACGTGATCCGGGGTCTGTCCACAATGGACGCCGCTCTGGGCCGCGCGCTGCTCGGGCGGTACTCGACGCGGGAGCTCTCCGCGCGCGTCGGCGAGCTGGAGATCAGCCGGCGCCGGGTCGTGGACGCCGCCGAAGCCGAACGGCGCCGGATCGAGCGCGACCTGCACGACGGCGCACAGCAACGGCTGGTGTCGCTGGCGATGACGCTCGGCCGGGCCAAGTCGCGGTACGCCAACGACCCCACGAGCGTGGGGCCGCTGATCGACGAGGCGCACCGGGAGGCCAAGCAGGCGATCGTGGAGTTGCGGAACCTGACCCGCGGCATCCACCCGCCCGTGCTCACCGACCGCGGGCTCGACGCGGCACTGTCGGCCCTGGCCGCAAGGTCGCCGGTGCCGGTCACCGTGGAGGTACAGGTCGATCCGCGCCCGTCGATGACCATCGAGGCCATCGCCTACTTCGTAGTCGCCGAAGGGCTGACCAACGTGGCGCGGCACAGCGGGGCGAGCAGCGCCATGGTGCTGGTGCACCGACTGGGCGACCTGCTGCAGATCGTGGTCACCGACGACGGCCGCGGCGGGGCCGATCCCGACAACGGCACGGGACTGCTGGGCCTGGCCGACCGGGTGTCCGCGGTGGACGGCAGGCTCGATGTGTACAGCCCCATCGGCGGACCGACAGCGATCACAGTGGAGTTGCCGTGCGCGTAATCATCGCGGAGGACTCGGTACTGCTCCGGGAGGGAATTTCCCGGCTGCTGGTCGAGGCGGGGTTGGACGTCCAGGAGGCGGTCGCCGACGGTGAGCAGCTGCTGCGCGCGGTGGGCGAGCGGCAACCGAACGTGTGCGTGGTCGACGTACGGATGCCGCCGACGTTCAGCGACGAGGGCCTGCGGGCCGCGCTGGTGATCCGTAAGCGGTGGCCGGAGGTGGCAGTGCTGGTGCTGTCGCAGTACGTCGAGGAGCGGTACGCCTCCGAGCTGCTGGCCGGCGACACCCGCGGCGTCGGATACCTGCTCAAGGACCGGGTCGCCGACGTCGACGCCTTCGTGGACGCGCTGCGCCGGGTCGGCGACGGCGGTACCGCCCTGGACCCCGAGGTGGTCTCCCAGCTACTGGCCCGCAGCCGCCGGCACGACCCGCTGGCCGGCCTGACCGCCCGCGAGCGCGAGGTGCTGCAACTGATGGCCGAGGGCCGGTCCAACGCCGGCATCTGCGGGCAACTGGTCGTGACCGAAGGCGCGGTGGAGAAGCACGTCAGCAGCATCTTCACCAAGCTCAGCCTGCCGCCGGCGGAGAACGACCACCGCCGCGTCCTGGCCGTACTGCGTTTCCTGGAGGGCTGATGTCCACCCTGAGCCCGCTGCGCCGCGCGATCCTCGCGGTCGGCTTCCTGCTGTCCCTAGGC
>Ga0081455_10003016_pt1 | contig 19638 bp, 26 predicted proteins | sample TabmetS3T2R1_FD_70207 | JGI IMG/M metagenome (GOLD analysis project Ga0081455, IMG submission 70207) | Tabebuia heterophylla rhizosphere microbial communities from the University of Puerto Rico - S3T2R1 | ecosystem: Host-associated > Plants > Roots > Rhizosphere ... | reverse complement strand
CGGATGTCTTTGGTTCCGGCAATCATGTCAGCTACGGGCCAGCAACAAGCTTTTTCACGGCAGCGCGCGACAACCTGATCAGTCACATGGTCGTCCTGTTACGAGGACTTGCCGTGCGTTGCAGCCCTTCTCACGCTACGGCAGGAAGCGGCGGACGTGCCGTTGGCGGTGAAGGCGGCGCTTGAGAACGCTGGACAATAGCTTGCTTAACTTCGGACCTGACGCGCTTCTCCGCAGAGGCGCTATTCACGGTACGATGAATAGCTAGTGACCACCGGAGCGACTTGGTGAACCGCCGTCCGGAAGCCTGTTCCTGCCGGGTGTAAGCCACTACATGATGAGAGCCTGTACTTAGCTGCAGTTTGAAATTCAGGCGTCCCCTCGCGCCGAACAAATGCAACCGTCTATTCATTTTGCGACGCTCCTGCTGCGCAAGAGCAGAATGCTGTAGGATTGCATTCCCGAGCAGAACTGGCATCGCCGGCACGACGATACCAACTCAGGCGCTCCGCTTGGGCTTGCAGGATCCTGTCTTGGACGACGCCTCATCAGACGAAGGCACTCTTATTCCAGGTAAGGGCTCCGCTGCCCGATCTCTGCCGCCTCGCTTGATCCCAAGCAACGACGAGCCCGCTCGATTTGCGCGTCTGTGGCGCCCCGACTACGGGCGTACATCTCTGCTACCGGCGCTGAATATTTTGCGACGTAGAATCTAACCTCCGAGCAAGAAATCCGCCCTGCTGGTCTGTGGTGGCGCGCTGCATGAGCTTCGCAGCAAATCGTCATCAGCAACGCGGCCGCCGCGCCGACCAAACGCGTGATCATCATTATCGCCTCACATCAGAGGAGTTTGCGCGACAGAGCAGGCCTGAATCGCAGCGATGAGGCAAATTAACAATCGAACGTCGGTGCAATGTGGCGAGGACTGTTGCTTCATGATCACTGTACCAACGCATCCGTGCCGCCGGCTTCAGAGCGTGGTCGCGGAGCTTGTTGTCTATCCAGGCGTTAGCGGCCCGGCTCTCTGGCCGATCCATTGGCGCTCTCAACCGCTCCCCGCGTTTCCAACCAGACGTGGAGGGTCGCGACGATTCTAATTTCAGATCTCGTGGGCTCATCATGAAACAGCTAGTTGCTGCCGCGGCAGTACTCCTCTCTGTAGCCGAGGCGCATCGCCTTTCAGGGACAGCCACCTACTATGGGAGTGACCGGCTCTGTGGACAGCGTACCGCTTCAGGTGCGGCATTCGACTGCAGCGCGTTTACGGCTGCACACCGGACTCTGCCTTTCGGCACCGTCCTTACAGTTCAGAGCGGCGGCCGTTCGATCCAAGTTACCGTAACCGATCGCGGTCCCTTTACCGGCGCATTCCTGGATCTATCACCTGCGGCTGCCAGCGCATTGGGCTGTCGGTGCACCCATCGCACCGTTACAGCGATAGTTACGCAAATGGGTGCTGGCCAGACGATAGCGGCGCAGCGAGGCGTTCAGCGCATCCCGCCCGTAGCCATTCCGTTCATCCAGACATCGGAAGACGTCATGCGCCCGCCAGCAGTATTTGGCGCCACGACGGCTGTGGCTCCCCGGACTCACAAGCGTCACCGTGGCGGCTACGTCCGCTGAACGTTGGAGACGCACACCGATCAAGATGCGGCGGCCGACGTTCCCTATCGGCCACTGTGAAGGGCTGACAGTCGAAAGAAGCGCGATGGGATGCGAATTCTGGCGGTTGGGGTTGCTCAAAAGCATTAGCAGCTCGCTCACTATCGTCGAACTCGCTTCATCTTCGTTCAGAGGACCAAGGGAAGTTCAGATACTGCTCACGCGTGTCGTAACAGATGTTTCCGTACATCCTGAGGTACTCATCACGGCGCTTGCCGTCCCGATAGACCGAAGCGGGATCCGCAGTATCCGCCTCATACTGTGGAAGGTTTTGCGACGTGAGTGCCTTGGGCAGAATATCCATCGCCTGAGGTATGCTCTTGCCCTCCAACCAGTCCGCGGCGTGCTGCCCCATCGCATAGGCGAAGACCGGCGAAGCGAGACTAACGCTTGTCTTGTAGGGACCCCCTCGTTTGATCTCTTCGACAGCCGCAGGCTCGCCGTCGATTCCTCCGAGGAATTGGCTATCGCGAACCTTGCCGGCTTCCCGCAATGCAGCCAACGCGCCGAGCACGACCGTATCGGCACCGAGCACGACATCGACATCGGGGTTGGCAAGCAGAATGGTCCGCATCATCGATAAGCCGCCCGCCTCGTCGACGGTGAGCGGCGAAATGTCGGCCACGATGACAGCGCCGGGAACGGACTTCAGCGAATCTCGTATAGCGGTGAAGCGCGGGGCGAGGAATTGCAGGCTGTCGTGCGTCAACAGCACGACCTTTGCCTTACCGTTGAGGCGGGTCTTGATGAACTGCGCCGCCTCGTCGCCAAGTACCTTCCCAGTCAGATATTGCGGCGCGTTGAGAATGGTCGTTGCTGGCGGCGGCACGACCGTTCCCACATAAGCGCCGGACCAGATGACCTTCTGAAGCGCCGGCGCAAGCGAAACCGGGTCAACAGGCGAAGCGACAAGCGCGCCGACTTTTCCGTCTAAAAAGCCCATCATTTGTTCGATCATCCGGGTCGGATCATTGGCGGCCTGGGCGCGCCGATATTCTAGCCCGCGCTCCTTCGCTGCAAGCTCCAGCCCGCGCGCAACGCCCTGCATGAACTTGCGCTCGTTATCCTGCGCGAAGGCAAGCACCTTGCCGAGATCGGCCGGCACGGAACAGCGCGGCTTGCCGGGATCGAACAGGGGCAGGACAACCGGCTTGGTCAACCCGGACGGCCCCTGCTGAGCGCAGAGACTAGGCAAGCCGTGAAGCAAGGCAAGAACCGCTAGAATAGATCGACGTCTCAGCATCGTTAGCCGTCCAGTCCGGCGGAAAATGCGAGGCGGGCGACCGTTCCGCTTCCCGCTGCAACGTATTCGACGTCGCCACCGATGGATCGCGCCATCGCGTTGACGATTCTCGTACCAAGCCCAGTGCCCTTCGCGCTCCCGTCCGCGCGGCCGACGCCATCATCCTCGACGGAAAGTTCGGCCTTGCCGTCCGCCAGCCTCCGAAGCCTCACGCGCACCTCGCCGGGCTTGTCGGGATAGGCGTATTTGAATGCGTTGGTGACCCACTCCGTGACGATCACGCCGATATTGATGCTGGAATCGGTTTTCAGCTTGAGCGGTTCGAGCTCGTAGCGAAGTGAGGCTACGTGACCCTGCCCGCGCATCGAAGCCTCGACGTTGTCCAGCACGCTCGAAAGATACTCCTGCAGATCGACGAACCGCGCGTCGCCGCCACTGTACAATCGCTTGTGCACAGACGCGACCGCGAGAATCCTCGCCTCGGTCTCCTTCAGCGCCTCCTTGGAGGTTTGATCAGTAATCAAGTTCGATTGCAGGCGAACGAGTGAGGCTACCAACGAAAGGCTGTTCGCCACGCGGTGATTGACTTCGGCAACCAGTAGCTCAGCGCGGTCGCGCGCCTCGGCGAGTTGCGCGGTCCGCCTTACGACGCGGTCCTCCAACGTCAGGTTGAGCGCGTTCAATTCGTTTCGCGCCCGGGAAACCTCCCAAGCGTAGCGAAACACCGTGGCAGTAGCTCCTGCGACGACCAGCACGATAACGAGGCCACCGATGATTGTCGCCAGGCGCAGCAGCGTTGCATTCTGGCGTTGATCGTTTAACAGCGTTTCCAGCCGGTCATCGGCCTGGCGAATGATGCTTGACAGAAAAAGGTTCGCCTCATCCATAAGGGCCTTGCCGCGATTGCTGCGGAATAACGCCGTTGCCTGACTGTCCTGAAGATCCGCCTTCAGCGCGATGGTCCGGTCCATTTCTGCGACCTTCTCCGAGACGACTTTTGAAAGGCGATCGAGCACAGCTGCATTTTGCTGCGACGACGGCAGTAACTGCTTCAGCCGGTCAAACTGGGCCAGCGCCTCAGCCTTGGCCGCATCATAAGGCGCGAGATAAATCTCGTTGCCTCCGACAAGATAGCCGCGCTGGCTAGACTCAGCGCTTTGCAGCGCGCTCCGAAGTTCCACCGCCGACACGCGTAGGGCCCGCGAGCGATTGCTTTCCTCGAAATAGGAGTTTGACTTTTCGCCCAGCCACGCGGTGGACCCGACGATGCCCAATAACGTCAAAAAGCCGATAGCGAGCAGAACAATGCTCGAACCAACAACAAATCGGCTTGAAATGGGCATTTGGGGTCGAGCAATTCACGGGTACGAAAGCTGAACGAAGTTGACCGGGTCAATCATATTTCGTCAAGTAGGGCGCGGACTTTGGCAGCCAAGTCTTCTATATTGAATGGCTTTGAAAGTAAGTGCTTGCCGGCATCGAGAACGCCATTATGGACGATCGCATTCCTCGTATAACCGGTCGTGAACAGCACTTTCAGGTCGGGGTGATGTTTCAACAACTCGTCCGCAAGCTCGGCGCCCGTCATCTCAGGCATTACGACGTCCGTGAATATCAGGTCGGGCACTGGACCGTCCTCGACCTTCTTGATCGCCTCCTTTGCGCTCGCTGCTTCGATTACTCTGTAGCCGAGATCCCGTAGACTTTCTGACGATATGCTCCGAACGCGCTCATCGTCTTCCACAACGAGGATAATCTCTTTCTGGAGACTGGCAGCACCGGAATACGTCGTCCCATCAGGTAATTCCGGACCTCCCGGCTCGTCACCAACGAATCTTGGAATGTAAATTTTGACGGTGGTCCCGACGCCGACTTCGGAATAGATCTTAACATGCCCACCGGACTGCCGCACAAAGCCATAGACTTGACTAAGCCCAAGCCCGGTGCCCCTTCCGACTTCCTTGGTCGTGAAGAACGGGTCGAAAGCCTTTCCTAGTACGTCGCCTGCCATTCCGATGCCGTTGTCTGTTACGGCAACGAGAACATACTGCCCGGGTTTCAACGCATACTCGCGAGCGTACTTTTCATCTATGAAGGCGTTGCTGGTTTCTATCGTTAGGTTGCCCCCCTTTGGCATGGCGTCTCGCGCGTTGACCGCGAGATTGAGGATGGCGCTTTCCAGTTGGGCCGGGTCTGCTTTGACACGCCATAATCCTGCAGCGAGCACCGCTTCCAGCTGAATCAGTTCGCCGAGCGAGCGATCGAGTAGCTCGTTCATTCCGGCAAGCATTTTGTTGATGTCGGTCACTTCCGGCGCAAGCGGTTGTTGGCGGGAAAACGCCAGCAGTCTTTGTGTCAGGGTGGCCGCACGATTTGCGCCGTCAATGGCGCCCTCGATGAAGCGGTCGATGTTGACCTCGCCCTTGCTCAGCCGTCGTTTGGCCAGGTTCAAACTTCCGAGAATGACCGCCAGCATATTATTGAAGTCGTGCGCAATACCTCCGGTCAATTGCCCTACGGCTTCCATCTTCTGCGATTGTCGCAATTGCTCTTCGGCTTTCATGCGCTCGGCAATTTCGTCCGTGACCCGTCGCTCAAGTTCGGAATTGAGTGTTTCGAGACGAGTCAGGAGTCGGGCATTGTCGATCGCCGTTGCGGCGTGTCCGGCGATGCCCAGCAACGCTGTCTCATGCTCGCTTTGAAATCTGCCGGTTTCCGCGTGGCCGAAAAAAAGGCCCCCGAGAACCTCTCCATTCCGCGAAATCACCGGAACCGCCAGGTACGATCGGACGGGAAGATGGCCCTCCGGCATGCCCTTTCGCGGCGCATTCTTCCCATAGCGCGGATCCCGCAAGATATCGTCGGACCTTACGACGCCGGTGCCCGTGAACGTCGGCTCGAAGACGGCGGTATTGCGCGGCATCGGAAAGTTTTCGAATGCGGATCGCGGCACACCGGATAGTGAGTAAAGCATGTAGCTTTCCCCATCCGGAGTGAGGACATTGTAGAAGAAAGCGCCGAACTGAGCGCCCGATAGTTCCACGCCAGCATCCGTTACGATCTGCACGATCTTCTCGAGGTCGCGCTCGCGAGCGACTGAAGCGCCCGTGTCATTCAAGAGTCTAAGATGCCGCTCAGATTTCTTTTGCGGCGTTATATCGAGCACCGTGCCGACGAAGCGGACCGCCTTACCGTTCGAAAAAAAGGCATCACCTGTCGCGGCTATCCAGCGCTCCACCCCGTCTTCGATTCCGATAGTCCGGTATTCGATGTTGTAGGCCGAAGGAGAATCGGGAGCCAGGGCTTTGGATACGGCTTCATGAGCTTGATCCCTGTCGTCAGGATGAATGCCCTTAAGAAATGTTCCTTCATAGCTCACCTCCGCATCGGGAGATAAGCCGAACAACGCTTTGCAGCGGCTATCCCATTGTAGAATGTCGTTGACCGGGTCGTAATCCCAAGTGCCGATGCCGGAAGCCTTATTCGCCAGACTGAGTCTTTCTGCGGCTTCCCTAGCTGTCTGCTCCGACCGCACGCGCTCGATGTGCGCCCACGATCGCGCTGTAACCTCCGTTAGCAACGCGAGTTCACGTCTCGACCATTGATGTGGGCCGCGGTGATGAACCGCCATCAGGGCGGTAAGCCGTCCCTCCTTCACGAGGGGCATGCAAATCGTGGATCCTATCCCAATTCTTTGAAAGGTGGCTGCCTCCTCTGGTGCAATCTCGTTCAAGTTGTCGTTGATGATGAGAGGCCTGCCGGCGCTCAGCTCCCGGACCGCCTTTTGACCGAAATCGGCGAGGCTATAATGACCAAGAATATGGACTGCTCCCGGCGCTGCCCAATCCCCGCGTATCGTGAAGCCATCTTGATCCGGATCCATATCAGCGTAGGCACAGCTTGAAACCGCAAGGTGCTCGCCAAGCATTTTCGTCGTCACTGCCAAAATGCCGTCCGCGTCGCTTACTTTGGCAGTTTCCCTATTGAGAGCGTCCAGAAAGAGCAGACGTGCTTCGTTTTCCCGCACGGCCATCTCGGCGCGGCGACGTTCGACGGCAGTTCGCGTGCGCTCCGCAACTTCGCGTACGAGCTCCAGCTCTTCGGATGTCCAATCACGTGGCGCAGCATTGTTAAGGTAGAGCAATGCAACAACGCCGTCCGGCTCGGAGATCGGCACGTTGACCAGCGAGCGAGCAGATATTGCCTCCAGAGCGTGAGCGCGATCGCCGACGCGCGAGTCCTTTTCCGCGTCGGCACAGACGACGGTCTCGCCCCGCTTCAGATTTTCGATATAGCTACCATAGTCCCGAAAGCGCAGCACGCCTGCCAGGCTGGAAATGCCCGGGGCATTCCAATCCCGAGTGATCGTGATCGTTTCGGCCGACGTGTCGACCGTGCCGTAACCTGCCCTGCTGACGTTCAAACTGCGGCCAAGGAGTTCTGCCGCAGCATAGGCCAGCTCATCAGGATCCCCGATCTCACGAATACAATCGCCCAAGACAGCTAGTGTGGCGTTGCGATCGACAGACGGCGCCTTCTCCGCTGTCGTCATCGACTCCCCCGGCACTTTCGATTTCCCGCTAAAATAGTGAATAAAAAGGACTTTTTGTCCGGATCGTCGTCTTAGGCGCCTCGCCAATGCGAGCCGAGCTGACAGCAAACCGAACAACTGCCCCTTAACGGGCGGCCATTGCTTCGGTTCCCGGCGCCTTTACGTACTTGCGATTCGAACCGTTTGGAGGCTCCGTCGTACCTATCGTCCGTTGCCCGCAGGAACATAGGCGTGGACGCAGGGTTAGCGCTCCAATGTAAGCGGAGTAAAAGCATGTCCAACGATAGAGCCAGCAACGTCGAGCGTGCCTGGGAGCTGATGAAGAAAATCGGATTCGCAATGATGGTCACACGCGACGGCGACAAGCTGCGCGCCCGACCCATGAGCGCCTATTTGCAGCGCGACGAGAACGCGATCTACTTTCTGACTGACGTTCGGCGCCACAAGGATGACGAGATCGCGCTCAACCCCACCATCAATCTTTCGTTCGCCGACCCTTCTTCGCAAAAGTACGTCTCGCTCACCGGAACTGCCGTCGTTTCAAACGACCGCGCGAAGATCGAGGAATTGTTTTCCACTCCGGCAAAAGCATGGTGGGATAGCGCCGAGGATCCCAATATCCGCGTGCTCAAGATTACACCCGACGACGCAGAGTTTTGGGATTCGCCAGGCACGATCATCTCTTACGCCAAGATGGCGGCGGCAGCCATTTCCGGTACCCGGCCAGATGTTGGCGATAATCGAAAGGTTTCGATGTGAGCCGAAGCCGCGGCTTCGCTAGGAAGGGCTACGATCATGCCAAAAGAAAACGATATGGAAGGTGCGCAGGATCAGGGCGGCAAGCACGGCGGTCAGGCCGGTATGCCACGGCCGCAACAGGCGCCCAAAGAAGTGCGTGAGGGTCGGCGCAAGCGGGAGAGCGAAAAGCCGTCTCGTTGAAGGAATCCGGTCGCTGCAGGTACGGTCGATTTCAAGAACAGATGTTGCGGACAAAGCGGCTTTGGCTAACCTTTGCAGCTTGATGAGTGACTTGCCGAGCCGTGGCCTGCTCCGCGCTTGAAAGCAGACCTCGTGCCTGATCTGCGGTACGTCCGCTTAAAGCCCTGCAGATTCGTAGGAGTTGCACGTCAGAGCCTTGTCGACCAATACAGGGGTCGGAACCGAAGGTCCTCGGACTGGTTGGCGTTACAGGATTCATCAATGCGGGAACACGAAATGCCGCCGCCTTGCAGCCGTCGATTGCTGGTCTGCTGGAGTTTTCCTTTGCTCGTCCTTTCCAGCGGCTGCAGGGCCCAGCCCGAGTGCGCTTCGATCGAGACAAGGGATGCCGTGCTCCATTTCGTTTCGGAGGACCGTAATAACCCCTTGCTCGACTACGCCGCGAGGAATTCAACGGCGAACAAGGGCCACACTCCGTCGAGTAACTTCGCCCCCCTGTATCAACTCGGTCAGCGGTTGGTCACGACATCAACGAGCAAGGACAAGCAAACGCTCAAGTGCAGCGGCCCGCTCTCGGTCGCTGTCGGCGACCTCAAGGCGACGAAAGAAGTGAATTTCACCGTGCAGCAATCGAAAGATGGCAAGCTCTCAGTTTCGGTCGAGCCGTTCCAGTTTTAATACTGAAATCCGAGTTCGTAGTCGTTCTATGATAGCGGGTGCCGAAAGTGCTCGATCGCCATATGGACAAGATGCAACTTGCCTATGATGGCTGCGGTCAGTTCAAACGGATACGCATCGCTCAGTCCCAACGATCGGTTTAATTCGTTGATCGAGTGAGCGACGGGCTTCCAGGAAGCTAAAAGCGCGTCGAAATCGTTTTCCAGGTAGGGATCCTGCAACACCCTCTTGGACCGGTCGTCGAGCTCCAATGGCAAACCCGCCAACGTGTCAAGAGTCGCCGCAATGTGAAGGAGGTGGGCAAATGTCTCGGCCCAATCCTCCCACGGATGTGAAGTCGCGTATTCACTGATGAAGCCCCTGCGATCAAAGGCCCTGTCGGTACGATCGTAATAGCTCTTAAGCGCCTCCTGATAGTCCTGCGAAGCGTCGCCAAAAATCAGGTCGAAGGGTGCCTGCAGCTTGGTGCCCTGGACAAGCATCTCCCAATAGAAGTGACCCACTTCATGCCGGAAGTGCCCAAGCAAAGTACGGTACGGCTCCCTGAAGGCGGTGCGACGTGACTCGCGCTCAACGTCGTCGGCCTCCACGATGTTCAGGGTAATGACGCCCGAAAGATGACCCGTAAGGACAGGCCCGGCTTCTTCCGTGAGAAGATCAAACGCGATAGCGGCGCCAGTCCGGGATACTAGTGGCAACCGGAGCCGGCGCAAATCATAGATCAAGCGACGCTTGGCCTCTTCCACGCGCCGCCAGAGCAAAACGTTACGGGGAAACGAAAGGTTAGGTATCGTTCGATTGAGGGAGCATGAGCTGCAATACCGGCCGGGATCATCAACCGACCAATTGCAGCCGATGATTGCTCGATTGTCGCAAGAGTTCCCCTCTTCAAGACGCGCGAATTTCAGGCTCGCGGAGTCAAACAGCAGCGCTCCTTCGCAGTTCGGACATTCGCGTTGTTCAAACGAGAGTTTCTGGCGGCACAGCGGGCAATAGAACCCGCGCCCATGAGAAGCTGCCAATTGCCTAGGAAACGTCGAACCAGTCGACAAAGGATGCGGCCGTCTAGACTGCATAATATTAAACGCCTGCCGGGAGCGGCCTAAGCGCCCGACCCTTCCATCTACTTGCCTTCGCTGGCGAGAAACGAACGCTGCTTCTTTAACGAATTGCGCCTGAGCCGGGTATGCTTCGCCGAATTCGAACTCGTATTGGCCGATCGTGCCGTCGATCTCTTCGGAGGGGCACTGTCGGCCATCGGATGAACATCCGAGTGCCGAACGGGCTGCGTTACCATCGGAATTGAGTTGGCTTTTTTCGCCATGTTCGTGAACGCCGAGCGATGCTCCAAGGTTCCACGACTAACCCGTAGACGCTCCCCTTGCGGACCGCGGCGGCCGACCGAATTGCCACTTGTCTACGGCCTTCTCGAGCGCCTCCTTCAAAAAGCGCGTGTCGCAAGCGGGGCGCTGATGTGCGACTACACTTTCAATCGGCGCGCATGGGCAATCGCACGAAGAACACGCTCGCCTCTGCTGTCCTACTGCGTTGCGCTCGCGGTGTCATCGCCGGGGTCTGATTACTACGGTACGCGGGCGCCTGATGGCAATGTAGCCTTGCGGTGGTAAAGCGGGTGGTATAGCGCTGTTTGCCATCGGAATCGTTGGATAAGTCCGGGTCGTGGCGCCGCGCTCGACAAGATTGCCATTTCCATCGCGGTTGTTGGAAATGCCCTGCGCTTGAGCCCCGGAAATCCAGATGCCAAGTCCGGCTGAAATCAGATATCTGGATGTTCTTTGCATATTAAGCAAAAGTTTGGCCGTTATCATTTGGTCCGGCTCGCGCCTGTGACTAATAATTGCGACGTTACTGCACGCGTCTAATATTGAATGCGAACCTAGCGTCCAATACCGGGCCGCCATCGTCGCGAACTTCGATCGTGAGATGACGCGCGAGTGGACGACCATTGGTGACCCGTACTTCCTCCCTCAGCATGTCGGAGAGCGCGTAGGCTGCTTCGTCTTGAACATCGTCCATGCTGGAGAGTTCGATGCCCTCTTCGTCAGGCGACAGTTCGTCGCCGTTACGCAAATCGAAAAAATAGAGGGGCATAGCAGCGCTCCTTTTTGAGGCGGGAGCGCACGCGTCTCTCAGCCACCGGCGCCTGCGGTTCGCGTGTCGGTGATAATCGGTGAACAAGCGCGTCGCGGCTTTCGTTCCTATTTAGACGGCTGCATGCCGGGCGAGTTTAGCCACTCGGTCATATGAACGGCGGTTTCATCCTGCCGGGCTCTGCGCATCAGCCGATCACGCTCCGCACCTGGCGGGAGACATTTGGCTTCCTCGCGCAGGCGCTTCGCCTCTTCGGCGAGGCGTTCTTCTAGGGTGCGCGTTTGCTTGAAACGGCGTCGTTGGTGCACGGCGCGGCTCCTTTCCGTTAGAGGAAGGCGGGAGCGCAACCGGCGTTCTCATCACCGATAAATACCCAGAACCACGCGGTGACGTTTGGATAATACGCCATGGAACTGCGGGTTCCTAATCATCTCCGACGTCAAATGCCCTTTAGGCATCACAGGATTGCGGGCTAAGGCTTATCACGTCTGCCGAGCCAGGACGCGGCGCCGCGCGGCTGCCGAAGGCTTTGAGCAGGACAATGGATAAAAGGCCGCCACCTGAGGCGTCCCTACCCTTTTGCTTGGCGCTGCTTTTCATCTAGCACCGTGGCGTCGTGTCCCGTCGGCATCCGCGGCTCATTGGTGACACCCTCGTCATCCTCGACCTGTGTGCCAGGCGCACGCGAGCGCAACATAAAAAACGCACCGCTACAGACTAGAGCGGCTCCCAAAACCAATAGCGCTCGACCTATTAGATCTAAAGTCCACACGCGCGCTCTCCGTCCGAAAGCACGGCCTCCGCCTCTGAGCTTGGGGCTAGTGGCAGAGACCGCGCAGGCCGGTGGACGTACCCGGCCTGCAAGGCATACGAATTGCGCGCCGGCATGTTCCTATCCCGGATCTCGCAATAGCCGCGGTCCTAGCTATATTCCCGGGATGTTGCGCAAGGAGTTAGTATTGCCGGCCGAGGTCGCGAAAGCTTTCGTCCGAGGTATGCGGGCGTTTCTCAAAGCAAAGGGACACGAGGCCGACGAGATCGCCGCTACGCAGGCTTGGCCTTTGAAGAATCATTTGCCGCGCGGCGCGAAGCTGCGGATTACGGACGTCGAAGAAATACTTCTGCAGATGGGGGATCAGGGCTGGTAGCAGCGACTACCATAACAGAGCCGCCGCGGTCAGCACTACCACAAGCGCTGACCCCAGAACGTACAGGGCTAAGAACAACCGGTCCTCGTCCATGGCACTGAATTGCAGGCACGATTACTGCCCGCAAAACTAGTTGCCCTCGCTTTCTGTTCCAGGCCTGTTTCTACTTTTTCCCAGTGGTACTGATGGCCCCACTCGGAAAGTGGGGTCTGCGGCCCAGAGCAAATCGTGGAAAGCAAGCCCGACCCGCGCTGTGCTTGCGGGTCGGGCCTTAGTATGTGCCGTCAAGGGCGAGTTGACCGGCACGCCTCGCTAACGAGATCCGAGGTATCCCGTTCCTAAGCTTGGCCAGTTGCCGATTTTCCAATTCGGCAACCGCGCTTACGCCGCAACTAGAAAATAGACCAGCACGGACGCTAAAAGCGCCATCCAGATCGTAAGTGCGGTCATCGCTACCCGATAGGCGACAATCATCTTGGCGGCTGCAGTCCGGAAGATCGCAGCCACTCGCTCATTTGCGAGCCGGTTTCCGCCTGACGGGCCTTGCGCAGAAGCGCCTCACGAGCCGCGCCAGGTGGTGTGCCCTTGGCCTCTTCACGCAGGCGCTTTGCCTCCGCCTCGAGACGGCATTCCAGGTTTTCGGTTTGATTGAAACGATGACGTCGTACAGTCATGCGCTTCCCCTCGTTCGAGTTGGGCGGGAGCGCAACTGGCGTTCTCATCACCGATAACTGCCTACCGGTCCGGGCGGTGATGACGAGATCATGCGCTTACCAGAAAGGATGTCACGTATCAATTGATGCAGGCACGTCACTTTTGGCGGACAGAGTGCACCGCACCAATTCGCGACTTTTGCCCAACGCGGCTCACCGCGCGCTTGGTTCAAGATCAAGAATCCGAAGGCGCCCGGCAACAGGGAAGTACTGACCTAATCCGGCCAAGAGTCCCGCCAGACTAACGCTGCTCCCGTCATTGCCATGGGCAGCACAACGAGAAGCATGGCACCCCAGAAAATCGGGTCTTTCAGGATAGCAAGATCGCGATGCATGGCGGACCTCCACTGCACGAGGTAACCGCTTAAGCTCAGCCGTAGTCGTTCGTTCCTATCGCGCGAGCCGACCAAGTTCACCCCAATCGCTTCGCGCCACGGCGCGCCTGCGATACTCGCGGATGTCGTTCGGCTCGTTGAAGTGTTCGCGGAAACTTACCAACGCTCAAGAGCCACGCCCGCTGCAATCAGGCCGTACTCGATCGCCATCGCATCTTTGTGGCTGCCAATAGCACCCCCTCTGTGTGATCCCGCGTATCTGACCGACGCGTTCTGCTTAGTGGTTCGCACCGCAGAATACTCCACGCCGCGGCACTTCATGCGCCCCCTCCCCTGATCCTTGCGTGCAAACGGGACACGTCGCGCGAATCCATCCTGGACGTTTCCACGGAAGATTTCGACGCGACCATGAAGACCAAGCCTCCGCTCGCCTGTCAAAATTGGAACCGGCCTTCCTTCCCCGAATTGTGCCTCGGAGAGACAAGTCGAGAACGAACTCCGGCTGAGCGCGCTATGATGCGCAACAGGCGCGTTTTGGCCCATTCAAACCCAAGGAGCGGGACATGAACCAGCTTATTTATCTTGTCGGACTGATAGTCGTCGTCCTTTTCATTCTTTCCTTCTTTGGCCTGCGCTGAGAAATCCGTCATGACCACGATCGAAGAAGAGCGGGTTTATCCCGCAGGCGCAGCGGCTCCCCGATATTTCAGCTGGTCGCCCGCGGTGGCCGGAGCCCTGATTGCAACCGCGCTTTCGGCTGTCTTGATCGCTTTTGGAACGGCCGTCGGATTGGGGGTGGCATCGTCTGCGCCAACCTGGCGCGATGCCTCAATTGCGCTTTGGCTGCTCTCTGGTTTGTACCTGATCCTGGTGGCCCTGGTCAGTTTTGGTCTCGGCGGCTATGTCGCCGGCAGCATCCGCACGGGCTTGCCCGCCATGGACTCCGCCGATGTCGAATACAGAGACGGCCTCCACGGCTTGGCCGCATGGGCTATTGCCGTTGTCTTGACCGTGCTTCTTACCGCGCTAGTTGGAAGCGCAACACTAACACGCTCGCCTTCCGCACGAACGACACCGTCGGTCAGCGCGGCAGAACCGATGCTAAGCTATGAGATTGACCGCCTGTTCCGCCCGGCAAGAAGAACCCAGAATGCCGAAACCGCGATGGAACGCGCTGAAGCCGGACGTATCCTGCTCACGTCCTCCAGCCACAGTGGCGTCGCCACCGAAGACCGCACCTATCTGATTCAACTGGTGAGCGGCGTTACAGGTCTGACCGGCCCTGACGCAGAGCGACGCGTCGATACCGTCATCGGGGACGCGAAGACCGCGATCAAGCGATCCCGCAGCGCTGCCATCATCGCGGCATTTTCGATTGCTGCGTCCATCCTGCTCGGAGCCGTCGTCTCATGGTTCGCTGCCAGCGAAGGAGGCCGCCATCGAGATGGCGCAATGACGACCGGCTGGTTCCGGAGCCGCCCGTTGGCGACGCAACGGGGACGACCTGTTCCTTGAACATCGACTGATAAAAATTGACGAGCGCGCAAACCAGCTCGTCGACCTGCTGTTGGCAGCATAATGCAGCAAACGTCTACTTTGGGTCACAAGGCGACATTGCCCGCCTTCTCAGCCTTAGTCCGCTCTACCCCCGAGAGCGGACATTAGAGCGGGTTACCAGCGCGACGACGATGTCCCTTTCGCATCCTACCGCTGCCGGCGGCTCGGCAACCCTTGCCGTGCTCATGCGTTGAGACGGATGGCAAGATCAACGCGCGCGCCTTGGAAACGTGAAAATCCACGAAAGCCGACTGGGAAGGCATCCCGGCATCTGTCGTTGTCGGAAAAAACGGCAGCGAAGGCACGGGCGCGCCGCGCGGGCCGACGCTATCCTAACCTCGTGGATAATATGAGCATGGCAGCTAGGAAGAAAGCAAAGAAATCGACCAATAAGCGCCGAAATACCCGGTTAGCTCGCAAATCAAGCGCGAAGAGGTCGTCGCGTAAACACTCCAGCAACAAGTCGCAGAAAGAGGATCCCAAGGGTGGCCTGACTGTGGCTGGCCGCACGTTCGCGCGCGAAGAGGGAGCGCATCTCAAACCCGGCGTAACCAAGAAGGCATCCGAGATGACGCCTCAGGACATGAGGCGCAAAGGGAGCTGGGCCGTAAGGTTTTATGGGCGCAAAAAGCTGCCGCCCCTGCTCGATCGAAATGGTCGACCGACGCGACACGCGCTCTCGGCACATGCGTGGGGCGAGCCGGTGCCGCACACCGTTGCAGCCGCGCGGCGGATCGCAGCCAAGGGCGAGCGGTTGCTGGCGCGCTATCGGCGAATCAAAGATCGGTAGCGGTTGAATTTGCCCGCAGATCTTCGTGTTTGATGGATCCACTCAATCCGAGGAAGAAGTCATCTTTTTCAAACGGGCAACGATGAGGCGATAGAATTCCTTGCTGGAAATTCGGACTGGATGCTGATAAGTGCGCGTCTGAGCCAAGTCTTTATGGTACCCACGGGCACACCAAACTGATGGGCGAGCGACTGCCGGCTCATGCCCTCAAAATACGCAAGCTTCAACAAACGCTGCCGATCCTCAGGCAGTCCGTTCATAGCTTCCGTGGTAATGCGTTTGGCAAGCGCGTAATCGAAGTCATCGCCGTCCTCACTCGGCGCAGGTATCGACATTGCCTCCTCCAGATCGGCCCACGGGAGCCGTCTTAGCCGCACAGAGTCAATCGCAAGATTTCGTGCGATGGTGCAGAGCCACGTCATGGGTGACGCCACGGCTCGATCGAACAAAGCTGCGCTGCGCCAAATTCGCAAGTAGGCTTCCTGTAGTATGTCGTCGATGTCGCAGTACGTTCGGCAGACGGACAAAATCGTCTTACGAAGCTTGTTCCTTGTGAGTAGGTGAAGCTGCTCGAATGCTGCCGTATCAGCCCGGCCAACCTTTTCAAGCAAGTCGGCCAGAAGATCGAGCCCGTCATCCAGTGACCTTTTTCGCAGTTTCATTTCCAGCCTCCCGTTAGGCCAGAAACGATGCCGCCTTAGCGCTGGATCACCTCGCCCGACTAAAGCCTAATGAACGGATCGATAAAGCGGCCGAGCAGGCCGTTGATGCGCAGCTTGCCAGTCATGGCGACAACGCAGAGGCACGGCCCTTCCTTGCCGACGATCGGCTGGTGTTCGACCGAGGGATCGCCCAGATCAAAGTCACCTGGTCCAAAATGCCCGCCTTCGTGATCAAAGCTGCCTTCGAGCACGCAAGTGAGCTCTGTTTCCGTGTGCGTATGCTCCAGCATTCGGATGCCCGGAGCGGATTTCAGTAGGAACGCGCGGGCACGTCCCGATCCAGCAATGTGGATGGGGCGCATGCTAACGCCAGGTGCGACCCACTTATCAGGCCCGATCGTGTAATGGCGCAGGACATGCGGCAACTGGTCGCGCTCTTCGAACCTCGATTTATTCTCGGATGGCGACGATGGATCGCCCGCGTCAATTCGCGCCATGACCGAAGTGAAAGCCTGTTCGGCCAGGGGCGTCGGCTCGCAGTTGGATACCGACGCGCCTGCTACCTTCTCAAACGCAGAAACGAATCGCTGACAGCGTGAGCACAGGCATACGTGAGTTGCAACAACGATGTGTTCGGCTTGTTCCAGAGTTCCGGCCGCAAAATGGGCAAGTAATCCCTCGGATGGATGGTGCTTAATTCTCATGGGTGTCGTCCAATAATTCGCGCAACCGGTTCATCGCCAAGCGCACGCGGGATTTGACTGTCCCCAAGGGAATATCAAGGAACGCAGCAATCTCCGCATGCGGCTTTCCATGGATAAACGACAGCTTGATCACCTCAGACTGCTCCGGCGAAAGCTGGCAAAGCGCAGATTCGACGCGTGTGGCATCCTGTTGCCTTGCGATCGATGCCTCGGCGCCTTCGACAGCGGCCGGCGTGTACTCATGCTCCACTTCCCTAAGCATGCGCTCTGAGCGCTGATCTTTGCGTAGAGCGTCAATTCTAAGGTTGCGCGCGATCGTAAAAATCCACGCGGCTACGCCCGTCGTCGCGGGATCGAACTGTTCAGCTTTCCGCCAGACAGCAATCATAGTGTCCTGCGCAATTTCCTCGGCTTCTACGGGGGTCGACCCCGTTCGAATGAGAAAGCTCTTTATTCGCGGCGCAAAAAACGTGAAGAGCGTGCGGAACGCTTCCCGGTCTTTTCGCGACGCGACTTGCCCTATTAGGACGGCCCAATTCACGTTGCTCGTCGATCTTTCCTCTACCGTCGCCCATCTGACGGACTGTGATCCCCATCGCTTATCACGCGCGGGGCTTGCTCGCTGCAAAAGAATGATCATTCGGGACACCCCCGCCTTAGTAACGTTCCGAAATCTTCAATGGATCACCCGCTCTGAAAATCCATTTGGACTGCGGGACAATTTAGCGGGCCGGCACTGATCTGACACGCTCGCCGAAGCGTTCTCCAAACGCCCGAAAATTTCGGCACCGATGGAGCAAACCTCATGGACCTTACGTTCCAGCGCACAGAAGCTATTTACTGGGGCGCCGCCGCGCTGTTGTTGGTGCTTTTCACAGCTACCATTGCCGTACAACTGTTTGACAAGCGGATGATTGCTGGCGAAAGTGTTTGGGCCAAGCCGCTCAAGTTCTACCTTGCGTTAGCCTTGCACTTCGGCACCCTTGCACTCGCGACCAGCTTGCTCAGCCCGTCTTATCGAACTGCCCCAATCCTATTCAGTGTTGCCGTTGCAGCTGTCATTAGCGCGGGTTTCGAGATGACCTACATGGTTGTCCAAGCTGCCCGTGCTCAGGGATCACACTTCAATCTCTCGACACCGTTTTACGCTGCCATGTACGCTTTGATGGCCATCGGCGCGGTTATCATCACGGGCGCGGCCGGTATTGTTGGCGTCGCTGCCTGGCTGGACGCCGCGGCTCGCCTTACCGCTGCGCTTCGCACCGCCCTCACGTTGGGGCTGGTTGGCGGGGCCGTCCTCACCCTGATCGTAGCCTTTCGCATGGGCGCTGCGCTCAACCACCATGTTGGGTTTGAGGGCGCGGGCGCCGCGCGAATTCCGCTCACTGGCTGGTCGCGGACTGTCGGCGATTTGCGGGTGCCTCATTTCTTCGCAACGCATATGATGCAGGCGGTGCCCATCGCGGGCCTTATGGCTGAGCGCGTGGACGCGGGCGCTGCCGCCGTCAGTTTGGTATGGCTTTTTGCGGCTGCGTGGACAGCGCTAACAGCGTTCACTTTCTCCCACGCACTGGCCGGTCAACCGGTTCTTTCCTAGAGCTTAGCAACAGCACTAACTTGCTAATACACCCTCGACACAAACGTCGCCTTTGCTGATCGTAGGCGCACGGCTTGAACATCGCACCCGCCCTGGCGCAACCAGAACCTCCACCGAAGACCTCAAAGCGCGAACATCAGGAGACCGATCGCGCCGATCGTTATGGTCACGTGGTTGCAATGGACAGTGCGTATGCCCAGTCGATCTCAGGCATGGTCAAGGAGCCCCTTGCTCGTCCTCGAACCAGACCAGGGATTGGCAAGGATCGCACCGAAACAGCGATGTTCTTGCCGTTGCGGGTATCGAGTACGGACAGCGGTTTGGAAACGCGTCCGCAGGTGCTGCAAGCCTGTTGTTGCTGGACGGGCTCGCGTTGATGCCCGCTATCACCTCGATCAGTCATGGGCATGATCCCTCCGGACCGCCCTGGTAAGTTACAAAGTGAACACGGGGTTCCTATTCTGCCGCGGTTACATTCCCGGACGCCGCTTTAAGTCGGGAGCCGAAGCAGCACGACTGATTATGTCCGCTTGCGGTCATTTGCAGACATGCCAGGTCCGAGACGGAGTGTCGGCTTCTCCGACGAAAAGCGGACAACGACGAGAGACCGGTGAACGAGTTAACCCGGGACAAGCATCACGGTCACTCACACGAAAAGCGCGCAGACCCTACTGCAACCTTACTCGAGCGGTCACCAGCGATAACCATACCCGCGATAGAAAGGACGACCGTAGTAGGCATATGCGGGCCGTACAACGCGCCGATACCGGGGACCATAGTAGCCAGGGGCATAATAAGAGGACCTGTATCCGCCATAGTATGCGGGGGCGTAACCGTAGTCGTAGTACGCGGGGGCATAGCCCCCGTTATAGCCACCATAGTAACCGTAACCCGGTCCGCCATAGAAGCCGTAAGGGCCGTAAGCATAGGCGCTGGACGCTATGCC
>Ga0081455_10003015_pt1 | contig 19638 bp, 17 predicted proteins | sample TabmetS3T2R1_FD_70207 | JGI IMG/M metagenome (GOLD analysis project Ga0081455, IMG submission 70207) | Tabebuia heterophylla rhizosphere microbial communities from the University of Puerto Rico - S3T2R1 | ecosystem: Host-associated > Plants > Roots > Rhizosphere ... | reverse complement strand
CAGACCGCCGGGATGGCCATATTTTCCCTTGTTGTGGAGCTGGTAGCCCGTCTGAAAGACGAAATCGAACAGAAAGTGCTTGGCGTGCAGCGCGAGCAGGCTTGCCAGGATAAGCAGAAGGTCGCGATGCATGAGAAGCCTTGAGATCCTTCGCGCCGTTCAGCGTGCGAGCGCTGCAGGCTATTTCTCTTCCGCAGTATAAACGCCGTCCCAGTCCGCAGGGGGCGGCGAAAGCTTATAGTTCGCGATCCGGGCCTCATAAAGGGCGTAAAGGGGCTCGAGATCCGCCACGCCGAAGCCACGGCACAGTGCCAAGGCCTCCCGCGCTTCGGACCATTCCTGCTTGCGGTAGTAGGCGAGAAGGGCCTTGTGGGCGCTGAGCAGGCTTGGCCGGCGATGGGTTTCGAGGTCGAAAACTTCGAGAAATGTGTAGACGCGTGAAGGGAGGTCGCGCCCCTTCACGCGGACAAGATCGACTTCCAGGGTTGAGCGGTCCTTGACCTGGCCGGCGGTATCCTCGCCCGCCAGCAGCGTGAGCCCATATTGTTTCGTCAAACCCTCGAACCTCGAGGCGACATTGACGTCGTCACCGATCGCCGAATAGTCGAACCGTTGGGTCGAGCCCAGATTGCCGACGCAGCAGGCGCCGGTGTTGAGGCCGATGCCGATGCTGACGGGCTGGAAGGAGCGGCCCTCGGCCTTCGCTATCGCGCCCCAGCGCGCATTTAGCACAGTCATCTCGCGTACCATCGCGATCGCGGTATCGCAGGCATTGCGCGCGTGGAGACGATCGTCGAGCGGCGCGTTCCAGAACGCCATGATGGCATCGCCCATGTATTTGTCGATGGTGCCCCGGTGCGCCATGATGATGTCGCTGAGCGGGGTCAGAAGCTCGTTGATGAATTTGGTCAGCTGCTCGGCCGAAAGCCCTTCGGAAAGTTTGGTGAAGCTTCGCACGTCCATGAATAGGATCGTCAGCTCACGAACTTCTCCACCGAGAACGAGTTGCTCGGGATGTGCGATCAACTGCTGCACCACTTCCGGCGCGACATATTGGCTGAAGGCACGGCGGACTTCGGCGCGGCGAGCCTCGGTGCGAAAGTAGAGATAGAAGGTCGAGCAGCCCACCAGCACCACGGTGCAAATGGAGGGGTAGAGCGGATCGAACAGGAGGCCTTTGAAGGCGTACGCCCACCAGCTCGCGCCATTGAGCAGAGCCACCGCGGCGGCGCACGAAAACGCGGCGACACTCGGTGACACCATGGGAAGGAGGGTCGCGAGCAGAAGTCCGAGCGCCAGAATGATCGCGAGCTCGAGCATCGGCGCGTAGTCGGGTCGCGTGAGCGATTGGCCGGACAGGATGTGCTCCAGGATTTGCTGATGAACCTCGACACCGGGAACTGCGGTCTCAAGCGGTGTGGCGCGCAGATCCGTCAGGCCCGACGCGCTCGTTCCAATCAGAATGATCTTGCCCTGGACCTCTGAGGGATCGACTTCACCTTGCAGAACCCTCCAGGCAGGCAGAAAGCTCTTTGAATCGCTCGGCCGGAATTTGAGCCAAAGCGCACCATCGGCGTCGGTCGGAACGTCATATGCCCCGATCTTGATGTGGTTGACGCCACTCGCGCGGCCGAAAGCAGTTTCGCCGCTGGCGTTCGAGGCCTTGATGATGAAGGTGCTGGCCCCCTGGGCGACGCGCAGCGCCTCCGCGGCCAAGGACGGCACCAGGGTCTCGCCCACGCGGAAGACGAGAGGCACACGGCGGACCACCTGGTCCCGGTCCGGGATCCAGTTGATCGCGCCAAGACCGGCCGCGGCGTCCGTCAGCGCGGGCAGATTTCCGACCAAGCCCGGATCCGCCGTGAGAAATGGACGTGGATCATCCCCCGCGATCGCAAATCCAGCCTTGGCGGGCAGCGCGCCATTGCCGCCGTCCGATGTGAGCGTCACGGCGAGCACGGTCGGGACGGCACTGATGGCCTGGACGAGGCGATTGTCGTTCGGCGTCCAACTCTCGATGAGCGTCGAGAGCTGCGCGGCCTGCTCGCTTGTGAGCCACTGCTTCAGCTGCTCGGGCGACGTGCGGTCCGGCTCGGAGAACATCACGTCGAAGACGACGGCGGACGCGCCTCTTTCCCTGAGCTGATCGACCAATCCAGCGAGCTTCTGCCGCGGCCAGGGCCATTGGCCAACCTGCGCGAGAGACCGCTCATCGATATCGACCACTTGAACCGGCAGCGAGCGGTCGTGTTTGAGAGGAGCGATCCGCTGATAACCATCGAAAGCGATCAGCCGGAGCGCTTGGAGAAGGAACGGGTCCGCCAAATAAACCGTGATGACCGCGCCAAAATAGGAGATGAGGAAAAGGAGATAGATATGGCGCTCCAAGAAGGAGCCACGCCGGCTTCCTCCATCTCCCTGCTTTTTACGCCCCATCGAGACACCCACGCCTGTCTCGTGCTTTGGCTTTGCGCCATGCCCCTGCCAAGAGAGTTTCAGACTTGCCCGGCGTTGTCCAGCCGGCGATTGGGCCGGGAAACGCGGCGCGCCTAAACGGGCGAGCTGATGCTCATCTCGTCCATGCGCGGAAGGCGGGTGAGCTGATTGCCGCCGCTGACCGGAAGGCTTACGCCCGTGATGTAATTCGGAGCGGAGAGCCACATGATCACGTCCGCGATGTCCTTCGGCGTGCCGACACGGCCGAGCGGAACCTCGCGGGCGAAAGCCTCGATCACCCCGGGCATTTTCGTCATCGGGAACGTCAAGTCCGTCACGATGAAACCCGGGATGATGGCGTTGACGCGAATGCCGCGCGGCCCATATTCGACGGCGGCATAACGCGCCAGACATTCTGTCGCCGCCTTGGCGCAGGAATAGGAGAAATTCGGCATCATGGTGCGATCCACCGCTGTCGACGAAATGAGCGTGATCGCGCCGCCGTCGTTCATCGCTTCCGCCATGTAGCGCGTGAAGAGCACGTTGCCCACGAAGTTGACATCGAGGGAGGGTTGCAGGCCCGCCGCGGTCGATGTCGAGATACTGTCATTTGTCGGAAGTCCCGCGCAGTTCACCGCGAAGTCGATCCGGCCATAGGCTTCCTTGGCGCGGGCCGCAAAAGCGATGATGTCCTTTTCCTTGCCGCCATCGCACGCCATGCCGACGCCGCCGATCTTCTTGGCGAGCTCTTGGGTTGGTGCTGCGCGCCGCGCGCCGACCAGAACCTTGGCACCCTGGGCCGCAAACGCCTCCGCGGTCGCCCATCCAATGCCGCCACTGGCGGATGCGCCGAGAACGACGGCAACCTTGTTCTTGAATATCATGGAGGCCTCCCTTGCTGCGTTTTTCTGGTGAGCGACAGGAGATCACCCCTAGTGTTGAGCCACAAGATCAAGAATTTGCCGATTTGGGCAAAAACGCTGCGAGCCAGTCAACGCAATAATCCCGCCACTCACGGATCTTGCCGTTGTCGATCTCGATGACGCCCGTGACGGGCACCGCGGCGATGAGAGAACCATCACGCCGGTAGAGATCATCGGATCTTTCGACAAAGACCACGCCGTGGTTGGAGACGAGACGCCGCACGGGAACGCGGACGGATGCAACACCCAACAGTTCGAACATGTACTCGCATCCCTCGATGCACGCCCGGCGTCCAATCACGCTACCCCGCGCGCTGTTCCACCAATGGATGTCCTCGTGGTGAAGCCTGTTGTAGGCCTCTGTGACGCCAACGATGCCGCGCTCCCAAAGGCTTAGAACGTCTCGAACGATCTCTTCATCCTGATGGCTCATTGGGGTTTTCTCCTTTGCTTGACTTCTTCGTAAGGCGGACGGTCAGAAGGCTCATCAGAAGCAACAGACCGGCCAACGCGATAATGGCGATGTCGCCGCCGGGCCATTCAAAGCCAAGCCCCTCGGCCGTCCAGAAGACACCGAAGGCTGACAGCAGAACACCGACTCCGAACTTCAGTGTGTTCTCGGGAACGCGCGACAAGGGGCGGTGCAGGAACAGACCGATCACAAGCACGAGCGCGCACGCGATGGCGGCGCCGAGGCTTGCGGGCCAAATCAAATCGTGTCCGGCGCCCAATGCAAGCACGATGAACACGACCTCAACGCCTTCAAGGACGACGGCCTTGAAGGCGGCGATCGAGCCCACGCGGATCAAAGGCTTTCCGACCGGTGCGCCGGCGCGCAGAAGGGCAGTTTCGGCGTGGAATGCCAGCTGCTCGTCGTGAAGCGGAATGATGCCCGCTGCACGCAGGATGGCCTTCCGCAGCCACCTCATTCCGAACATCAAAAGAAGCGTACCGATGACCAGCTGCAACATGGGCAGCGGGATTGTTTCGAGCAGAGGACCAAGCGTCACCACCGCGGCGACGAGAAGAACGAAGCCTGCGAGGCTTCCAAGCAACGCGGAGCGCCAGCCGTCAACGATGCCGACGGCAAGAATGATCGTAAAGGCTTCGACAAACTCGACAAGCGACGCGAAAAAGGCCGCGCCGATCACGGTCGTTGCCGCGCTCCAGGAGGTACCGCTCATGCCGGCTGCTTCATTCGAACGTTCCCGGCACAATGTGATCGGATCCGACGTCCAGGGCAATTCCATAGGAGATTTGCCTCCGCGGTCTCTCTCCTGCTACGTCCCTCTCTGCAACTCCCCGGGAGACCGTTGTGCCGAACACCCCGTCAGCAAACGAGCATGTTCTGAGCAAGGTGCCTGCCGTGACGCTCGGCTTCTGGATCATCAAGATCCTCGCCACCACGCTTGGCGAAACCGGCGGCGATACCGTCACCATGACCTGGCTCGGCGAAACCACATCCGAAGCCAATCCCAATGGCTATCTGATCGGTACCGGCATCTTTGTTTTCGTCCTCGTGGTGCTGGTGGCGCTCCAGATCAAGGCGCGACGCTTTCATCCGTTTCTGTATTGGGCGACCATCGTGGCCTCGACCACGGCGGGGACGACGCTCGCGGATTTTTGCACGCGGTCCCTCGGCATCGGCTATCCCGGCGGCTCGATCCTTCTGTTCGTCTGTGTGATGGCAGCGCTGGCGCTTTGGTATTGGTCGGAAGGAACCGTCTCGGTCAACACGGTCTCGACGCCAAAAGTCGAAGCCTTCTATTGGGCCACGATCACGTTTTCGCAAACGCTGGGCACCGCGCTCGGTGACTGGGTGGCCGATTCAGGGCTTGGTTACGACGGCGGCGCGCTGGTTTTCGGCGCGGCGCTTGCTTTCGTCGCAGCCGCTTATTTCTGGACGAAGATCTCGCATGTCCTTTTGTTTTGGGCGGCGTTTATCCTTACCCGGCCGCTCGGCGCGACGATCGGCGATTTCTTGGACAAGCCGATGGACAAGGGCGGGCTCAATGTGAGCCGCCCGCTCGCTTCAGCCATTCTCGCCGCCGTCATCCTCGCCTGTCTCTTTCTCCTGCCGCAAAAGGCGGGGCAGCATCCGAGCGGAGAGGCGAGCGTGTGACTAAAACGGTCGCCCCGAGCGCGGCTTTTATATCTATTAGATTGATGGAATCAAATAGGAAATTTATTGCGGAAAAAATCGGTATTTATCTCGAATAAATCATTTGACTCTATCAAATAGATAGAGATTTAATCTCCCTCCCAACGGAATCGCACGGTCCGGAAAAGGGGAGAGTCCCATGTCGTCAGAGCCTGTCCGCCAGATATTCGTTCCGGATTTCGGCGCGTCTCTTCGCTCCTCCAGGGGCGCACTGACGGAGGCTTCGTCGGCAACCAGACGCGCCGGGGATCTGTCGATCTGGCGTCTCGCGGCTTTCAGTGGCGTTGGCATTCCCCTTGCGGCCGCGTTGATGCCCGTCACGGTCTATCTGCCGCCATTCTTTGTGGAGCAGAGGGGATTGAGCCTCGCGGCGGTCGGCGCCGTCTTCATGCTGAGCCGTCTGTGGGACGCCGCCCTCGACCCGGTCGTGGGTGTCCTGTCGGATCGCATGCGGCGGCGCAAGCCCTGGATTATCGGCGGCACATTTCTTTTCGTGCTGGCGACCATCGCGATCTTTCTGCCGCCGCAGAAGGTCGACATGCTCTATCTCGGCTTCTGGCTGTTCGCGTTCTATCTCGGCTGGACGATGATCTCGACACCGCTCTACGCCTGGAGCGGCGAAATCACGTCGCGTTACCACGAGCGCAGCCGCGTGCAGGCTTCACTGCAGGTCGCCACGGCCCTTGGTCTTTTGTGTGTGCTTGTCATTCCGACGTTTCTCGATCGGCAGGGCGGGGCGGCTCTTTCGACCAAAGCGGCTGCGATGGGAGCCTTTGCGGTCGCGACGGTCGTGCCGAGCGTGGCGCTCCTGTGCCTTCTTTTCAGGGAGCGCGAAAGTGGAATTCCCCCGTCACGTCGTGCCGGCATTTTCGAAGCGCTTCGCCATCTCGTGACAAACCGGCTGCTGGCGCGGGTGATCGCGTCGGATCTCGCTGTCGCCACCGGACAATGCGTGCGCGGCGCCTTATTCGTCTTTTTCGTTTCAGGATATATGGGCCGGCCCGAATGGGCGGCCGGGCTCTTTCTCGTCCAATACGTCTTCGGCGTATTCGCGGGACCGATCTGGCTGCGCGTCAGCTACCGCCTTGGCAAGAGCCGGACCATCGTCATCGCGGAGCTTCTGCAGGCGGCGATCAACCTGTCGCTCCTCCTCGTCACGCCCACAGCGTTCACGTTTCTCATCGCCCTCACGATCGCCCAGGGTTTGGCACAGAGCTCGGGCAATCTGATGTTGCGGGCGATCGTTTCGGACGTCGCGGACGCCGAGCGATTGAAAACCGGGCAGGAACGCTCGGGCCTTTTCTTTTCAATCTTCAACATGACCAACAACGTGGCCGCAGCGTTCGCCATCGGGCTCGCGCTGCCACTTGTCGGCATGCTCGGCTTCAAGCCCGGCGCCGAGAACAGCGCCCAGGTTTTGGCCGGCGTTCAACTCGTCTTCGCTCTGGTTCCGGCGCTCTGCCACACGGTCTCGGCCTTGCTCATGTGGAATTTTCCGCTCGACGAGCGCGCGCATGTGGGGATCCGCGATGCGCTTGCCGCGAGGGAGGCATCGCCGCACGGTCCCGCTCGAAAGCTCGATGTTGTCACACCTGTTCGTTCGTCCGGCCTCGCGAGGCCTTAACTGGGAGATGAAGTCAATGAATGTGCGTGTCAGAACCGAGCTCAAGCCGCTGGACATCCGTCCCGTCGCGGGCCGCATCGGCGCGGAGATATCCGGTGTCCGACTGTCCGGCGATCTTGGCGCCGAGACCATCGCCGCGATCCGCCAGGCACTGTTCAAATACAAGGTGATCTTCTTCCGCGGTCAGACCCATCTCGAGGATCGAGACCAGGAAGCGTTTGCAAAGCTTCTCGGCAATCCCGTGGCGCATCCGACCGTCCCTCGGCGCGAGGGCACGGATTACACGCTCGAGATCTCGTCCGAGCATGGCGGCCGCGCAAACTCCTGGCATACCGACGTCACCTTCGTCGATGCTTATCCGCAGGCGTCCATCTTGCGGGCCGTCGTGATCCCGGACGCGGGCGGTGATACGGTCTGGGCGAATACGGCCGCCGCCTATGACGACCTGACGCCTGAGCTCAAAGACCTTGCCGACCGCCTGTGGGCGCTTCACACCAACGACTATGACTATGCGGCTCAAGGTCCGAAGCGTTCGGAGGAGTTCTTGAAGCGTTTCAAGAGCACGTTCGTTTCGACGGTCTACGAGACCGAGCATCCCGTCGTGCGTGTTCATCCCGAGACGGGCGAACGTACACTCGTGCTTGGTCACTTCGTGAAAAAAATTCTCGAGGTATCCGGCACCGACTCGCATCATCTTTTCCAGCTGCTTCAGAGTCATGTGACACGGCCGGAGAACACGGTGCGCTGGCGCTGGACGCCGGGCGATGTGGCGATCTGGGACAATCGCGCGACCCAGCACTACGGTGTTGCGGACTACGGCGATGACCGCAGGATTCTGCATCGCGTCACCATCGACGGAGATGTTCCCGTGAGCGTCGACGGGCGCACGAGCGTCGCGCGCAAGGGGAGCCAGGCGGCCGCCGCTGCAGCTTAATCAAATCGGCCGGATGGCGGCACTGGCGCCGCCATCCGGATTGAGGTTTCTTCGAGAGACCTTATTTGCGTCCACGCCCGGACGCCGCTCCTCGATTGCGCTAAATTGTGCAGGCTCGACGCCAAGTCGGAGCCAAAAAGAGGAGACGGCCATGGATCAAGTCAAAGGTGAAGGAAACCTCCCGGTTTTCGGATCTGCGGAGATCGGGGCGCTGTGTCATCTTTATCGCGGCGAGGTGTATCGCAGCACCGTATGGCGAACGCGGCTCGACGCATCGACCAACTGGGCGGTGGTCTCGACAGGTCTCGCGCTCTCGCTCACCTTCAGCAGCGCCGAAGCCTCGCCGTTGCCGCTCGTGCTGGTTGGATTGCTTGTGCTCGTCTTTCTCGCCATCGAAGCGCGGCGCTACTGCTTCTTCGATTTCTGGCGCGTGCGTGCGCATATTCTCGAGACGCAGTTCTTTGGCCCGATGCTGCTCGGTCACGGCGTCGATGTGAGAAACGGCTGGAACGAAGTTCTTTTCCAGGATTATCGGAAGCCACGCCTCCATATTTCCTATTGGGACGCCGTCGGGCGCCGCTTGCGAAAGAACTACGCCTGGATCTTCGCCATTCAGGTGACGGCCTATGTCGGGAAGTTGCTCATCCACCCCGTGCCCATCACGTCCTTCGAAGAGCTCTGGGCACGCGCGGCGATAGGTCCTGTCCATGGCAGCCTGGTGCTGCTCGCAGGACTTCTCTTCCATGGAGGCTGGATAGCGCTTGCGATCCTCACCATGAGGAGCGGGCGCGGACGCGGCCAGTGGCGGTCACGGCCGACCACCGATAGCGTTCTCGAACTGGCGCGCCAGTCTGCCTGAATGTGGCTGCCTGAAGGTGGCCGCCTAAAGAGAGCCGCCCGAAGACGGCCGCTCGGGACAATGACGGTTGCCTGCCGCGGCTACGGAATCGGCGTGTGGTCGCGCGACGCTCGAAAATGGGTGATATGCTCCCGCCGACGCCATCGCGGCGACAAAATCCTTAAGCCCTGGCCAATGACGGAGATGGAGTCATGAGCAAGTTTTTTGGAGAGGTTTTTCACATTGCCTATGTGACGAAAGATCTCGATCAGGAAGTGGATCGTTGGTTGGCGAGCGGCGTTGGCCCGTTCTACTACGCAAAGGGCCTCAAGCTGAACTCGAAATACCGCGGCGAGCGAAACGACCTGATCATTTCGGTTGCCTTCGCGTATACCGGAAGCCTAATGCTGGAATTGGTCGTTCAAGACAATGATGTGCCGTCCTCTTTCCGCGAGTATCTCGAGCACACGCCGCAAGGCGGTCTCCATCACATCGCCTATATCTGCGAAAATCTCGAGAGCGCCGTGAAGGACGCGGCTGCGCGCGGCACGCAATTCGTTCCAGTCCAGGAATTTCTGGGCGCGGACGGCAAGCCGGTGGAGATCTATATGGAGCCCAAAGGCGCGAAGAGCTCCGTGTTCACTCAGATCGTTCTGCCGAGCGCGTGGGACGATGCATTCGCGGAATTGAAAGATATCTGCGGAGCCTGGGATGGAAAGACTCCGAAGAGGAACATGTACGACCTGCTGTCGCCGGATCTGCGCGGCGCCTTGGACGTTGCATAGGAGGCTAATCACAAGAAGAATTCGTCAATAGACAATGGGAAGGAAAGCGCAATGGCCACACGGCGCGTTGTTACCGGACAGGATAAGAACGGAAAATCGATCATCGTGAGCGATGAGCAGGTCGAGTCCATCAATGTCTCGACGACATCTCTCACACGGCTTTGGGGTGCGGAAGAGCCGCCCAAGTTTCCTCAAAGCGGAAAGGCGCCGGCCTATGAGAAAATGTTTCCCGGGCCCGGCGGATATCGTTTCCTGATCATGACCCTGCCGCCGAATTCGGTCTCGGCGCCATCTGCGGAGGAGATGAAGCGGATAGCGCCGGATGTCTCCGCGCATATGGAAAAAGGCGATCTGGGGATGCACACGACCGATACCGTGGATCTCGAAGTCGTGCTCTCAGGCGAGGCTACGCAGGAATTCGACGATGGTGTCAAAGTCCATCTGAAGGCCGGCGACACCTTCATTCAAAACGGAACGCGCCACCGGTGGTCCAATCGCGGATCGGTTCCCGCCGTCATTGCGGTCGTCATCATCGGCGGCCACTCGCGCTAATTTTCAAGGCGCGTCGAACGTCCGACGGGCTGGACAGCCCTTCGGATCGAGATCAGGGATATCAAGCTGATGAACGCGGCGCCGACCAGATAATAGGCCGGCGCCCTGGCGTCGCCTGTCAGGGCGACGAGCTTGGCGGAGCCCCACAGGCTCGTTCCGCCAAAGAGCGCTCCGCTGAGATTGAAGCCGACGGAGTAGGACGTCATCCGACGAGATTGGTCCAGGAACTCGTTGTACATCACCCCGAGTATGCTGATGTAGGCCGCTGTCCCGATCGCAAAAAGAGTCATGCAGGCTACGATGGCGGGGAGGCTTTTGATCGACAGGGCCGCAAAGAGCGGCCAGCCGGCCACGACAAAAAATGCGGCGGCCCCAATCATCTGCCGTCGTCGGCCGATCACGTCGGACAGCGCACCCATAAACGGGTAGGAAATCAGGAGCAGCGCCGTGGCACCCAGCGCCAGCTGGGACGTCACGGTCTCGCTCAGTCCTAGATGTCGAAAATGCGTTGGCATGTAGGTGAGCAAGAGATAATTCGCGATGAACGACAGCGCGCCGATGCCGATTGACTGGAATAGTTCACCCGGCGCTCCGAATAAGACATCGCGCAACGGTCTCGCGGAAATCGCGCCTTCGCTTTTCAAGGTCTCGTAAAGCCGCGATTCATCGAGTCGATTTCGGATGAAGAAGCCTATCAGCCCTAAGGGGAGAGCGAGCAGGAACGGCACGCGCCAGGCCCAGGCGTCGAAGGCCTCGCTCGTATAGAGTGTTTTCAGCAGCCATATGATCGCGGTCGCCAGCAGAAACCCAGCCGAGTTTCCCGCCAGAAGAAGACCGCAATAAAACCCGCGGCGCTGCGGTGGCACGGACTCGCTGACATAGGTGATGGCGGACGGCGCTTCGCCCGCCGCTGAAATGCCTTGCAGAACGCGTGCGAGGACGAGGAGGGTGGGGGCGAGCACGCCGGCCGTTGCCGCATCGGGCAACACGCCCACGAGCGCGGTCGAGCCCGTCATCAGGAGCAGAGAGGCGACCAGCACGAATTTTCGTCCATGCAGGTCGCCCAGGCGTCCCATGAGGATCCCGCCGAACGGCCGCACGACGAACGCGACGCCGAACACGGCGAAGGCGGACAGCAATGCAGTGGTGGAATCTGCTCCGGCGAAGAACGTCTTGCCGATCTGGGCCGCGAGCAGGCCATAGAGACCGTAATCGTACCATTCGACGACTTGCCCGGCGAAGCATGCGGACATGACCCGGTGGAGCGTAGGCGCACGCCCTTGGGCAAGTAGGTCCCCTTCCGCTGCTCGCGTTCCGCTCTCGGGCAGAGCGTGTTCCTCCGATTGCTGTTGGACGACAACATGGCGCAAGCGAGCGGGGTGCACAATGTCCTATGTTCCGAACCTACTTGCGATGCCGGGGCTGTTCTTGCCAAATGCGGCAGCTTGTTCGCCCAAGAACAATGAGGTTACGGATCACGTAACGCCGTACACGGAGGGAGCAGGGCTTGTACGATTACGTACTCGTCGGGGCGGGTTCCGCGGGATGCGTTCTGGCCAATCGCCTCTCGGGCAGCGGGAAGACGGTCCTGCTTCTCGAAGCGGGGCCTCATGACCGTGACTTGATGGTCAAGATCCCGGCGGGGATCTCGCAGCTTATCAATGATCCCGTTCGAAATTGGCGCTTTAGCACCGAGCCCGAGCCACATCTCGATAACCGGCGTCTCTATTGGCCGCGTGGGAAAACGCTTGGCGGGTCGAGCTCGATCAACGGGATGATCTATATCCGCGGCCAACCCGAAGATTACGAGGGCTGGAAAGCGCAAGGGAACACAGGCTGGGGTTGGGCCGACGTGCTCCCCTATTTCAAGCGGTCGGAGCACAATGAAAGCGGTGCGGATCCCTGGCATGGCGGCGACGGCGAACTGTTCGTCTCCGGGCCGCGCTTTCGGCATCCTTCGAGCGAAGCCTTCATCGAGGCGGCGGTCGCCTCGGGCATTCCGCTCGCGCGGGATTTCAATGGCGCGCGGCAGGAAGGCGCGGGTTTCTATCAATTCACGATTCGGGACGGTATGCGGTGTTCGACCTCGCAAGCGTTCCTCGCGCGCGCCGGGAGCAATCTCCGGATCGAGACGGACTCCCAGGTGCAGCGGATCAATTTCGAGGGATCCCGTGCGTCTGGTGTCACCTATCGTGCGCGGGCCGGCGATGTCGTCGAGATGCGAGGGCGGGAGATTGTTCTCTGCGCTGGTGCCATCGGTTCGCCCCAGCTCCTGATGGCGTCGGGGATCGGGCCGGCGGCCGATTTGAAGCGGCTCGGCATTCCGGTCGTGCACGACCTTCCGGGGGTGGGGTTGAACCTCCACGACCATCTCTACATCCATCACTACAGCGAGGTCGCGCCGGAGTGCTCGATCAATCGAGCGATGCAGGGCTGGCGGCTCTTGCCCGCGATTGTCGATTATGGGCTGCGACGCCGTGGCTTGCTCACGTTGGCGGCTTCGCAAGCCGCGGCGTTCGTCAGATCCGATGAGACGCTTTCCCGCCCTGATCTTCAGCTCATGTTCAAGCCCTATACGCTGGAGGCGAGGAACGGAAAGATCATGCCCACCAAAACGGCGGGTCTGTCGACGCTCGTCAGCCCCCTGCGGCCGAAATCCCGCGGCTGGCTTCGCCTGGCTTCGGCGGACCCCGCGGCGGCGCCCCTCATGTGCGCGAACTATTTGGCCGAAGCGGCCGATCGCGAGGCGATGGTCGCGGGGCTCAAGATCATCAGGCGGGTCTTCTCCCATGCACCGCTCGATGACATCGCACGGGAATCGGCGCCCGGCCCGGACATCGTGTCCGACGAGGCGCTCGACGCCTTCGTCCGCGCGAACGCACAATCGATGTATCACCCGGTCGGCAGCTGCAAGATGGGCAACGACCCGATGGCTGTCGTGGACGACCGGCTGCGCGTCCACGGCATCGCGAATTTGCGCGTCGTGGATGCCTCCATCATGCCGGACATCGTGTCGGGAAATACCAACGCGGCGACGATCATGATCGCCGAAAAGGCGGCCGACTTCCTTCGCGGCGTCGCCTGATCCAGTCATGCGCGGAGCGCAGGAAGAACCTCGCGGCCGAAAAGCTTGATGACCCGGCAGACCTGCTCGAAGGTGCTCGCCTTGTTCATGAGCATCAGCATCGCCTGCGCGCGGGTGCGCTCTCGCCAGCCTTCGATTTGACCGATGCAATCCGAAGGCGTTCCGCCGATGAGGCGATCTTTGATGAACTCGTTCGGATCGACGGCGTCCCCGCCCTCGAGGCGCTCATAAAGCCCGTTTGGATCCGCTGTTATAAGCCCCATCTTTTTCAGGCCCAGATGCCGCTTCACCATGATGGGATACCAGTCGCGCATCATCTCGTCGCGCGTCTCGCTTACCCAGCTGTCCCGGCTGATACACACAAAGGGCGGCTTGCCGGCCGTCGCGCAAAGAGTGCGATACGTGTCGGCCATCTCCAGTATTTCATCGAGCGGCTGCATGTTGGCGGAGATCCAGCCATCTCCGAGACGCGCCGCGCGCGTCATGGCCGCCTTCGAGACACCCCCGACCCACATCGGCGGATGCGGCTTGGTCGTCGGCGCGGGAACCGCCGGCAGCTCCGGAATCTTGAAATGCTGACCCTGGAAATTGAACTTGCCCGTCGTCCAGGCGCCGCGGATCGCCGTCATCGCCTCGTCGGTCCGCGCGCCGCGATGATGGGGATCGACTCCAAAGCCTTCGAACTCGTACGCGCGATATCCGATACCGATCCCGAAGATCGCACGCCCGTTCGAGACGAGATCGAGCGTCGCCACCTGCTCCGCGACCGCTACGGGATGATAGAGCGGTAGGAGATAGATGACGCTCGCCAATTTGATGCGCGACGTGCGGGCGGCGAGCGCGGTGAGCAGAGCAAGCGGTGCCGAGGTCGGATAGTCCGGCGTGAAGACGTGATGCCCCATCGAGAGGAAGTCGAAGCCGGCCTCCTCCGCGAGCTCGGCAAACCGATAGAGCCTGTGCAGCGGATCCTTGGCGGAGGGATCATGCATGAACGGAATGCTGACGCCATACATCATGCGCGGGATCCCTCGCTTCTCGGCTTGCTGCCGGCCAGCATATCCGACGCAGTGCGACGTCGAAAGGATCTTGCAGGGAAAGGGAACCTAGAAAAATGTCCGCAGGTTGAACTGCATCTGCGTCTCGCGAAGATTAGGCGGCAAGCCAACAGCCTCGCGCTGGGCGCGATAGCTGTAGAGGTGGAGCACCTCGGCCGTCAGCCGCAAATACGGGCGCGGGAGCCAATTCGCGGCGAAGGTGAAGGCATGGCCATGCTCGCTCAGCTCCGGATCGGGTGGATAGTCCTCGTCGTCTTCATCGTGAACCTGGTGAGGGTGGCGCTCGACGGTGCCGAACACCTCGGCACGCGCCGCGAGGCGGACCTCTCCGCGCGTCCAGCCGACAAGCGCATAGGCCGAATCGAAATCGGTGACGCTTTTGAACGTTCTGATGGGTCCGATAATTGTCTGACCGTGCATCGCCTGGGTCAGCAACGTGAACTCGCCAAAAGGTACGGAAACGCCCGCGCTCCAGAATTTCGTGCGCCAGGCGAATTGCCGATCCAGAGCCGCGGCGTTTGCGCTGTTGTCGTAGCGCAAGACATCGATGCGCACGACATCTTCAATTCGCCACGAAGCCCCCGCATACCATCCCGGACGGTTGTCGATTTCCTGATAAGTCAGCGTATGCATAGGCCCGCTTGCGCCACGCGAGATCGAAACCGCGTCGGGCAGTCGCATGCGATCGAAAAGGCCCGTCGGCTTGTCGCCGAGCGCCCAGCCGCGATCGGCCAGCATGATGCCGGCAGGATCGTTCCAGCCATAAAGTGCGGCCTCGACCTGGAACGTCGATTTTTCCAAGCGGTGTTCGATCGTGACTTCGCTTCCGAGGGTGCGGAGCTCTTCGCCTACCCAGCTGTTGATGGCCGAGGGCGTGAGCGTCCAGGGACTCGTCCATCCAAGCTCGGTGTTTTCGAGCGAGATCGGTGGAAAGAAGATCCCTATCTTGAGCGAGCCGCGCCAGGGCGTCGTCGAGACGGGCCGGTAGCGCAGATAGCTTTCGATGAGATCGACGGCAGTCTTCTGGTCCGGCGCGTAGCGGAGCAGAACCACGCCGGACAGATCCTGTGTTAGTTGCGCGCGACCTTGAATGGCCACCTGCGGAATCTCGGCGTTGAGATCCTGGCCGCCATTGCCATCGAAGCGAAGCTTGCCGGGCCCGCCGGTCTCCCAGCTCTGAGTGTTCGAAGGGTTGACGACGCGCAGATCGAAGAATCCATCGAGTTTGAGAGCCCCGGCCTGCGAGGATCCTGCGAAGGCGAGAGCGCCGAGCGCGAGCAAGCAGGTCCACGCGCGCATTGCTAGGCCGCCTCCGTTGCTGCGGCCGCGCCGGTGCCTAATTGGGGCAAGGTGACGACAACCGTCGTTCCGAGATTCGGAACGCTTTCGATGTCGAGCGATCCCCCATGCAGCTCGACGATTGCCTTCGCGAGCGGCAGGCCGAGGCCCGCGCCCTGATATTTTCCGTTGTAGGCCGAGCTCACGCGATAGAACGGCTTCACGACATTGGGAATTTCATCGGCATTCATGCCGATGCCGTTATCGGCCACACGAAAGACCGCCGCGTCGGTCCCAATAGCACAACTGACCGAAACGGTCCCCGCCTTCGGCGTGTATTTGATCGCGTTGCCGATGAGGTTGAGGAACACTTGCTTCAGTTTAAGCGGATCCGCCACGAGCTTGGGCCAGGTGGCCGCGTCGCCGACAAGGGAAAGGATGACACCCGCCGTTTGGGCCGAGGGTTCCAGAAGCATTATGGCTTCTTTCACCAACAGCCCTGTCTCGGTTGACCGGCGCGCGAGGGTGAGCTTGCCGGCCTCGACCTTTACGAGATCGAACATCTCCTCAACGAGTGCGAGCAGATGGCGGCCGCTTTCCACGATGTGTTTGGAATAGTCCCTGTAAACGATCGACAGCGGGCCCATGATCTCGCCCTGCATCGTTTCGCCGAACCCGATCACGGCATTGAGCGGCGTGCGCAACTCGTGACTCATGTTGGCGAGGAATTTCGATTTGGCGGTGTTCGCGGCTATGGCCTCGTCGCGGGCAATTTCATAGGCATGCATCGTGTCGGTGAGCGCGGATTCGCGCTGGCTGACCGCCTCGACCATGGTTGTGAGGGCCGACGAAAGCTGCCCGATCTCATCGCGTTGCGGAATGACGGGCGGACGGGTGTAATCGCCGCCCGCGATCCGCTTTGCCGTGAGGGCAAGCTGCTCCAGCGGGCGGGTGAGGCCATGAGCGATCAGAACCGTTCCGCTCACGGCAACGGCCAGTGCACCGGCGAGAACTGCGAGCATGGGCGCCAGAAAAGCCCGGTAGGGCCGCAACGCGTCTGCAAGGGGATAGCTGAAGGTGGCATCTACCGGCGCGCTGCCTGCAACGGTATCCAGCCGTGTGGTGAGCACCAGGAATTCCTGCCCCTTTGCGGAAATCGTGCTGACCTTGTCGTCCGTGGCGCTATGCACCAGCGTCAGCCGATCCGGGTGGGGGGCAACAAGTGCATCGCTATCGCCGCGCGGCAACACCGAAAGCGCGACCGACATCGGCAGGGGGGACAGGGTCGTGAGATTGCTCAGGAAAGTTTGGTCGACGGGAATGCAGGCGGCGACGAAGGCAATCGGGATCGGTGCGAGAACGGGCACGACAACGGTCCAGCACACGGTCTGACCGAACGACGCCAGAGCTGATCCACGGCCGGTCGTCGCCGCTTCGCGCAGAAGTTCCTGATAGGGAAACACGCCGTGCATCTGTCTGGGTTGCTGGGGCTGGGTATCGGCAGTGATTGTCCCGTCGAGATCGATGAGGATCATGCGCGAGGCGCCGACCCGGAGGCCGTGATTTCGTAGCACCGACAGTGCGGTGTCATGATCGCGTTGGGCGATGGCCTGACGGAAGGGGTAATCGAGGGCCAGCACCTCCACCATGTCGGAAACCCGCGCCGACAAGCTGTCGAGATCGCGCTTGAAGGCGCGCGTGGCCGCGCGCAGCTCTTGCTTGCCCTGATCGATGAGGCGGTCGCGCAAGACGCCATAGACCACGACCGCAGTCATGCTCTGCACGGCGATCAGAGTCACGATCAGGAACAGAAGAAGTCGGTTGCGGAAGCCCATCGTGCCGTCCTCAATAATCCATCTGGTGAGGACTGCGAGGGTGAGGCGGGGCAAGGTTCAGGGTTGCGGAGACTTCCTTGGCCTCGCTGCCGACATCGACGGATTGGTGAACGGGCTTGACGCCGGGCGCGAGCTCGGGATGCCAGATCTCGAGCTGAGACATGCCGGTGGGGACGGCCTCGAACCGTACCTTTCCATCGCGATCGCTGATGGCCGCCCAGGGCGAGGCTGATGCGACGACATAGGCGATCATGTGATCGTGGATGTTGCACCCGATCGCGGCCAGGCCTGTCTTGTCGAAGATGACGGGTGTCGAGACCGCGCCCGGACTTAGGACGAATTGAAACTGCTTGATCTGTGAAAACGAATAGACGTGATGCAGGACGGTGTCGCTGTTGCGAAAGATGAGCCGACCGCCTTGCGGCAAAACGGTCACGAGAGGAACGAAGGTCTCGTTCCTCTGATCGATCACTGCGTTTTTCGGCGGCCCGGGTATTTTTGCAGACGGCGAAACCGGCTCGTCCGGCGTGAGCGTTACAACGGCGTCCTGGACCGGGTGACCCGCGCTGTTGACGACATCGACGATCACCTCAGCTGCCCGGCAATCAGGGCAGGCAAACAGGCTGACAATGAGCGTCGCGATCATCCTCTCCAGCATGCGCCGCATGGTAGTGGGGAGGAGTTAACCAACCCTGGTTCGATGTTCACAAATGAGGCATGCGCGTTGTCGCTTAATGAGCGCTTAACTGGCGCGACGACAGGAAGAGATCAGGCCGGCTCACGAAGCCTTATCGGTGACGGAAGCGAGCTTGCCGCCGCTTTTTACATAGTCCGCGCAGAATTGGGATCCGGCGATCGACCGCTCGCGCGGAGTCATCTTGATGAAGGAGTCGACGAATTCGGTGATGTCGTCGGCGACCCAGATGGGGCCGTCCTTGAGCCGGTCGAGCGTGCCGGATGCGGCGTACGCGGGATCGGTCAGGTGTCCTTCCTGCTTTCCATACGCGTTATTCATTGACGGTGTGTCGGTCGGTCCGACGATCGTGCAAATCACGTTGATGTTGTCTTCCCGCATCTCGTACCATAGCGCCTCGGCGAACATGTGGGTGAAGGCCTTGCTTCCCGCGTAGAGCGCGAAGCCCGCCCCGCCCATGTAGCCGGAGACCGACCCCATCAGCACAATGCCCCCATGTTTGCGGGCTCGCATCTGCAGGCCGAAATGGTGGAGAAGCTCGGCTTTGGTGATGAAGTTGCGCTGCAATCGTCCCTGCCATTGCAGCAGCGGCTTGTCGAGGAAATAGCCGCATTGCGTCTCCGACCCGACATTGTAGATGAGAAGTCCGACCTGGAGATCCTTGGTTGCTTCTCTGATCGTCTCCGCTGCGTCCCGCCTGCTTAGATCGACCGACAGCGTGCGGACCTCGATGCCGGGATGCGCGCGTCGAACTTTTTCCGCGGTTTCCGCGAGGGTTTCCTTTCGTCGCGCGATCAGCGCCACGTTCAACCCTCGGGCTGCGACCTCTTCGGCGAATGCCGCCCCAATGCCGTCCGACCCCCCGGCGATGACGCACCACGGCCCGTACGTGTCCTTGAACATGGCTCTTCCTTTCCTGACGGCATTTTTCTGACGGGAATCATGACGCATCGCCGCGGTGCCCCCGCGCACACAGACGCAGTCGGCTTTGCTTGCAGACGCAATGAACGGAAAAGAGGCGGGCTAGTCCTGTTTCGCGCCCGCGGCCGCGCCGTTGATGGCGTCGGATTTCGGCGGCTTGCCGTAGGTGGTGTAGAGCGCGGCGATGGCGGTGGCGAAGCTTGCCATCGAGAACTTGCGGTCATAGAGCGCGGCCCCGGCGACGGCGAGGCGCCGGCGCAGATTGCCGTCCGTGATCAAGCGACGGAGCGCTGCGGCGAGAGCCTGTGCATCCTTGGGCGGCACGATGAGCGCCGTGCGCTCGTTCTCCAGATGCTCAGGAATCGAGCCGACGGGGCAACAGAGCACCGGGAGCCCTGCGGACAACGCCTCCAGCACGCCGAGCGGCAAACCTTCGGCGTGGGACGGCAGAAGATAGACATCCGCCGTTTCCAGCAAGGCGTGAACGGCGGCGCCGTCGAGCCATCCCGGGAATGTC